>LWDU01037417.1_pt1 | contig 14486 bp, 16 predicted proteins | sample 727161 | NCBI WGS metagenome assembly LWDU01 (sample SAMN04566230, study PRJNA314399) | hydrothermal vent metagenome | isolation source: deep sea hydrothermal plume seawater | place: Mexico: Gulf of California, Guaymas Basin | collected 2004-07-11 | reverse complement strand
AAGATCGAGCTGCGTCCGATGATGTATCTCGCGCTGTCCTATGACCATCGCATCGTCGACGGCAAGGAGGCTGTGACCTTCCTCGTCCGCGTCAAGGAAGCGCTGGAAGATCCAGAGCGCATGCTGCTGGACGTCTAGGCGTCTGATTGCAGGAAGACTTTGAAGAGCGCCCGGTCAGGAATGGCCGGGCGTTCTTGTTTGGAGAACCGACAGCCTAGACTACCGCCTTATTCCCATCTCCCAGGCGGTGTCGTCGCCGCCGCCTTTCCAGGCGGCATAGGCCACGGCGCCTTCGAGGCCTGCGGCGTCCATCAGGGTGCGCGGCCAGTCGCTTTCCTCGATCGCGTCCACATGGATCGGGTGGACGCCCCAGAGAAGCTGTGCGCGGCGCAGGCGGGCGTCATCAGATGAGCCGTAGAGGATGAAGTAGCGCCCGCGATGTTTGGCGAACTGGGCGAGGCGGCGGGCCGACCCGGTGCGCAGGGCAAGCGCCTTGGCCTTTACCGCGAAGGCGAGCGACTGGGCAGCGCGCGCGACGATGTCGATGACGCGCTCATCATCGCGGTCGCCCATGAACTGTTTTAGGGAGTCGCGATAGTCAGGCGCTTCTTCGGTTGCCTTGATGATCCGGTCCATGATGGCGACAGCAGTCGGTGGGTGACGGCCAATCGCGGTCTCGGCAGAGAGCATGACGGCGTCGACGCCCTGATAGATGGCGGTGGCGACATCGCCTGTCTCGGCCCGCGTCGGGGCCGCATTCTCAATCATTGATTCCAGCATCTGCGTCGCGACAATCACCGGGCGGCCAACCTCGCGGGCTTCGCGCACGATGCGCCGCTGGATGATCGGGACCTGTTCGAGCGGGAATTCGACGCCAAGATCGCCGCGCGCAATCATCACGCCATCTGATGCGCGGATAATGGCGTCGAGGTTTGTGACCGCGCCGGGCTTCTCGATCTTGGAGATGAGCGGCGCGCGTGCGCCGATCGCGGCCTTGGCATCTTTCACGTCTTCAACGGACTGCACAAAGCTGAGCGCGACGAGATCGACGCCAAGATCGAGCGCGAAGGCGAGGTCTTCGCGGTCCTTGTCGGTCATGGATTTCAGCGGCAGCGTCTTTCCTCGCACGGTGAAGCCCTTGCGGTCGGACAGGACGGCGTGAAAGGCGGGGGTGACACGCAGCGTGTCGCCAGCCTCGCTGACGGTGAGGCGCACCTTGCCGTCATCGCAGAGGATTTCGTCGCCTTCTTCGAGCGATGCGAGGATTTCCGGGTGCGGGACGGGGATGGTTTCAGGCTCGTTTGTGCTCTCATCTGCGGTCAGCGTGTAGGTCTTGCCATAGGCGAGTTTGATTTCGCCGCCCTCGAACGTGCCAACGCGGATCTTGGGGCCTTGGAGGTCTGCGAGTACGGCAAGCGGGCGGCCCATCGCTTTTTCGGCGGAGCGCACTGCTTTGAAGACGGCGGCGTGGGTTTCATGGTCGCCATGACTGAAATTCAGGCGGAAGATGTCCGCGCCTGCCTCAGCGAGGAGACGGATGGCGTCGGGGCTGGCGCTTTTCGGGCCGATCGTGGCGAGGATTTTGGCATTGCGGCCGCGCAGGCGAGGGGAGGTCATGGGGGCTTCCTGCTGGCGCGGCGAAAGCCGCAATTGAACCTATTGCCAATCTGGCGCGACTATCCATTCAGAACAAGCCGGACAAAGGCGCTGATGACCCGAGACACAGGACGCATATTCGATGAGCTTTTGCTCGTCTCCGCGCGCGCTGGCGACCGTCGGGCAGGCGAAAGACTGGCGGCGCGGTGGCAGCCACGGCTTCTGCGCACGGCAAGACGATTGCTACGCGATGAGGATGAGGCGGTTGAGGCGGTCCAGAATACGTGGGCGGCGATCTGCCGGGGATGGTTCACGCTGCAGGATCCGGCGCGGTTTCCGGCCTGGGCCTTCACCATCCTGCACCGCAAATGCGCAGACCGCATAAGGGGCAGCCAGACCGACCGGGCCCGCCATGCAGAGCTGACTCCCGATGCTGGCGCCTTAGCAAGGGGCGCCCCTGAAGACGGGCTGTCCATCCGGCAGGCGATGGACGGCCTCAGTGACGATCATCGGGCCGCTGCCGTCCTGTTCTTTGGTGAGGGGATGACGCTCATCGAGGTCGCAGAGATTACGGGCGTGCCGGTGGGTACGGCCAAGTCGAGGATTTTTTACGCACGCCGCCAGATGAAGGCGGCTCTGGAAGGAGAAGAAGAATGACCGGTATTGATGAGAAGATTCGTCACGGAATGAGTGAGGATGACCGCGCTTTTCTGGCATCACTGGAGGCAGAGCCGGGCCTGTTCCAGCAGATGGGGGCAGCCTTTGCAGGGACGATGAAAGCCTGGACGGTGTTTGCCGTGCTGCTGTCTCTGGTCTTTTTTGCCCTGGCGATCTGGTCTGCCTTCGCCGTTTTCGACAGTGAAACGCCTGTTGAGGCAATCGGCTGGGCGGGAATCGGGCTGGCGGGCTTCATGGCGACGGGGTTCGTGAAGATCTGGTTCTGGCTGCGTATNNCGTTTGTACAGCCTAAGCAGAACGCTGAAAGGACACGCCATGAAACGCACATTTCTGACCGCTACCGCCGCCATCGCCCTGATGACCGCGCCCGCCATCGCGCAAGTCGCCGATACGGATATCGAAACGCAGACTGAAGCCGAGATCACCACGGATATCCCTGATGTCCAGATTGAAGGCGATGTGACGTCCGATACGACGCTTGATACCGAAACCCCCACGGCGACCACGCCAAGCTGGGACGGTGATACCGAGCTCGAGAACGACACGTTCAAGGACGGCGACGGTATGGGCGGCGAATATTATGAGAGCGAAGAGGACGCGATCGCGGACTCTGACCTTGAAGCCGGTACAGACGTAGAGATCGAAACGCCCGGGGCGGATGTTGAGGTCGATGTCGAAACCGAGACCGAGTACAATGATGAGGCGGCCGCAAAGCTGCAGATGAATGATCAGTACGGTTCGGCCGAGACCTATGACGAGACCAAGCAGACCGCCGAAGTATCAACCGATCTCGATGATGCTGAGCTTGCGGAGCTGAATGAAGAGAAGTCTGCCCAAGTGGCAGCGACGACTGATACCAAGATGGGTGTTGGCGGTCCTGAAGCCGAGAATGAGGCAGATGCCGCTGCCCGCTATGGCGACATCAATCAGGTGTCCAACCCGGACGTGGATGTCGATGGCCTGACCGAATATGAAGAAGAGCAGATCGAGAAGGCCGGTGAAGACGCCGCGCAGGATATCGACAAGCTCGAAAAGGACAGCACCAAGTACTAGGACGCTGACCCCGACATGAAATCAGCCCCGCAGTTCGAAAAGCTGCGGGGCTTTTTTTTGTGCGGCGACTGAGGCCTATGCCTCGAGTTCGACGTCCCAGTAGAGATAGTCCATCCAGGTCTCATGCAGGTGGTTTGGCGGGAAGCGCCTGCCGATCTCCTGCAGCTGGTAATTCGTCGGCCGCACCGGTTTTCGGTGCGGGACCATGCCGGCATCAATCGGCATCCGCCCGCCCTTTTTGAGATTACAGGGCGAGCAGGCCGCGACGATATTCGTCCAGCTTGTGCGCCCACCGCGTGAGCGCGGCACGACATGGTCGAAGGTCAGCTCATCAGGCGCGCCGCAATAGGCGCACTGGAAACCATCGCGCAGGAAGACATTGAAGCGGGTGAAGGCAGGCGACCGGTCCTGTCGCACGAATTCGCGAAGCGCAATGACCGAAGGAAGGCGCATCTCGAAGCTCGGGCTGCGCACGACGGTGTCGTACTCGGCGATGATATCGACACGGTCGAGGAAGACGGCTTTGACGACGTCCTGCCAGGGCCAGAGCGATAGCGGATAGTAGGAAAGGGGCCTGAAATCGGCGTTCAAAACGAGAGCAGGCCGCCCATTTGGCGGATTAGTCAGGACTTCAGGCATTGCAGCCTCCTTCCTGTCCCTCTGTGCGGCTGACGAGAATGTCAGTGAACGCGCGCCTCCATCGGTTTTATCGAGATCATTACTGATTCCTTAATACGAGTTTATGACACTTTCCGGCTTTGACCAGCGTGTTCGCGCAATCGGGCGCGGATCTGTTGCCATGACAGCAGATCAGGCATCATTGCCGCCGCTCGCTGAATAGGCTTTTGCGCGCTCTGCATTGATCCAGCCCCAGAGAAGATGGGCCGCGACCCCGCGCCATGGCCGCCAGGCTTCGGCGAGCTCTGTAAAGGCCTTTGGGGCGTAGCGTTCTTCATGGCCACTGAGCAGGCGATAGGCCTCCATGAGGCCGACATCCGCGATGGGAAAAGCATCGAGCCGGCCGCAATAGAGAAGAAAGAGATCAGCGGTCCATGGGCCGATCCCCTTCACGGCTAGAAGCTCAGCGCGGGCCGCTTCGATCTCTGCATGGTAGACGCGGGTGAGGTCGAGCGCGCCCGTATCGACGGCGGTCGCGATGGATTTGAGGTGGCCGATTTTGGGGCGAGACAGGCCGCAGCCTCTCAGAGTGTCCTCGCTCGCGTCGAGGACCGAGGCGGGCGTAACCTCTCCAAGTTCTGCTTCCACGCGGCCCCAGATCGTGGCGGCGGCCTTGGTCGTGATCTGCTGGAAAGCGATCATGCGGGCGATGGTGTGATAGCCGGGTGGGCTGTAGCGCCAGTCTGGCAGGCCCGTTACCGCGAAGGCGGCGGCGAAGGCAGGATCGCAGGCCATGAGCTCTTCGCAAGCCTGCTGCAATGTCTCTCGCGATGGTTTCGACATGGGGCGCTCCGCAGATCAGCACTGAGGCCAGCGTATCGCAACACGCTTTGCACCGCGAGCGGCGGCGGCGGACATCCGGAAAACTTTGACCGGCCTCGCTCATCCGCGTATTCTGACAGGCGAAAAGAAAACGGAGGAGACAGCATGGCAGACGGACACGGCGCGGGCGGACAGGCCCAGTTTCGCGAAATGATGGAAGGCACGAAGGAAGACTGGGAGATCATCTCCGAGCATTCGCGCATCTTCAATAAGGGCCTCGCCAAGCGCGTTCTCGACCATCTTCGCCTTCTGGATGGCGACTTTGGCGGCTTCCCGGTCGACCGGCTGGAGCATTCGCTGCAAACCGCGACGCGCGCCCACCGCGATGGCCGCGATGAGGAATACGTCGTCTGCGCGCTGCTGCACGATATCGGCGATACGCTGGGCAGCATGAACCATCCGGACGTCGCCGCAGCGATCCTCAAGCCTTTTGTGTCAGAGGAAAACCTCTGGATGGTCGCCAATCACGGCATCTTCCAGGGCTATTACTTCTTCGAGCATCTCGGCCTCGACAAGAATATGCGCGACCAGTTCAAGGATAATCCGCACTTCCAGCGCTGCGCGGAGTTCTGCCACAAATACGATCAGAAGGCGTTCGACCCTGAGTACCAGAGCGAGCCGCTGGAATTCTTTGAGCCGATGGTGGAGCGCGTCTTCTCCAAGCCGAAGAATTCGATCTATCTTCGTAAAAAGGAAGAAGCGTCGGCGTAGGGCGCGCTTCGGTTTCTGCTATAAACGGCCGTGTGGTTCGAGTTCGCTCACCGTGCGGCCGTCTCTTATTTATGTGTTCAGGTCAGCCCGCGTGCGTCCCTGTGCGGCCAAGCCTTCATCCAGAAGGGCATCTGAGGCGGTTTCCAGTTCGCTCTGCAGCCGGACGAACATCTCCTTGCGATTGAGACCAGCCGGGATCGGGGGCAGGGCTTGGTAGACGACAAGGCCAGGCTTGCGGACCATGCCGCGCGGCTTCCAGCAAAGCCCGGAATTGGTCGCGAGCGGGACGACTGGCACCTCAAGCTGGTTGTAGAGCGCGGTGACGCCAGCGGACTTGTAGTCGGGGGCTGCACCGGCGGGCTGGCGGGTGCCTTCCGGATAGATGAGGACCTGTCGGCCCTGTTCGGTGCGGGCCTTTGCCTCGCGCAGCATCTTTTTCAGCGTCTTCGATGTGCCCGCCCTGTCGATCGGGATCATCTTCGTCTTGAGCGCATACCAGCCGAGCGCGGGATACCAGAGCAGCTCGCGCTTCAGGATGATGGCCGGGTCAGAGAAGAGAATGAACGGGATGAACACGTCCAGCATGGCCTGGTGCTTGCCCGCAATGAGGACGGGGCCCTGCGGGATATGCTGGTGTCCGCGCAGCTCAACCTTGATGCCGCAGAGGAGGCGGAGGCCGACGCGGATATACTGGGCGTAAAAGCGGATGGCGCCGATAGCGAACTTGCGAGGCAGGAGCAGGGTCGGCAGGCAGGTAATGCCGACCACGGCCATGCCGCCATAGAGCCAGATAACGAACAGGAATGAGCGCACAGCGTTCAAAGTGAACTCCTCAGCGAGCGGCCAACAGTGACCCGCGCAGCGATGCGTGCCGCGAGCGCGCCCGCTATGGGCGAGACGGCAAGGATCATAAGATCCCACTGGTCGAGCGAGAGCTTTGGCAATAGCTCACTCGGCGCGTTGGAGCTTTGCGCGGAGAAGACGATGATGGCGGTGACGGCAAGGGCTGCGACAGACCCTGCCGCCCCGGCTTTAAGACCCAGCAGCCAGAAGCGCCGCTCAAACAGGCGGGCGATGAAGCGGTCCTCTGCGCCTGCCAGATGCAGCACATCGACAATGTCCTTGCGGGCCAGCAGGGCGGCGTGGGTCGCAAAAGCGATGACGGAAATGGCGGTCATGGTGAGAAGGAGCACTGTGCCGATCGCGGCGATGCGCAGTGTGCCAAGAGCCTTTCGAACCTCTGCGGCATAGGCCGAATGCGTGTCAGCGCGCCCATTGATGCCGGCTTCGGCGAGCGTAGTGTCGATCTCGGCGGCGAGCGCCGTGGTGTCGCCTTCGGCATCGACAGCGATGAGGAGTGGCAAGGGAATGCCATCCGGGATGCCTCCGGGCCCGAAACTTGGGGAGAGGAGCTCATCGAGCTCCTCATCGGTCAAGACATGCGCGCGCTCTACGCCCGGCAGGGCCTCAATAAGGGTGGCGGCAGACTCCGCGCCGCGCCTGTCCGTGTCGCTGACAAGGACGGTCATCTCGCCCTCGACCTGCGCGGTCCACGCTTCGGCGGCTGTATAGGTGCCGCGTGCCACGAGCGTCGCGAGCACGGCAAGAAAGCAGAGGGCCGCGACCACGAAGAAGAGAGCCGCCTCGCGCGCATCACTTTCGGGCAGGAGGGGGGTCATCTTGATGTTCATGCTTGCTCGTATGAGCTGTCTGCAAAGAGCAGCCCGTCCTGCAGCTTAAGCACCGGCGCCTTGAATTCACGGATGATGTGCATGTCGTGCGTCGCGATGATGACGGTCGTGTTGAGGCGGCGATTGAGCTCAATGAAGAGACGGAAGATGCGCCGCGCCATGTCCGGATCAACGTTGCCGGTCGGTTCATCCGCGATGAGGATGTCCGGCTTGTTGATCAGCGCGCGGGCGATGGCGAGGCGCTGCTGCTCGCCGCCTGAAAGCGCCGGCGGAAAGGCGTGCATGCGTTCGCCAAGGCCGACCCAGCGCACAAGGTCGACGACTTCGTCGCGGTAGTCCTCAGGCTTCTCGCCGCTAACACGCAGGGGCAGGGCGACATTCTCGAAGGCGGTGAGATGGTCGAGCAGGCGGAAGTCCTGGAAGACGACACCGATGCGGCGGCGAAGCGCCGAGAGCTGGTTGCGGGACATGTCGGCGGTGCGCTGGCCGAACAGGCGCACTTCGCCCGATGTCGGCGCATGGGCGAGATAAAGAAGCTTCAGAAGAGATGATTTGCCTGCGCCTGACGGGCCCGTCAGGAAGGTGAACGTGCCCGGTTTCAGCCGGATATCGATATCGGTGAGGATATCGTCAGCCGTGTCGTAGCGAAGGCTCACACCGTTCAGCTCAACAGCCGGTTCACTGGCAAGAGGCGCGCCCGCCTGGGTCATCAGCTTCCTTTCGAATCCGCAGCGGTCCAATCGACTATTTCAGAGAATTGCGCGAAACTCCAAGCCATGATTCTCACCTGTCCGAACTGCGAGACCCAGTATTTCGCGCACGACTCCACGATTGGTGAGGCCGGGCGCACGGTGAAGTGCGCCGCGTGCGATCATAGCTGGTTTGTCGGTCAGGGCGAGGGTCAGGCAGCTGCTGCAGGGCGCGGCGCGCATGAGGCGTATCGCAAGCGGGTGCGTGACCGCAAAGCGCGGGCGAGCCGGATGGCGGCGATCGTGTCCTGGGCGGTCGCGGCCTGTTTTCTTGTCGGTATTATAGGCGGCGCTGTCCTGATGCGCAGCCGGGTGGTGGAAGCCTGGCCGCAGAGCGCGTCTGCCTTCAGCGCGCTTGGCCTGAAGGTGAACCGGTTTGGCGTCGAGTTTGCCTCAGAGGATGCAGAGCGTTTCCTCGATGGGACGCTGCCCGTTCTGGAGATCAGCGGCGAGGTCCGTAACTTCACCAAGCGCCCCCGGCGCGCGCCGCTCGTCGAGGTGCGCCTGCTCGATGATGGCGGCGTTCATATCGCCACCTATTATGCGCAGGTCGCGCAGGGGGAGATCGCCGCGGGAGAGACGGCAGGCTTTTCCAAACGGATAGAGAACCCGCCATTTGAAGCTTTCCAGCTGGAACTCGGCCTTGTCGATGAGGGTGAGGTTGGGCTTGAAAGCGAGCAGGCACACGTCACACCCGACCAAAGCGGAAACCCATGAGCCAGAATATCCGAGACATCGATGTCGTCCTGAATGAGGACGAGCTTATGGCCATGGTCGACCGGCTGGCCGAAGCGCTGGCGCCCCGGCTTCAGGGCGACTGGACCGCGATCAATATCCTGATCGGTGCGACGCCATTTACGAGCGATCTGATGAAAGCGCTGGCGCGGCGTCATATCCACCCCATGCTGGATGCGCTGTGGCTGGAAAGCTACCGTGATGCGCGCGAAAGCTCTGGCCGGGTAAATGTGCGCGCGGATATTACGCGCCCTGTTACGGGGCGCGGCGTCCTGCTGATCGATGATGTGTTCGATACGGGCCGGACGCTCGCCTTTGCGCGCCAGCATTTGATGACCAAGGGCGCGCGCGAGGTGATTACGGTGGCGCTTGCGCGCAAGCCGTCAGCGCCCGGCGGGGCGGATAATGTCGATTACCATGCGTTTGAAGCGCCGGAGAGATTCCTCGTCGGCTATGGCATGGATGATAAGGGGCTCTATCGCGGGCTGCCGTTTATTGGCGCCCTCGACTGATCACATGACAGGCTGAGGCTCAGCGGCAGGCGCCTGTTGAGGCAGCTTTTTGTCCAGCCATTCAAGCATGTCGGCGACGACCTTGTCGGTGCCCGGTTCATCGACAATCCAGTGAGCATGCTGGGTATACTCGATATAGTCACCCGGAACGCCTGCGCCCTTATACTTCTGGCCGACGCGGCGGACGGCCTTGATCGGGGTTGCGCGGTCCTTGGCTGCGCCGATGGTCAGCGTCGGGATGGTGACGCTCTTTTCGTCGATCGGGGAGGGCTCTGTGAGGTCCCGGTAGACCTTGCCTGAATCAAAGCGGGCCTGCGCATAGATCTCATCATGCCGGCTCTTCGGGACCTCGTTCATCACGCCCCATTTGAATCCGAACTTGCCGACTTTGTAGCTGTTCTCCGGCACGTTCTTTTTGCCTGCCTTCAGGATGCTCCAGAAGGTGATCATCAGGCGAAGATCCTGCACCTGGCAGTCCGGGGTCTGGGCTGGCGTGAGAAAGATGGCGGCAGAGGCGTCGCCGCGCGCGGCGAGGTTCTGCGCGATGAGGCCGCCCATGGAATGGCCCATGACGACAGGCTTCGCCCCTGTCTCCGCCTCGATCTCACGGGCCCTGGCCGACATCGCCTCGATATAGTCGGTGAGGGTGAGGTCTTTCAGGCTATCAGGCGGGTTGTCGATGGTGCGCTGGTCTTCAAACAGGGTCGGGGCGTCGACGCGCCATCCAGCCGCTTCGAAGGCGCGGCGCATCGGGCCCCAGGCCTCGCCGCCGCAGCCGACGCCGTGAATCATCAGTATCGTCCGGCTCATGGCGTTTCTCCTACTTTTGTCTCAAGCGCAAAATTCTCTCCTGCCCAAGGGCGGAAGCGTTCAGCGACTGCCTGATAGACGGGCCGTTTGAACGGCACGATGGCGGCGGGCGCTTCGCTGAGGCGGGCCCAGCGCCAAGCGTCGAATTCTGGTGTGTGACGATCGAGGCGGATGTCGCTGTCAGAGCCCTTGAAGCGCAGGGCAAACCATTTCTGGCGCTGGCCAATAAAGGCGCCGGGCATACGGCGGCGCACCTCGGCCGGAAATTCATAGAAGAGCCAGTCAGAGGTTTCCTCGAGCACGTCGACGAGCTTGTCGGAGACGCCGATCTCTTCTTCGAGCTCTCGCAGGGCCGCGTCGTGCGCCGTTTCGCCTTCGTCGATGCCGCCCTGTGGCATCTGCCACTGAAAGGCGCCGCGCCCGTTTATACGGCGGCCAAGGAAGATGTAGCCGGTTGCCGAGAACAGGACGAGGCCGACATTGGGGCGATAAAGCGAGGGATCAGGTGTCTGGATGGTCACCCAGTCGTATCTACCGCGTCCATGTCTGCTTGCCCACCCGCCTGTTGGTCGATGGACGCAGTTTCGCGGCCTGCCGTAGCAGATGGCCGTGTGTGCGTCGCCGCCGATGCGGGGGCGAGCACGATGCCCTTGGCTGAGAGGCTATCGGTCCAGGATTTCAGGATGTCGATCGTGACTGGATAGGCAAAGCCGGAGCCGACGGCAGAGCCCTTGTCGATCGCCAGCGTTTCCAGCTCCAGCAGGCGTTCCTGGATATCCCCGCCATGCGGCTGGGTATCGATCGGGAAATTGGCGCGGCGGAAGCGGAGCGGCGCATCCGTGGCGACGGTATCCATGGCAGAGCGGGGCAGGCTGCCATCCTCGACGAAGGCAAGGCCGCGCGCCGCAGTGAGGCGGGCAAGGTGAGTGACGCTTTCCGGACTGCGCAGGAAGCGGCCGCCCTGATAATTGGTGAGGCCGAAATAGCCGCTGGCAGATGCCATGAGCGCGCTGAGGCGAGACTCGATCTGCGCTTCCTGCATGGTGGTGGTCAGGCTTTGAGGGTGGGCAGGGCCTGAGGAAAGCTCATAGGCTTCAAGCGGGACTTCCAGCAGCACTTCGTGGCCAGCGGCGCGGGCCTGATCGATCCAGCCCTGAAGGTCGCGTGTGCCCGGCGCGAAGGACAGGGTGACTTCCGGCGGAAGTTCATCAATGGCTGACCGGGTATGGGTGCGGTTGATGCCGAGCCCGCCGAGAATGATGGAGACGGTTGGGCGCCCCTCAGTGTTGGCGAAGGGACGGGCATAGACGCCAGCGGGCGTGCGGCCATCATCGGAAATCTTTGGCAGGGTGCCGACCGGCGTGCGCTCAGATACGGCGGCAACAGGCGCGCGTGGCAGCGCGAGCGTGCTACGCGATTCCTGCCAGGACTGGCCAGAGGAGACGCTGATGCCATTGATGCGGACGGCCGGGCGCTCATCAGGCGTGTCGGCAGAATTGGTCCCCGCAACGCGGACGACGCGTGAGACGCCATCGACATAGTCAACGCCAAGATCAGGCGCTCCAGCCTCACCTCGGGCGATCATTGCGTCGGTAACAAAAGGTGGCGCGCTGTCTTCTTCATTGAAGGCCGGGGCCGCGATCTGTCTGGCGGGTGCGTTGGATGAGGCGAGCCGCGTCTTCAGTTGCGGGGGCGTGATGGTCGGCGCTTCGGTCTCGAAGAGGGCAATCTGCCGGACCGGGCTGGAGGTATCGTCGCTGCCCCAGACATGGATGCCGCCGGCCAAAGCCGTCAGCGCCAGACCGACAGTCGCAAAGCTCAGAACCGAATGCTTGATTGCGCTACGCAGCGGCGATGGCTCACGGGGTGCCTTGGCGGCCATGTATGGTCTCTCCGGTCGCTGGTTTGGCGGGTCAGTGCAGACCCTGCCAGCGACCGGTTAAGACAACGCAAATTTCCGTTAACCGGCCTGCTGTGTTTCCGTCGCGCTCATCTGGCCGCCGCGAAGGACTTCGAGGGCACGGTCGAGCTGATAGTCCTCGCCTTCATAACCCTCAGGAGGTTGCTCCTTTGGAAGGTGAGGGATTTCACGCTGGGCGCCGTCCTCATTGGTCAGCGCATTCGGCAGATCGGCTTCGGAGAAGCGGCGGATACGGGCCAGCTCTTCTTCGGAGACACGGGCCTGTGCGACTTCCATGTCAGGTACGATCCCGGTTGCCTGAATGGAGCGGCCGGACGGGGTGTAATAGCGAGATGTGGTGAGACGGATTGCGCCGCGGTCACTGCCAAGCGGGATGACGGTCTGGACCGAGCCCTTGCCGAAGCTGGTCATACCGAGAACGGTAGCGCGGCCACGGTCCTGCAGGGCGCCCGCGACGATTTCAGAGGCGGATGCGGTGCCATTATTGATCAGCACGACAATCGGCACGTTCTGGAAAACCTCACCGGAGCGGGCATTGTAGCGGGCAATGTCGCTCGGACGGCGTCCGATGGTAGAGACCACTTCGCCGCCCGACAGGAATTTGTCGGAGACAGAGATGGCCTGATCGAGAAGGCCGCCGCCATTGTTGCGCAGATCGAGGATGATGCCAGCCGGGCGGTTGCCAAGCTCATCGGCCACGCCCTCGAACGCATCTTCGAGAAGATCGGTCGTGCGCTCATTGAAGGTAGAGATGCGGATATAGGCCACGTCTTCGTCCACTGTCTTCCAGTCGACGGATTTCGGACGGATGACTTCACGTTCCATGGTGACGTCGAATGGGTCTTCCCCCTCGCGCATCACGCTGACGATGATCTCGGTGCCTGGAGGCCCGCGCATGTCTTCGACGGCGTCATCGATATTGAGACCGACAATCGGCTTGCCATTGATGGCGGTGAGCAGGTCGCCGCTCTGCAGGCCTGCGCGCGAGGCCGGGGAATCGTCCATCGGCGTGATCACCTTCACGAAGCCATCTTCCATCTGAACTTCGATGCCGAGGCCGCCATATTCGCCGGAGGCCTGAACCTGCATGGCGGAAAAGTCTTCAGCGGACAGATAGGATGAGTGCGGGTCGAGCGAGCCGAGCATGCCGTTAATGGCCGCTTCCATCGCTTCGGCTTCGTCGATTTCAGTGACGTAGTCGGCGCGGGCGCGGGCCAGTACTTCGGCAAAGAGATCAAGCTGTCGGTAGGTTTCCGCCCGGCTGCTGCTTGTGCCAGGATCCGGCCATGCAACGGCTGAGACGCCTACGGCGACCCCGCCCATTACGACACCGATTGCAGCCCCCGTCAGCATTGCTCTCATGGTCATCATCTCCTGTGACGGCTTATCCGCCCTGCATCCAGCGTGCCGGATTCATCGGTACGCCATTCCGCCTGACTTCTAGATAGAGCTCAGGCGGCGGATTTGCACGTTCGGACATGCGTCCAACTGGCTCACCGGCGCGTACCGTCTGTCCCGGGGTACCGTAAATACGGCCCATTCCGCTCAGAACAATATGGTATCCATCACTTGTCGAAATGATCAAGAGCTTACCGTAGCTTCTGAATTCGTCCGCATACTCAATTGTCCCGTCGATCGGGGCGACGATGTCGGAATTGGCGCGCGGCTGGATGTAGAGACCCTTGGCGGTTTCCCCGCCGGGAAGGTCATCACCCCAATTACGTGAGACAAGGCCGGCAACCGGTTGCATCAGGCCGCCTAGCGCCTCACGGCCAAGCGGTCTGAGATTGGCGACAGCCGGGCTGCGGGCCGGATTGCGCGGCGCGTCGGTGGCCCTGTCAGGCGTTGAGGTGCGCGAGGCGGCAAGCTGGATTTGCGCGCGCGGCTTGATGGCCGGCGCACGAGGGGCCTGGCTTTCGAGCGCGGCGAGAAGGTCGCGCAGGGTTTCCGCTTCGCCGCCAATCTGGCGCACGCGGGCGCGCAGGGCTTCGGCTTCACTGGAGACATTTTCATACTGGGCGCGCTTTCGGGCGACCAGCGTTTCGATCTCGGCCTGTTTGGCAGAGAGGCGTTCTTCTGCTGCGGCGAGGCGATCCTGCTCTTCGAGCACGGACTGCTCCAGCGATTTCAGTTCAGCGATCTCGCTCGCGAGGCGGTCGGTCTGTTCATTGATCTGCGGAGCGACCCCTCCCATCACAATGGCAGCGCGGATCGCGGCGTTCGCTTCCTTGGGCGCGGCGATGAGGGCAGGCGGGCGGTGCCTGCCTGAAATGGCGAGGTTGGCCATGATCTCTTCGAGATTGTCGGTGCTCTCGACCAGCGCGTCGCGGGCCGAGCCGAGGCGTGTGCGAAGGTCTATCAGCTTGATTTCGGAGGCGGCGGCTTGTTCCTCACGACGGCGGCTCTCCAACGCGGCAGAGATAAGCTGGCGTTCAAGGCTGGTGACGTCCTGTCCGCTCTCGGACTCGGCCTTCTCCAAGGCTTCGAGCTGGCGGATGGCGGACTGGCGCTGGGCTTCGAGTGCGCTGAG
>LWDU01035029.1_pt1 | contig 14486 bp, 16 predicted proteins | sample 727161 | NCBI WGS metagenome assembly LWDU01 (sample SAMN04566230, study PRJNA314399) | hydrothermal vent metagenome | isolation source: deep sea hydrothermal plume seawater | place: Mexico: Gulf of California, Guaymas Basin | collected 2004-07-11 | reverse complement strand
TGTGCTCGGGCCTTTTCCTGGACATCGTGAGGCACTACGCGCGGATCATTGACCTCGAGGACAGCTGCGATCACCAGCACCTCGGCGAGGCAGCCCCGTTGTCCTGCGGCCAACAACATGCGACCCAACCGCGGGTCAACCGGCAACCGGGCCAACTCACGGCCAACCGCAGTCAGCTGGTCCTTTCGATCAATCGCATCGAGCTCGCGCAAAAGTCGGTAACCAGCCGTAATCTGCCGAGATTCGGGGGGGTCAATGAAAGGGAAACGCTCGACCCGGCCAAGCTGCATCGCCGCTAACCTCAGAGCCACCGCTGCCAGCGAACTGCGTAGGATTTCCGGGTCCGTGTGGGCCGCTCTAGCTGCGTAATCCGCTTCGCTATAGAGACGCACACAAATGCCGGGTGACAATCGGCCACAACGGCCGGCGCGCTGATCGGCAGAATCCTGGGCAATCGCCTCTACTGGCAAGCGTTGCACCTTACTGGCAGGGTTATATCGACTCACGCGGGCGAGACCGAGATCGATCACATAACGAATACCGGGAACCGTCAACGACGTCTCCGCCACATTGGTAGCCAAAATAATCCGCTGGCCAGGATGGGGAGAAAAGATACGGTGCTGTTCACTCGCGGTGAGTCGAGCATAAAGCGGCAACAGTTCGATTTCATCACTAACGTGGTGCCTTAGTTCCTCACCGATTTCGCGTATCTCGCGCTCTCCAGGCAAAAACACCAACATGTCACCTGAACCTTCCCGATTCAACTGCTCCACTGCCTCCCGTATTGCGATGACCACCGCCTCATCACCCACCTCTTCATCAACCGGACAATAGCGAATCTCCACCGGGTAACTGCGGCCGGACACGTGGATTAGTGGCGCATCAAAAAAGTGACGGCAAAATTTCTCAGTCTCGAGCGTTGCCGAGGTGATCACAACTCGAAAATCGGGGTGCCGCGGAAGAAACTGCCTCAAGTACCCCAACAGGAAATCAATATTGAGCGAACGTTCATGGGCTTCGTCAATAATAAGCGTATCGTACTGACTCAGCGCTCGATCCGACTCCAGCTCTGACAACAACATGCCATCGGTCATCACCTTGATGAGAGTTTCACCACTGAGGCGTTCATCGAAACGTACTCGATATCCGACGAGACTTCCAAGCGCCACATCAAGCTCTGATGCAATGCGGGTGGCGATGCTGCGCGCGGCGATACGGCGCGGCTGAGTATGGCCAATCAAGCCTGATTGACCCCTACCGGCTTCAAGACAAATCTTAGGCAACTGCGTGCTCTTACCCGAGCCCGTCTCACCACTGACCACGATCACTGAATTTTGCCGAATCGCGGCGGCAATCTCGGCTCGCTTGGCCGTGATCGGCAAGTCCGGCGGGAAATTAAGATTGCGCGCCACTCGTCAATTAATCAGTCGGGGGCAGGACTGCAAGATAGGGGCATCCCCTGTGGTGAACACCTTTTCTCCCTAACAATGGCCTGCTGTGCCGCCTCGGCATGAACTAGTCGGAAGCGACGATCTCCAGGGACTGGATTACGATGTCTCCCACCGGCACATCACCATGGCCGCCGACGTTGTCGGTTTGCACCGCGGCAATCTGCTCAACCACATCCATTCCGCTAATAACCCGGCCAAACACTGCATAGCCCCAGCCGGCCGCCGATTTAGCGGTATGGTCAAGAAATCCGTTATCCGACACATTAATAAAAAACTGGGCAGTTGCTGAATGGGGATCGTTGGTTCTCGCCATCGCGATTGTGCCAATCGCATTCTTGAGTCCATTATCCGCCTCGTTTTCTACTGGTGTCCCGGTGGCTTTCTCTTTCATCCCCGGACCCATACCACCTCCTTGAATCATGAACCCAGGAATCACGCGGTGAAAGATGGTGTCGTCATAGTGGCCACTGTTGGCATATTCAACAAAGTTCTTCACTGTCTTAGGCGCCTTAACCGCATCAAGTTCAAGTTCAATTACGCCAAGAGATGTTGTCATTCGGACCATGAGCTGAGATTCCTTTACAAGTTGAGCTGACGGCTCCGGTGCATCGCAACCCAACACACTGAGCAACAGCAATCCTAAGGTTACCAATCGAAACAATTGCATAGACGGGGCCCGATCAGACCTCACCTGCCATTTTTAGAATGTGACGCCATTCCCGGGCACTGACTGGCAGAATGGACAGGCGATTCCCCCGCTGAACCAGGCGCATGTCAGATAGACGCTTCTCCGACTTCATCGCACGTAACGTGACTATATTCGACAATTTGCGCCGAAAACGGACATCGACCATCAACCAGCGCGGATTGTCAGAAGGACTATCTGGGTCGAAGTATTTTTCTTGTGAATCAAACTGCGTGTGGTCCGGATAGGCCTTACCGACAACCTCCATCACGCCAACTACCGCCGGTTCGGCACAGTTAGAATGGTAGAAAAAAGCAAGATCCCCCTTCACCATCTGGTCACGCATGAAATTGCGTGCCTGATAATTGCGAATACCATCCCAATGGTCAGTTTTCCTTGGTTGTGCGGCCAAATCATCAATCGAATAAGTCTCCGGTTCACTTTTCATCAACCAGTAACTCATCACTTACCTCAATCTTCGTCCATTCGGACCCGTTTGATTGACACACTCTTACCATCGATCTCATCGATCTCGATGATCACTCCGCACACCGATCCGCGTCCAGTGGCTGGCTCAAATCGCTCCGGGATACGCTCAACAAACCGGCGCAGTACCTTGTCCGTCTGCATTCCTATGACCGAATTGTAACAGCCGGTCATACCAACATCAGTGATGTGCGCCGTGCCGTTTGGTAACACTCGCTCATCTGCCGTCGGCACGTGGGTGTGGGTGCCGACCACCGCGGATACCCGCCCGTCCAAGTACCACCCCATCGCCATCTTTTCACTGGTCGTTTCTGCATGAAAGTCAACCAGTGTCACCCTGACCGAATCTGGTTTTCTGGCAAGCACCGCATCGACACATCGAAATGGACAATCAAGGGTTGGGTGCATGAACACCGTACCCATCACGTTGATCACCCCTACTTCTACCCCATTTGACGCAGTCGCGATGCCCCAGCCGTGACCCGGGGTACCGTCGGGATAATTCTGCGGTCTGAGCAAACGGGGTTCTTCGTCAACAATGGTCAGTGCTTCGGGCTTGTCCCAAATGTGATTGCCGGAAGTGAGTAGATCAATTTCACCTGAAGCCAGAAACTCATCTACAATTTCTGCAGTCACACCAAATCCACCGGCCGCGTTTTCTGCGTTAACCACGGTCAATTCCGGACTGTGTGTATCCTGAATCTCCGGCAAGAGCCGCCGTAATGCCCGCCGGCCCGGCCGACCGACAACATCCCCGATAAAAAGAATCCTCATGGGCGCATTGTCTGCTTCTAACCGAAAAGACGCTAGCCCTTGGCTCGCAGGAAACGTCGGTCTGTCAATACCCCCTCAAGCGGAATGTCCCAACTATCCGTGTCGAGACGCTCAACACGCTGGCATTCGTGAGCAAGACCAATCAGCCGTGGCCGTTTAAGATGAAAGCGGTGCCGCATCGACGCCAGCGATGCATCATAGAAAGCACCGCCACGACCCAGCCGATTACCTTGCGATGTCTAATTCACGCGCATCGAACCAATCTTGGCGCGGCACATCAGGCTCGTCTATCTTGAATCGATTAGCAATCAGCCGACTGTTCAGATTAAACCTCGCGAACCGTATCCTCGGCCGGCGTCCCGGCACAATCACGGGCAACAGGCAACGCCGGTTCCGGCGCATGAACTCAATCAAGGCAGGTAGCGGGTCGATCTCGCCGTCCGTTGCGAGATAGGCTCCGATGCGATGAACATTGGCCAATCCCTGCAAACGGGTCACTCGCCGCGCAAGCTCCTTGGCTGCAAGCCGTTGGGCTGCGGGTGACATAGACCGACGTCGCTGACGCATCTCCCGACGGAGCTTATTTTTGTATTGCGCTCGCGAACTCATGGCTGTGGCGCGATCTGTCCTGCCATTACAGTTTTTTCGATTGGACGTTAAATCTATCTAGGCAAGTGGCATCGCCCGCTGGTGCCGTACCGTTCCGGGTACCTTGAACCAATAGGTTCAGGTGGGGCACCTGCGACATCTTAAGGCTTTCCGGTCATCAAACAATCCGGACCTGCACAACAACGCCTGCAAGGCAATCCCCGATATGTCATTTAGGTTCTAAGGGATTAGGGAAACAGTCGAACACCGCAGGCGATGCCAACAACAGTCTAACTGATCTCGCTTGTTCCAGCGACACCAGGATCAGGAGACTATCGGCGTCCCGCTAACGACGTTCTGAACCCGCTCGCGCAACGTTCGTATTCTCTCCGACAACGCTTCAGGTGCTTGGGGATAGCGGCGCAACTTGAGAAGTTCGTTAGTCAAATTTAACGCTGCAATCACAACGCAGTGTTCAAGACCAACGACTTTGCTTTGCGCTTGGACAGAACGTAATTGATCATCGAGATACGCTGCGGCATTCAAAAGGTCTTCTCGCTCCTGCTTCTTGCAACCCACCGTAAACTGTCGATCCATAATGTTCACTGTGACACTTTCTTTTGCCATGTGTAGAAAACTCTCGAGGAATAATGAGCGTGACGCGAAAGAAAGACTGACCTGTATCAGGCTACGTCGGATGCCCGAAGACGATCAATAATCTGATCGATACGATGCTTGGCTTCGCGGTTTCGGTCCAACAAATGTGCATTGTCTTGTTCAAGTTGTTGCCGATTAGTTCGCAACTCTGAGTTTTCACTTTGCAACTTGGAACAAACACCGATGAGGTCTTCCAATTGCCCCGCAAGGCCATCTACTTCATCGTTCACATCGGTCAAGGGGTAATCGCCTTCTTTCATTGAACCATTCCGCCCGAAAAGGAGTTAGTGCGCGTGGGCCACAAGCAAGCCCGCGCTGCATCGATCAAAAAATGATAGGGGGATCGTCGCCTCCGGTCAATGTCAATGACCCGAGTGCGTCCATTGCTATACTGCTGTTTTTGAGGCCTGCTCATTGATGATGGACCCATCCAAACTGCAACTAGATGGCGTATTTTACGTCGGACTACAAGCTCGATTAGACCTCAATGGCAAGGGATTCAGTGCGGCGGAGTTGCACGGCACCCTGACTGGCCTTATCTGCGCCGGCTGGCTTGAGACAGAGCTCGACAGTTGCCAAGCGCTGTTGGGGCAGGACACGATAGAGAATGCTATTGAAAATGACCTATTGACTGGCCTGATGGGGCTAATCAGACAAACGCTTGACGCTGGCAATCTGGAATTTCGCTTGCTGTTGCCAGGAGACGATGAACCACTAGAAACCAGGGCGCAGGCACTGGCTGACTGGTGCCAGGGCTGTGTGATCGGCCTGCACCATGGCGATCGCTTCAAGACTGCCGGACTGGGTGATGAAATAGCACAATTTCTGTCCGATCTTGAGCAGATCGGCATAGTCGAAGTGGGTAGTGACAGCCCCGAAGAGCAAGAGAGGGCTCTGTTTGAATTGGAGGAATACACCCGTTTGGGAGTCCAAATGGTCTTCGAAGAATACCCGTCGATTGGGCGAGTCAAGCCAAATGGCACGGGTAACACCATAGGTCCAGTTAAATGACGATCATTCATGAGCGACGGCGACGCGCCATTATGGACTTAATGGGTGAAGGCATCGCCATCATCCCTACTGCACCTGAGTCGCAACGAAACAGTGACGTGCACTACCCTTTTCGCCCGGACAGCGATTTCTACTACGTTACGCATTTCCCTGAACCTCAAGCGGTGGCGGTTTTGATCCCGGGACGCGCGGAGGGTGAGTTCGTTCTCTTTTGTCGCGAAAGCAACCCCGAACAAGAAACCTGGCATGGGCGGCGCGCCGGACTGGAAGGTGCCTGCAATCACTTTGACGCGGACGACGCGTTTCCGATTGAGGACATTGGCGATATTTTGCCTGGACTGATCGAAAATCGGCCGAAAATCTACTACAACCTGGGCCGCTATGCCGATTTCGATAAGCGTTTACTACGCTGGGTCGGCGAAGTGAAGTCGAAGGTGCGCTCCGGCATCTCTGCACCAGAAGAATTGATCGATCTTGGCCATATTTTGCATGAACTTCGTCTGATCAAGCAGCGCGAGGAGATTCGACACATGAAACGTGCCGCACAGGTCTCTGCGACCGCCCATCGTCGTGCGATGACAACCTGCCATCCGGGGATGACAGAAGGGCAAGTGCAAGCAGAACTTGAGTATGAATTTGGCCGTGGCGGTGCCAAATCGTGGGCCTACCCTTCCATTGTTGCGGGCGGCGCCAACGCCTGCATTTTGCACTACACAGAAAATGCAGATGTCCTTAACGACGGTGACCTGCTGTTGATCGACGCGGGTGCCGAAATTGACTGTTATGCGGCCGATATCACGCGAACGTTTCCGGTCAATGGGCGGTTTTCTCCGGAACAACAGGCCCTCTATGAAATTGTACTGGCTTCACAACTGGCCGCTATCGACATGATCAGGCCTGGTCAGTCGTGGAATGACCCCCATGAAGCCGCCGTGATGGTACTGACGCAAGGATTAATTGAACTGGGCTTGCTCAGCGGAAATGTTGATCAATGCATCGAAGAGGGTGCCTACCGTCGGTTTTATATGCACCGTACCGGTCATTGGTTAGGACTCGATGTGCATGATGTCGGAGAATACAAAATCGACAACGCGTGGCGTATGCTGGAAAACGGCATGGTACTAACCGTTGAGCCCGGCCTGTATATCACAGCGGGCAAAGACGTCGATCAACGATGGCACAATATTGGCATCAGGATAGAAGACGATGTATTGGTAACCTCCACTGGTGCCGAAGTGTTAACTGGCGACGTTCCGAAACACCCCGCTGACATTGAAGCATTGATGGCAACTGCACGTGTCAACTAAAACCGCCAACGGCGCTTATGACATCGTTATCATCGGTGGGGGTCTGGTTGGCACCAGTCTAGCCTTAGCCCTGCACCCGCTTGGCCTGCGCGTTGCACTACTCGAAGCCGCCACGGGAGACACCACCCCAGCGCCGGGGACTGATCAGCGCACATTGGCCCTGAATTGGGGGTCGCGTCAGATTCTCGAAGGCATTGGCGCCTGGCGCCAGGTTGAGCCTCTGGCCTCTCCGATTCATCGACTGCATGTATCAAATGCAGGTCATAGCGGCATCACACGACTCGACCGCACACTGATCGGTCAGTCGGCGCTGGGTTATGTAGTACCCGCCCACTCACTTCGTGCCGTTCTCACTGCACAACTGAACACTTGTGGCACCGTCGATCACTACACGCCCGCGATCTGTGATCAGGTTTCCGTCATGGACACACAGGCGGTCGTTCGATGTAGCGCAACAGATCTTTCACTCACCGCTCGGTTAGTGGTCCTCGCTGACGGCGGTCGATCCACACTGCGTCAACAATTTGGGCTGGATGCCTCCGAGAAAACCTACGACCAGGCCGTTCTAGTGACCACCGTGCTAACCAGCAAGGTGCACGGACAACTCGCCTTCGAGCGTTTTACTTTAGGTGGACCACTTGCCCTATTGCCACTCGCGGGGCCGCGCTTCGCGCTGGCTTGGACTTTACCTGCCGATCAAGCCCCTGCGCTTGCCTCACTGCCAGAATCAATCTTTCTTGCCAAACTGCAGCACTGTTTTGGCGACCGAGCGGGCACTTTCTTAAGTGCCACTGCTCGCCATGTTTTCCCACTACATCTGACCGATGTCCCCAACGCCGCAACCGCAAGAGCAGTCGCCATTGGTAACGCAGCACACATCATGCACCCGGTGGCGGGCCAAGGCCTCAACCTTGGACTGCGTGATGTTGCAGAGCTCGCAGAGCGTCTACAGGCAGCCCACCATGAAAAACATGACATTGGCAACACTGCCTTTCTAGCCGCTTATGTGGCCACGCGCCGAGGCCAAACCCGCCGAGTCCTCTCTTTCACCGATGGCCTCGTTCGGCTGTTTTCAAACAACGTTCCGGGGGTTGGTCTTGCGCGAAACATCGGTCTCAACCTGTTGGATATCGCGCCTCCGATCAAACGAACGTTATTACGACGCACGACCGGACTTGCGGGTCGTCTGCCGCGCCTTGCGCGAGGCTTACCGCTTCAGACACACGCCAAGGCCCCTGCGATGCCTCATGGCTGACCCCATCGATATAGTCGTCGCTGGCGGCGGCATGGTCGGCAGCGCTTTTGCCGCCGCCCTCGCCGACAGCCCATTGCAGATCCATGTGATCAATGCACACCCGCCCTCTCCCTGGCAAGAACACCACTATGACCCTCGCGTCAGCGCGATTAACCTAGCCTCAGAATCCATATTGTCCTCTGTCGATAGTTGGCAGCATGTTCGAGAAAGACGGGTAGCTCCTTTTCGCGAAATTGAAGTCAGTGACCAAGCCACGGGGCAGATGCTGTGCTTCGACGCCGCTGATTCTGGACTCGCGCATCTCGGGCACATTGTCGAGAACTCGGCGATTATTGAGGCACTGCGCCTGCGCCTTGACGCAGCGCCAAACGTTACGGTCAGCCAAGACGACCGAGTGCAATCGGTCAACCATGCGCAAGGACAAATTCTTGTTAGCACCGAGCAGCACCAAGTCATCACTGCGCGCCTGCTGGTTGGCGCCGATGGTGCGACATCAACGATACGCTCTCTCTCCGGTATTGCATTCAATCGAGCGCCTTACGGGCAGACCGCACTGGTCTCCACCGTGACAACGCGGGAACACCATGGCGACATTGCGCGTCAACGGTTTCTGCCAACCGGTCCGATCGCATTCCTACCACTTGCCGATGGTCGTTGTTCAATTGTTTGGTCAGCGGATAGCGCATACGCCGAAAAACTCATGGCAATGACGGATTCTGCCTTTCTGGCTGAATTGAATGCCGCTTTTCCGAATCAACTGGACGTTACCTCCGCCACACCGAGGCAGTCATTTATCCTGGAACAACTGCACACCTCAACCTACTGTGTAAAGCGAATAGCGCTGATCGGCGACGCCGCGCATACACTTCATCCGCTGGCAGGACTTGGGGTTAACTTGGGCTTACTGGACGCAGCGTCATTGGCTGAGACAATCTTGCACGTTATAGAACGCCATCGTGATATCGGGGGTACCTCGACACTTCGTCGGTATGAACGTTGGCGCAAGGGGGAGAACACCCTTGCCTTGGCCGCGATCGAAGGCATACACCAATTTTTTCAACAATCGAACCCATTGGCGCACCAACTTAGAGCAGCGGGCATGTCCTTTTGCCAACACAACCCGCTTATCAATCGGTTTTTTGTGCACCGAGCGACCGGCCTTTCCGGAGATCTACCGCGGGCTGCTAGGTACGCTGCAACCTAGTACCCGCTCGCCCAACTGCATCGTATAATGACCGCCACGCTTGATCCTTTAGAAACCTATGCCCAATACCACGAACCTCAGGCAAGCTGGACTGAAGACGACTCAGCCCCGTCTCAAGGTTCTCGATGTGCTAGAAACAAGCCCAGTCCATCACATGACTGCCGAAGATGTCTACAAACGGTTGCTCGAAACTGAACAGGAAATTGGGCTTGCAACGGTTTATCGCATCCTGACCCAATTTGAAACGGCCGGGCTAGTTATCCGTCATAACTTCGAAGGCGGAAGATCCCTGTATGAACTCGACAACGGGGCTCACCACGACCACATGGTGTGCGTTGAGTGTGGCAAGGTGTTTGAATTTGTCGATCGTACGATAGAACAGCAACAACGTAATGTAGCAACCAAAGCAGGTTTCTCCATGGAGGACCACTCGCTGTCACTTTACGGCGTGTGCAATGGTATGAAAGAGTCTGGACGTTGCTCAATGAGCAAAAGCAACTGACTGATTGCCCCGCTTTTCATTCCACCGATCGATTGAGCTCCTAAAGTTTTGCCTATTCTGATTTGTGGTTCTTTTGCCTATGACACCATCATGGTGTTTCCGGATCAGTTTAAAAATTACATTCTTCCTGATCAGATTCACATTTTGAATGTCTGTTTTGTGACTCCGGAGCTACGCCGTGAGTATGGCGGCTGTGCCGGTAACATTGCGTACAATCTAAAGCTGCTGGGTGGCAATCCGTTACCCATGGGGACCGTAGGAAAAGATTTTCAAGAATATCGTCAACGCCTGCGGACACTAAATATTCCGGACCACCTGGTGCGGGAATTACCAGAACTGTACACAGCGCAGTGCACCATCACCACCGATCAAGACAACAACCAGATCACCTCATTTCACCCCGGGGCGATGGCCGAAGCCCATCAGAATCGAGTCGGCGACGCACACGATATCGCACTCGGCATCGTAGCACCCGATGGCCGTGACGCCATGCTCCAACATGCCCGTGATTTCGCGGCCAAGGGTATTCCATTCCTGTTTGATCCAGGCCAGAACCTGCCCTTGTTTTCGAGGGACGAACTTATCACTTGTCTCGACCAATCAACCTGGTGTGTCCTAAACGATTACGAATCACAATTGTTGATGAACACGACCGGTGGCCGTATCGAAGATCTGGCGGCGCGGGTCGATGCGCTAATCATCACACGAGGTGGCGAAGGTTCTGAGATACACGTCAATGGAGAAACCATCACGATTCCAGCTGTATCGGTAACCAGCGCCATCGATCCGACAGGTTGCGGCGATGCCTATCGGGCAGGATTACTCTATGCGCTTGACAAAGGCTGGAGTTGGGATATCGCTGGGCGAGTGGGTGCACTTCTGGGCGCCATTAAAGTTGAACACCGCGGCACACAAAATCATACGTTTACACGAGAAGAGTTTTCAGACCGCCTGGTAGAGACCTGCGGCATTGACTTTATCAACCTCCGGCACTGAACTGCTGGGGAACGAGGCCTATGCCGCAACCTTACGATAAACCGGTCCTGAAACAGATACATCAGTCTCGGATATGACAATGGCCCATTGCACCGCGGTTATCGCGTCACTCGCCGCCGCATCGTCACTAGCATGGACCTGACACAGCACATCGCCGGCATGAAACGTTTGCCCAACTCGCGGCAAACTCGACAGTCCAACGGCTGGATCGACCCGATCGTCAATCCGCAGACGACCACCGCCAAGCTGGACCACGATCTCTCCCAGTTGGCGTGTATCAAGCGTGTTGACCACCCCCGTGTACGCCGCCAGTACTGGACGCACACAAGGCGCAGTAGGCAATCGACGCTGACCTACATTCAGCAGATCTCGTGGGCCTCCCAATGCTGCTACCATCGCCTCAAATCGTTCTGCTGCCGCTCCATTGTCCAGTACTTGCTGTAGCCACTGGTGCGCAACCGATGCATTCGAAGCCAACCCGGTCATTTCCAACAGTTCAACACCCAGTGCCAAAACTACGGTGTGCAGACGTTTATCACGATAGCGACCTGTCAAATAGTCAATCGCACTTTGCACTTCCAGTGCATTGCCGGCAGTGTTCCCCAGTGGCTGATTCATATCAGTCAACAGGGCAGTCGTATTCAGATTCAGTTGCTGTCCAACGCGCACAATAGATGTCGCGAGTGTCTCGGCCGCCGTCATATTCGATGCAAACGCGCCGTTACCCACTTTGATATCCATAACCAATGCAGAAAGACCCGCCGCCAGTTTCTTCGAAAGAATCGAGGCTGTAATAAGAGGAATCGATTCGACCGTTGCAGTGACATCCCGCACGGCATAAAACTTGCGATCAGCCGGCACCAATTCGTCCGACTGCCCAACAATCGCGCAGCCCGTCCGAACCACCGTGTCCATAAAACGCCTCTTGTCCGGGTGGATGGCATAACCTGGGATACTCTCAAGTTTGTCGAGCGTCCCACCTGTGTGCCCCAACCCACGCCCCGAAATCATTGGCACGTGCGCATTACAAGCCGCCAACATGGGTGCTAACACTAAACTCACGGTATCGCCCACACCCCCGGTCGAGTGTTTATCAATCACGGGGCCACGCAACTGATCTAGCGGCCACGTCAGAACAGTGCCCGAATCTCGCATAGCAGCTGTTAGCGCCACACTCTCATCAATCACCATGCCTCGAAAAAACACCGCCATAGCAAAGGCCGCGATCTGCCCTTCGCTAGCCGTTCCATCGACGACTGCAGCCACCATATCTCCAATCGCTGCTGTATCAAGTTGCTCACCATCGCGCTTGTGTCGAATCACGCTCTGCGGTGACTGGCGAGTCAAAATCATGGCTGGAAATCTGCCCGAGCAACGGCGACTTCGCCACCCGGCCACCTCATCAACCAGTGACCGCCGTATCGGCCAGTAAGGTAAAGAAGCGATCCAGCAACCTCACCATGCCCGGTACCGCTTGCTGACCACTGGCGAGTGTTCCTTCATGGGATAGCACTCCAGAATCAAGCCCAGCGGCAAAATTGGTGATCACAGCCAACGCCGCAACCCGTAAGCCACAGTGTCGGGCAACCAGGCATTCGGGCACGGTCGACATCCCCACCGCATCCGCACCAAGGTATTGGAACGCACGGATTTCAGCCGGTGTTTCGAAATTTGGACCCAGGCTCCATAGATAAACCCCCTGGTGCCAATCCACATGACCCTCCACAGCCGCTTGTTCGAGCAATAACCGCAAACGAGCATCATAGGCCTCCGTCAGATCAACGAAGCGAGGACCGACATCGTCGTCATTTGGCCCCATCAAGGGGCTGAGGCCAGACCAGTTAATATGATCAGTAAAACACATCAAGTGCCCTGGCGGCATCGCCGGATTGAGGCTTCCCGCTGCACAAGTCAGTATCACCATGTCACAGCCTGTTGACTTCAGTGCGCGTATGGGAAGTCGCATCTGGCTTGGGTCTCCACCTTCGTAAGCATGCGCCCGGCCCTGAAGACACACAATCCGTGCGCCGTTCCACTCGCCAAGCACCAACTGACCTTGATGGCCCTCGACACTCGGGATCGGGAATCCTGGTAACGCGTCATAAGCAATCGCGGCGGATTGATCGATCGAGTCAACAACGGTTTCAAGGCCGCTACCGAGCACCAACCCTACTCGAGGCAGGTGTCCTCTAGCCAACGCCCGTATCTTATCCGCGGCTGGACGAAAGTCATTCATTGTCCGACAGTGGCCATGTCATGCTGCGTCTCAATGTAATTGATTCAACCTACCGCCTGGCATTCTATAATCACACCAGCAAGCCGTCGGCATTTAACCATGTCGGCGACTAAGACAGGCACTCCGGATCACACTCCTATCAATAACACTCCACCGTCTATGAAAAAATCATCCTTGTTGTTCCTGTTTCCTGGCCAAGGCGCTCAATATGCGGGCATGGGCAGCGATCTTCATGCCCAGCATGAGATTGTCCGCCATACCTACGAAGAAGCCGTTGATACGCTCGGGTACGATATTACTCACCTTTCATTCGCCGACTCGGAAGGGAAAATTAATCTCACGCGTTATACCCAACCTGCCATCCTCACTCACTCCGTGGCCTGCCTCCGACTCTTCTCAAAGCTCACTGACGGTCAACTACTGCCGACCGTCACGGCAGGCCACAGTCTCGGTGAATACTCCGCTTTGGTCGCCGCGGGTGTACTTGATTTCACGTCGGCGCTTCGACTAGTCAGCACACGAGGAGAGCTGATGGGTGCCCACGGTGATGGTGAGATGGAAGCCCTACCGCTCGATTTACAAGCATCTGCCAGATTGGCTGAAAAACACTATTGCGCCATTGCCGCCTGTAACCTGCCAGACCAAACTGTCGTCGGTGGACACGCCAGCGACTTGGATAACCTCGCTCGTGAGTTGACAGAAATCTATCCCAAAAAGCGCTCGACTCGGCTCAAAACTGAAGGGGCTTTCCACACTTACTTGATGATTGAAGCCGCCAAACGTTTTCGCCCTGTGCTAGAAGACACCGTATTTCAAATCACCGATATTCAGGTATTGTCCAACTACACGGGCAATCTCCATGAATCAGACAGCGCCAGCATCCGTTCGCGCCTCTTCCTGCAATTGTTCCATCCAGTGCTGTGGCACCAGAATCTGGTGAGTGCCATCGAAAGTGGGGTGACAACGGTGATCGAGTTTGGCGGCGGTATCGGGAAAGGCACCACCCCGGCTGAGAAAAATCCGAATATAGCCAGCATTGTTAAACGAGCCTTCCGCGGAGCCGAACGGATTCCCACATATCACGCTGTGATTAATACGGGAACGCTCGAACAAACACTGGCAGCCCTGGACTCATCTGCTTCCTAAAACCAGAAAACTCAGTTCAAATGTTCGGCAGTGAAAGAGTAGGGTAGCAGCTCCACCAAAGAAAATACCGCGCGTAAAGCATCGGGTGAATACAGCCGTATCAGCGCTTCAGGGAGCGCAAATTCTGCAATCTTCTGCCGGCAACCCCCGCAAGGCGAACAGAGCGCCTTGCCCCCCACGTCAATCAA
>LWDU01039158.1_pt1 | contig 14491 bp, 13 predicted proteins | sample 727161 | NCBI WGS metagenome assembly LWDU01 (sample SAMN04566230, study PRJNA314399) | hydrothermal vent metagenome | isolation source: deep sea hydrothermal plume seawater | place: Mexico: Gulf of California, Guaymas Basin | collected 2004-07-11 | reverse complement strand
GCGCCCGTCGCCTCTCCCTACTCGGCGCCCGGCCCGTGATTGCCGACCTCAACGAGGAGAAGGGCAAAGCCGTAGCGGACGAACTGAAAGGCACCTTCGCCAAAACCGACGTAGCCGACGCCGACCAGGCCCAGGCCGCGGTGGAGGCGGCCCTCGCACTCGGCCCCCTGCGCGCCGTGGTCAATGCCGCTGGCTTGGGAAACGCAAACCGGACGGTCAACCGTGAGGGTGTCCCCTTTCCCCTGGATCAGTTTGAGTTTGTGATTCGCGTCAACCTGATCGGCACCTTCAACTGCCTACGACTCGGCGCAGCGGCGATGTCCCAACAAGATCCCTGCGACAACGAAGGACAGCGCGGCGCGATCGTGAACATCGCCTCGGTGGCCGCCTTCGACGGCCAAATCGGCCAGGCCGCCTACTCGGCCTCCAAGGGGGGCGTCGTCGGACTGACGCTCCCGGTGGCCCGAGACCTCTCGGCCCTGGGCATCCGGGTCAACACCATCGCGCCGGGCTTGATCGATACGCCCATCTACGGCCAGGGCGAGGCCTCGGACAAGTTCAAGGAAAACCTGGGGCGCAACGTGCTCTTCCCCAAGCGCCTGGGCGTCGCCAGCGAACTCGCCTCCATGGTGGCCGAGTGCATCACCAACGACTACATGAACGGCGAAGTCATTCGAGTGGACGGCGGCATTCGCATGCCGCCCAAATGATTCCATGGGGTGTGGGCGTAGGGTGTGGGAGTAGGGTGTGGGCGTAGGGTGTGGGCGTAGGGAGTAGGAGTAGGGCTAGCCCTGCCCTCCCTCCGGCGCGTCGTCGACTCCGCGCATCACGTCCACGGAAGCGCCCGCGCCGGGTGACGGAATCTCCACGATGCGCTCGTCCACGTCGTCGTACTCGAGACGCAGGGCTCGGGCCATGGTCGCGTGCAGATCGTAGGTGCACGTGATGTAGGTCAGTTCAAGAATTTCTTCGTCCGAGAGCGAGGCCTTGAGGCGCGCAAAGGTCGCATCGGATACCCGCCCGCCGCCCAGCACAAGGGCGTCCGTGTACGCGAGCACCGCCCTTTCGAGCGGGCCAAAGCAGTCGGCCGTCTCCCAGCCGGGAATCGCCTCAACGCAGGCATCGTCGAAGCCCACCGAGCGCATGGCCTTGCAGTGCTGGGAAAAGACGAACTGGCTCCCCCGCAAATAGCCCGCCCGGGTCTGGCCGAGTTCGCGCAGCTTCGGGTCGATCTTTCGCTTGGAACTGCGGTACAACTGAAAGCCCGCCACCGCGTGACGGAAGACATCGGGGACGATGGCGAAGACCGTCCACCAATTCCCGGGAGTCCCCGTCTCGGTACCGGGTTCGGCAACTGGGTCGCGGTCGCCAAAGAGCATGTCGTAAATTTTTAGAATATCGGCCGGAGCCTCGGAGCGCGGGACCTGCTTCAAGCGGGGCATCTTGGAACCTCCTGGAAAGTGCAACTCAAATAGGTGTAGTGAAATTTCAGAAGAGAGAATTCGGGATGGCCGAAAATAGGGGACGCGAGGGCCGGCGGCCCCGAATGGCTCGACTCACAATCCCTGGGCTCACGAGCGCTCCTCGGGATCGCCCCGATCACGGCGGGAGCGCTTCAGATCCGAGCGCTGGCGCTTGGCCTTCTGCTGGCGAACCCGGGAGGCCAGACTGGGCCGGGTGGGTCGACGACTCCGGGGAACCTCCAGGGCATCCGCCACCAGATCCGCCATCCGCTCCCGGGCGGCTTCGAGGTTGCGCGCCCGGCTGCGCGAAGCCTCGGCATGAACGATCAACTCCCCCCCCACGGTCAGCCGAGAGGCCAGGCGCTGAACAAGTCGCTCCCTGCGGGTTTCGTCCAGGGCCTCGCTGGTCCGGATATTCCAACGCAGTGTCACCCGGGTCGCACTCTTGTTCACGTGCTGGCCACCCGGTCCGCTGGATCGGCTGGCCAGCTGACGCAATTCCGCCGCGGGGATCTTCAGCCCCTGGCCCAGTTCGATATCAGCTTGCGCCATGCCGGCTCTCCTCGCCGGGGGCCGTCCCTGCCCTGCTGACCCAAGCCGCGCGCATCCCGGGCTAGGGCTCCACCAGGACCTTGCACTGATCGCCGGGCTGTTTGAGCGCCTCGAAGGCCTCGGGCATGGCGCCCAGGCTCACGCGATCGGTGACCATCGGTCGGGGATCGATGCGACCACTGGCCATCATGTCGAGGGTCAGCTGGAAATCGCGCTTCTCGTAGGCGAGCACGAACTGCAACTGCAGTTCCTTGATCACCGCCGCGGCGGGCACAAAGGTATCCGGCTGCATACAGACCCCGGCCACCACCACCTTGGAACGCGCCGCCGCCAGATCCACGCATTGGGCCAGGAGACCGGGAATGCCGACGCACTCGAAAATCACATCGACCCCGCCCCGAGGCTTCTCGGCCAAGCACGCGGCGGCGCTGGCCGCCCCATCCACTACTTCCGTGGCGCCCATCTGCGTCGCCATGGCCCGGCGCCCCTGGGCGGGCTCGCTCACGAGAATACTCCGGGCCCCGAGGAAGCGGGCCCAGAGAGTCACCGCCAGACCGATGGGCCCGGCGCCAATCACCATCACCTCCTGGCCCGGTGCAAGGCCCGCGGCGTTCACCGCGTGCAGACCCACCGCCAGGGGCTCCACCAACGCACCCAAACGAAAATCAATGGCCTCGGGCAGGGCCACGGCCTCGTTGCTCCCCACCCGCAGATACTGCGCGTAGGCGCCGGGCAACTGGCCAAGGCCGGTGATCACGAGTTCGGGGCAATGCATCACATCCCCCGAGAGACAGGCCGCGCAGGCCCCGCAGCCGATCCCGGGAATCCCTGTCACCCGGTCGCCGATCCCGAAGCCGCCCGTGGCCTCGCCGCCCACCTCCACGACCTCCCCCGCAAACTCGTGGCCCATCACGCACCCCTTGGGCAAACCACCGGGCAAGCTCGCCGCGTGGAGATCCGACCCGCAGATGCCGCAGCATTTCACTTCCACAACTAGGTCCCGTGGACCGGGGGTCGGCTCGGGGACCTCCTCGACCACAAGGGGTCGGTCGGAGGCATGGAAGACCGCAGCTTGCATGATTTTCTCCCGGATCCCCGACCCGGTCGTCGAGCACCGAGCGGGCTAAATGCAGATGGCTTCCGAACAGGAGGGCTCGGGCCGGGGTCAAGCCTACTCGACTCCGCAGAACTCGGCTGGAGGGCGTGCCGCCCCGCGCCCCACCCCATGGGCCGGGCGCGGTATGCTGGCCAGTGGGATGGGACGCACCCCGCCCGGTACCCAAGGAGAAGACCATGCGCGCTGCCCTGGTGGAAACCCCCGGCTCCCCGATGAAGATCGAAGAAATCCAAATCGCGGATCCCGGTCCCGGCCAGATCCGCGTGGCTGTCAAGTACTGCGGCTGCTGCCACTCGGACCTCTCCATCGCCGAGGGCACCTTTCCCGCCCCCACGCCCATCGTGCTGGGCCACGAGGCCTCGGGGATCGTCGACGCCGTGGGCGCTGGCGTCGACCACCTTCGGCCCGGGGACCCGGTGGTGCTCACCCCCGCCCCCCCGTGCGGCACGTGTTATTGGTGCGTGCGCGGCGAGGCCAGCAGTTGCGTGAACTCGCTGGATATCGTGACCAACCAACTCGGCGACGGACAAACCGGCCTGACCCGGGGTGACGAAAAGGTCTACCGCGGCGTCGGGCTAGGCGCCTTCGCGGAGTACGTCCTCACCTATGCGACCGGCGCCGTCAAGATCGACGCGGAAGTCCCCCTGGAAGTCGCCTGTGTCGTGGGTTGCGCGGTGCAAACCGGCGTCGGCTCGGTGCTCAATACCGCCCAAGTCGTCGAGGGCGCCACGGTACTCGTCATGGGGTTGGGGGCCATCGGGCTCTCGGTGGTCCAAGGCGCGCGCCTGGCCTCGGCCGCTCGCATCATCGTCTCGGATCCCGTGGGCCAACGGCGTGAGGTCGCGGGCGCCCTGGGCGCTACGGATTTCATCGATCCCACCCACGAAGATGTCATCGAGCGCGCCCAGAGCCTCACCGGCGGGATCGGGGTCGACTATGCGTTCGAGTGTGCGGGGCGAGGTGACCTGATCAGCACCGGTTTCCTGGCGACGCGCAACCACGGCACCATCGTCTGCGTGGGCGCACCGCCGATCACCGACAACATCGTCCTGGCACCTGCCGCGCTCTTCGTCATGAGCGAAAAGCGCCTGATGGGGACGCTCCTGGGCGGCTGCAATTCGCTGCGGGAAATTCCGCGCCTGATCGGTCTCTATCAGGCCGGGCGCCTGGATCTCGAGGCTCTGATCACCGCCCGCCGACCCTTGGAAGAAATCAACGAGGCCATGGCCGACCTCAGCGCCAGCCGGGGCGTCCGCACAGTTCTGGAAATCGGCGCCTGAGTTCGACACCCAGAATTCGCGCCCGCCGTCCACGAGGACAAACCGAAGCATGCGTACAGTCCCGAATCTCCCGGAGAACCAGGTCACCGACCCGGCCGTCTATTTGCGCCGCCGGGAATTCCTGCGCACCTCCGCCGCCGCCGGAGCCGCTCTCGCCGCTGGCCTCCCCGCCCTCGCCGCCTGCGGGAGCGAAAACCCGGGCGAGGCCCGGGCGGAGGCGCCCGAGCCGAAAAGTCCGCCGCGCGCCCTGGCCCCGGTCACCCCCGCGCCGGCGCGCTTTCGCGCCGAGGACCCCCTCACCCCGGAAAAAGACGCCAAGAGCTACAACAACTTCTACGAAATGGGCACCGACAAGGACGATCCCGCGCGCAACGCCCATCGCCTGCGCACCGAACCGTGGTCGGTCAGCCTGACGGGCGAAATCGCCAAGCCCGGCGTGATTGCCCTGGAAGATCTGCTGCGCCCGCATCCCCTGGAAGAGCGCATCTACCGCCTGCGCTGCGTCGAGGCCTGGTCCATGGTGATTCCCTGGGTGGGCGTGCCCCTGGGCGACGTCATCCGGCGCCTCAATCCCGGCTCCAAGGCGCGCTATGTGGCCTTCGAAACCCTACTCGACCCCGAGCAATTGCCCGGACAAAAGCGCCGAGTACTCGACTGGCCCTACCGCGAGGGGCTGCGCATGGACGAGGCCATGCATCCCTTGACCATCCTTGCGGTGGGCATGTATGGCCAGAGCCTGCCGGGCCAGAACGGCGCGCCCCTGCGCCTGGTGGTGCCCTGGAAATACGGCTTCAAGAGCATCAAGTCCATCGTCGGAATTCGCCTCCAAGCCGAGGAACCCGTCACGGCCTGGAACCAGTCGGCGCCCGGGGAGTACGGCTTCTACGCCAACGTCAATCCCGAGGTCAGCCACCCGCGCTGGAGCCAGGCCCGGGAGCGACGCATTGGCGACTGGCGCAAGCGCCCCACCCTGCCCTTCAACGGGTACGGAGAGCAGGTCGCCGCCCTTTACGCGGGGATGGATCTGCGGCGGAATTTCTGAGGTGAAACTCGGCAGTCGGCCGGTTCGGCTCGGCGTGGCCGCCGGGGGTTTGATCCCCCTGGCCTGGGGGCTCTTCGACTTGGCCACCGATGGCCTCGGGGCCGAACCCGTCGAGGAGATCACCCACCGCACCGGATCCTGGGCCCTGCGCATGCTCGTGCTGAGCCTTTCGATCACGCCCCTGCGCAAGGCGCTCGGCGCACCGGGGCTGGCACCCCATCGCCGCACCTTCGGTCTGCTCGCCTTTCTCTACGCCAGCTTGCACTTCACCACCTACCTCGCCCTGGATCTCGATTTTCGCCTGGGGGGCCTGGCCGAAGACATCCGCGAGCGCCCGTTCATCACCGTGGGATTCACCGCCTGGGTACTGCTCATCCCCTTGGCCCTGACCTCCACCCGGGCCTCGATTCGGCGGCTGGGAAAGCGTTGGCAGGGGCTGCACCGCGCCGTCTACCCGGCGGCAATCCTGGTGGCAATCCATTTTGTCTGGTCCGCCAAGGCCGACTGGCTCGAACCCGGGATCTACGCCGGGGTGTTGGCGGTACTGCTGGGGGTCCGGGGGGTGGAACGCTTCGGGCAAAAGCGGTCCAACTATGCAACGATTCGCCGCGCCCGGAGCCCGGACGAAACCGATGCCCAAGGCGCCGGGGGAAAAGACCAAGAGGCCGGTCCCCAAGCAGTTCCAACGGCGAACCCCGATCCCAAAGGAAAGACACCCTGAGCGACCAAGAACTCGAGCCCCAGGGCAACCCACCCGCCCAGTCCCCGTACGGGGACGACGTCCGCGTGCTCGAACTCGGCGGCCGCCGTTTTTTTCTCGTGGGCACGGCGCATATCTCCCAGCAATCCGTCGACCTGGTCCGCGAAGTCATCGAGGGCGAACGCCCGGATTGCGTGTGCGTGGAACTCGACCAGCAGCGCTACGAGGCCCTCTCCCAGGAGAAGACCTTTCAGGCCCAGGATCTGCGCGAGATCATTCGCAACCGACAACTCGCCGCCCTGCTGATGAACCTGCTACTGGCCAGCTACCAGAAACGCCTGGGCATGAAGCTCGGTGTCACCCCGGGCAAGGAACTCCTGGAGGCCACCCGCGCCGCCCAGGAAAACGATATCCCCATCGCGCTCTGCGACCGGGACGTCCGCATCACCCTGCGCCGGGCCTGGGCGGCCATCTCGTTTTGGCACAAGCTGCAACTCGCCTCGGGGGTGATGGCCAGCGCCTTTGAGGACGTCGAGATCAGCGAGGAGGAACTCGCCCGCATCCGCCAGCAGGACGTGCTCTCCGAACTCATGCGCGAACTCGGCGAGGCCATGCCCCGGCTCAAGACCAGCTTGATCGACGAGCGCGACACCTATCTGGCCCAGAAGATTCGCGAAGCCCCCGGCCAGAAAATCGTCGCGGTCGTCGGAGCCGGCCACATCGAGGGCATGTCCCGGGCCATGGCCGCCGAGCAGGACGTGGACCTCGAAGACATCGAGAGCATCCCGCCGGCCTCGCCGATCTGGAAGTGGGTGGGTTGGGCGATCCCCGGGCTGATCGTGGGCTCCATCGCCTGGATCGGCGCCACCCAGGGCTTCACCCAAGCCGGCGAGAACGCTCTCTACTGGTTCCTCGCCAATGCGATTCCCAGCGGCATCGGGGGCTTGCTCGCCTTTGCCCATCCCCTGACCACACTGGCGGCCTTCTTTGCCGCACCCTTCACGAGCCTGACCCCGGTGATCGGAGCGGGTTACGTGGCGGCGTTCGTCCAGACCTGGTTCGTTCCGCCCACCGTCCACGAAATCCAAACCGTGGGGGAGGCCATCAGCACCGCCAAGGGTTGGTGGACGAACCGGCTTCTACGCATTCTGCTGGTCTTTCTCCTGACCACCCTGGGCAGCGTGATCGGTACGTGGGTCGGCGGGTTTGAAATTGTCAGCAACCTTGTGGGCTGACCGGCGCGCCCGGCAGTGGGCACGCTAGCTTTCGACCATGGCGTGGGGTTCAGAATTTCTCGGGCAGGCCGGGCCGCTGCTTACCCTGGCCGTCGTGATCCTGGTCGGGGTTTCCCTGGGCGGCGTGGCCAAGCGCTTGGGGTTGCCCAGTGTCACGGGCCAGATCTTGGCGGGCGTCCTGATGGGCCACGCGGGCCTCGGACTCTTCGATGCCAACGCTCTGGACGGGCTCGAACCCCTCACCCATCTCGCCCTGGGCCTGATTGCGGTCACCGTCGGTGCCCATCTCAATGTTCAGCGCCTGCGCAATGCCGGCAAGCGCCTGGTCTACCTGCTCCTGGCCGAATCCATCGTCGTTCCCCTGGCGGTTTTTGCCGCGCTCTATTTTCTGCCGGGCAGTTCCCCCCAACTCGCCCTACTGCTGGCCACCATCGCCATTGCGACGGCCCCCGCCACCATTGTGGCGGTGGTCAAGGAAACCCGCTCCAAGGGCGTCTTCGTCAAAACCCTGGTGGCCGCCGTGGCCCTGAACAACATGGCCTGCATCGTACTCTTCGAAGTCGCGCGCAGCGCCGGATCCTCCCTGGGCGGCCCGAGCCTGCCCGGCCTGGGGGAAGCGGCCGGGGGGGCCCTGGGCGAGTTGGTGCTGGCGGCGGGCATCGGCGCCGGGGTGGCCCTGGCCATGGATCAATTTGCCCGGCTTGCCGTGCGCCCCGAACGGGTGACCACCGGAGCCGTGCTCGCCCTGGTCTTTACCACCGGCCTCGCCACCAGCCTGGGGGTTTCGCCGCTTTTGGCCTGCCTCGTGCTGGGGATTGTCCAAACCAATATCACCCGGGTGCGCAGCCATCTGGTGGATTCGGTCTTTGCGGATTTCGAGCCCACGATCCTCGCGATTTTCTTCACCCTGGCGGGCTTGCATCTGGATACCCTTCACCTTCAACAGGCTGGCTTCATGGCCTTCGCATATTTTCTCGCTCGAGCGGCGGGCAAGTGGCTCGCGGCGAACTCCGCCATGCGCCTGGCCGGGGCCACCGAGGGCGTCCGGCGCAACCTTGGACCCGCGCTGATCCCCCAGGCCGGTGTGGCTGTGGGGCTGGTGATCGTGATCCAGAACGATCCCGCCTACGCGCACCTGGCCGGACTGCTCAGCGCGGTGGTGCTCTCGGTGGTTACCGTCAACGAAATCCTGGGGCCACTCTTGACCCGCATGGCGCTTGGGCGGGTGGGAGAAGTGGGCAAGGATCGCCTGCGGCTCATGGATTTCCTCCAGGAGGAAAATATCGTGACCGAGTTTCGGGCCGAGTCCAAGGAGGACGCCATCCTTGAACTCTCGGAACTGCTGATCGCCAGCCACGGGCTTCACGCCGTAGACCGTGAAAATTTTCTCGCGAGTATCCTGGACCGGGAGAAGCAAGCCTCCACCTGCCTGGGGGAAGGCCTTTCGGTCCCCCACGGTATTCTGCCCAGGGGGTTCCCCATGGCGGGCGTGATGGCCCTCTCAAGGCAGGGCCTCGCTTTCGACACACCCGACGGCAAGCCGGTCCACTGCATGGTCCTGCTGGGTACGTCCCCGGAAGAACGCGACCGGCACCTCCAGGTTCTCGCCACCCTGGCGCGCACGGTGGGGCTTGGGCCCGATTTCCAGGATCAACTGTTCAATGCCACCAGCCCAGCCCACGCCAGCGAATTGCTCCACGGCGACGAGTTTGAGGATTTCAACTACTTCCTCGAAGCCTCGGACGAAGAGCCTTCCCAGAGCTGAATGTCCCGGGCCGCGCCCGTTCCCAGCCCCGCTCCGAACCGATACAAAGTATGGCGAACGCCCGGGCGATCCCCGGCCCGGGTTGCCTTCGCGTGGTAGAGTGATCGCCTCCCTCCCCCGGGCGCAAGCGAAATCATCCAGAGCGTTGGACGCCAATCCGCGCGGGGCCAGAAGGAACACGAGGGCCAATGCGACAATATCTAGATCTCCTGGAAACAGTCCTGGCACGCGGTGAAGCCAAGGGCGACCGCACGGGCACCGGCACCCTCAGTCTCTTCGGCGCCCAACTGCGCTTCGACCTGAAGTCGGGTTTCCCTTTGGTGACCACCAAGAAGGTCCACCTCAAGAGCATCATTCACGAATTGCTCTGGTTCATCTCCGGAGATTCCAACATTCGCTACCTCCAGGAGCACGGGGTTTCGATCTGGGACGAGTGGGCCGATGAAAACGGCGACCTGGGCCCGGTCTACGGCTCCCAGTGGCGCAACTGGCCCACACCGGACGAGCGCCGGGGGGGCATCGACCAACTGAGCGAAGTGATCGGACGCATCGGCAGCGACCCGGATTCTCGGCGCCTGATCGTCAGCGCCTGGAATGTTTCGGAAATTCCGCACATGAAGCTCCCGCCCTGCCACATGCTCTACCAGTTCAACGTCAGCGGCGGGCGGCTGTCGTGCAGCATGTACCAACGCAGCTGCGACCTGTTTCTCGGCCTGCCCTTCAACATTGCCTCCTATGCGCTGCTGACCCAGATGGTCGCCCAGGAAACCGACCTGGAGCCGGGCGAACTGATCATCTCCCTGGGTGACGCCCACATCTATTCAAACCACGTGGACGCGGTGAATACCCAACTCGCGCGCTCGCCCCGGCCCCTGCCCACCCTGCGCCTGGACCCCTCGGTGAAATCGGTCTTTGATTTCCGCTACGAGGACTTCCACCTGGAGGGCTACGAACCCCACCCGCGCATCTCCGCTCCCATCGCGGTCTGAGCGAGTGCGCCTATCGATCGTCGCAGCCGTTTCCGAGAATGGCGTGATCGGAGCAAAGGGGGGGCTGCCCTGGGATCTCCCCGACGACCAGCAATTTTTCAAACGCCTGACCCTGGGCAAGTGCATCGTCATGGGCCGGGGCACCCACGAGTCCGTGGGGCGATTGCTGCCCCGACGCACCACGCTGATCGTCTCGCGCAATCCCGAGTATCGGGTAGAGGGCGCCGAGGTTTTGCCAAGCTTCGCTGAAGCGGTGGAGTGGGCCCGAACCCGGGACCTGCCCGAGGTCTTCGCCGTGGGAGGGGCCGGGGTTTATGCCGAAGCTCTCCCCGTGGCCCACCGCCTCTACCTGACCCGGGTACATGCCCGAGTCGAGGGCGAGACGCGAATGCCCGGCCCCCTCGACCCCGCCGAGGCCGGCTTTCACCTCGAAGCCGAGGAATACCACACCACCGACCCCCGCCACGCTCACGCGTTCACGTACCAGACCTGGGAACGCCCGGCCGGCTAGGCGACCTCGATCGAAGGAGCCGGCTCAAAAGCCCGCGCCTTCAGTCAGCCAAAGACCAGCCCACAGTCGGTGCACTCCAGGGTATCGGGCGCTAGGGCGGTATCGCAGGCCGGGCAGGCTTCGCTGTCGCCGGCCACGGGCGCGGCTTCGGCTTCAAACACCGCAAAAATTGCTTTGTCGATTTCCTGGGCGGGTTCGAGATCCTGCGAGCGAACCCAGCTGCCGTAGAGGGTCTCGCCCCCGAAACGCTTGGGGTCGATGCCGCCCTCGGCAACGCTCCGGGTGTCGGGCTCGACTCGGTGGGCCAGACCCGCCTGGGTCAGCGCGTCCGAGAGCGCCCGGGTCCAGGGCAGCGGCCCGACGCGAACGCATTCGAGACCGGCCACTGGAGGAAAATTCTCGGGCTCGGGTTGGGGGGGCAGAGAGTCGGGGGAAACAAGCGCGACTCGGCATTCCGAACACTCGAGAATCGAGAGGGTGAATTCGTCTCCACAGGAGGGACAAACTTGGAAGTCGTAACGCACGGCGCCTCCGCAGCGGGGAAAGCGTGAGCATCGCACACTCCACGGCGCGCGAACCCCCACACGCCCCGGGCACATTCGCCCGGGTATACTCCCGCCACAATGTCCTCGTCCTTCGCATCGCCCCCGGCTCCGATCCCCAACGCCCACGCCCATACCCCGCGACCCGCTCGCCTGGTCCGCACTCTCTCCGAGGCCGGCGGTATCAGCGCCCGGGCGCTGATGGGCAGCAATCTGATCGCCGACGCCATGTCCCTGCGCCCATTGGCCCCCACCGCGGCCAATGCCCTGGGCCGCGCACTGATGGGTGCCGTCCTGATCGCGGTAGCGCCCGGGGGCCAATCGGATCATGGCAATTCCCGAGAGGAAGGCGGCCGAGAAGCGGTCGGTGAAGGAGTGGGAGAAGGGGGGAGAGGAGAAGGGGGGAGAGGAGGAGGAGAAGCGAGAGCCCAGGACGAAGGCGAGAGCGTGCAACTTCAACTCCGCGGCGATGGGCCCATGGGGAGCGTGCTCGCAATTTCCGATGCTCGGGGCCGGGTGCGCGGCACCGTGGCCCAACCCGCAACCGACCTGTCCTTGGCCGATGGCAGCCCCGACGTCGCCCGGGCCATCGGACTCGGCACCCTGACCGTGGTGCGCCACAGGCCCGGCTGGCGCGAGCCCTACACCGGGATCGTGCCCCTCACCAGCGGCGAAATCGCCCAGGACATCACCCTCTACCTGAGCGAGAGCGAACAAACCCCGTCGGCCATGGGCCTGGGGGTGGCAATGGCCAACGACGAAACCGCCGTGGTGGCGGCGGGCTTTCTGCTCCAGAGGTTGCCCGGCGCCAGCGAGTCCGAAATTGCCCAGGCCGAAACCAATGTGCGGAACATGCCCTCCCTCTCGGACCTGGCCCTCTCGGGCACCGATGGCGATGAAATTCTCGACCTGCTCCTGGCTGGCCTGGGCTCCCGGACCCGCACCCGGTCCGAGCCGATCTTCTACTGCCCGTGCACCCGGGCCCGGGCCTTGGCCACGCTCCAGATGCTCGAACTCACCGAGCTCGAGGAGTTGGTGAACGCGCGCCAGGGCCAGGAAGTCTGCTGCCACTTTTGCGCCCAGGCCTACGCGCTCTCGCCCGAGGAAATCGCCAGCCTGGTGAGCCGGCATTGAGGCCGTCGCCCGGAACAAATCGGCCCCGGGCGTTTTCGAGTCCGGTTTGTCTCGCGCGCACCCCATGCGATCGCTAGGCTGAGGCGACCGGAAACCGGTTTCGCTCCCCAGCGAGGCTTGACGCCCCAAGTAGGAGAGCATGGGATTGGCCGAAGAGCCCTGGGCGCCTCAGAGGTCGCCGGAAACACGCACCGCCGAGCTGGCCCCAACGCTCTCGCGCTTTGCCCATCTGGGCGCTCGCGTGCAGACCCAGCCCGACGCCTCTGACCGCAGCCCTGACCGCAGCCCCGACCGCAGCCCCGAGCCGTTGGCGCCCGGGCGAATTTCCGGGGCCAACGCCCAGGAAAAGAAGGTCTCCTTCTGGCGCCGGATGGCCCTGCCCCGGAGCCCGGCGTCCGACGCCCTGCCCGCCTCTCCCATCCAAGAACTGCTCGAGCGCATGCACACCCTGCAAGTTCAGTGGGAGACCCAGCAAGGCCGGACCGACGAAAGGCTGGCCCGCTCGGAGGACGCCCTGCGTCAGATCTTGGATCGCGACCGGGAGGCCTCCCTCGATGCACTCCGGCAACGACTCGCGGGGCTCGAGGTCGACCAGACCGAAGCCGAGGAAGCCCTTCGCCGGGCCACCCTCGGTCTCAAGCTTCTCGCGGGCCTGCTCCTGCTCACCGCGGCTTCGGGAATCGGGGCGTTGCTCCTCCTCGCGCGCTGAATTGGGCCTTCGCTTGGAGGACGTCTCGAGCGTTTTTTCTCAAGTGCTCTTTCTCAAGCGCTCTTTCCCAAGTGCTCTGGCTCAAGCGCTCTGCCCAGGCGCTCTGCCCAAACGCTCTGCCCAGGCGCTCTGCCCAGGCGCTCTGCCCAGGCGCTCTGCCCAAACGCTCTGCGCCGGGCCGACGGACTGCTTTCGGTGACTTGACATCCAGGCCAAATACTGAAACACTGCATCCGAATACATCGGTGCAGGCGTGGCTGGAATTGGTTTCAGCCCACGCTTAGCCGCCTTTGGACCCACACTGGACCCACACAACCACCCCTAGGGGAAAATCATGCCCGCACTGACCGAACTGCCCTTCAAGATCGCCGACATCGGTGAGGCCGACTTTGGCCGCAAGGAAATTCGCTTGGCCGAGCACGAGATGCCCGGCCTGATGGCGCTGCGCACGCGCTACCAGGGCAAAAAACCCCTGGCTGGCGCCAAGATCATGGGCAGCCTCCACATGACGATCCAGACCGCCGTGCTGATCGAGACCCTGGTGGATCTCGGCGCCGACTTGCGCTGGGTGAGTTGCAACATCTTCTCCACCCAGGACCATGCCGCCGCCGCGGCCGTGGTGGGCCCGAATGGCAGCGCCGACGCGCCGGCGGGCATCCCCGTCTACGCGTGGAAGGGCGAGAGCCTCGAGGAATATTGGGACTGCACCGAGGCCGCGCTGATGTGGCCCGACGGATCGGGCCCGGACCTCATCGTCGACGACGGCGGCGACGCCACGCTGCTCGTCCACAAGGCGCTGGAGTTCGAGAAGAGCGGGAAGGTGCCCGCTTTTAACGCCGAGACCGATTCCGAGGAGTACGGCGTGATCCTCGGACTGCTCAGCCGCACCCTCGCCGCCCACCCGGGCCGGTGGACGAAGATCGCCGAGGGCCTGCGCGGCGTTTCCGAGGAAACCACCACGGGCGTGCACCGCCTCTACCAGATGGCCGAAAAGGGCGAACTGCTCTTCCCTGCCATCAACGTCAACGACTCGGTGACCAAGAGCAAATTCGACAACGTTTATGGCTGCCGCCACAGCCTGCCCGACGGCCTGATGCGCGCCACCGACGTGATGCTCGGGGGCAAGGTGGCCGTGATCTGCGGCTACGGCGAAGTGGGCAAGGGCAGCGCCCAGAGCCTGCGAGGCCAGGGCTGCCGGGTGATCATCACCGAGATCGATCCGATCTGCGCCCTGCAAGCCGCCATGGAGGGCTACGAGGTCAACACCCTGGAGAACGTGGTCGGGCAGGCGGATATCTTCGTCACCACCACGGGCAACTTCAACATCATTACCGCCGACCACATGGCGCGCATGAAGGACAAGGCCATCGTGGGCAACATCGGCCACTTCGACAACGAGATCGACATGGCCGGGCTGAAGAAGATCAAGGGCATCAAGAACGTGAACATCAA
>LWDU01043696.1_pt1 | contig 14498 bp, 6 predicted proteins | sample 727161 | NCBI WGS metagenome assembly LWDU01 (sample SAMN04566230, study PRJNA314399) | hydrothermal vent metagenome | isolation source: deep sea hydrothermal plume seawater | place: Mexico: Gulf of California, Guaymas Basin | collected 2004-07-11 | reverse complement strand
AACAAAGGAAAACGTAAGGATCAATATGAATGTTGAAGGGGAGGATTTGGGCAATGTGTTAACCACGACAGGCTATGAAGCTACCTTAGACGTTTACATTCACGATGTATACGCGGACGCAGGTGCTACAGCTCTTGGTCGATTTGGGTGCACTGGCCAAGCTTTTTCTCAAAATGTTTCGGTAGGAACCAATGGTTATGTGAGAGGTTCGATTGGTATATCTCAAGCATATTTAACAGGTAAAAGAACGGTATGATTTTAAATTCGGGCGCAACTAATATTTATGGTATAGACCCTTTTGCTATTGGGACGACTTATGAAAAGAATGATGTGGTCTATTTTAGTGGTTATAATGTAGGCGCAACGCAAACAACATGTACGGAAGCTCAGTCAGGCCATTATTACTACAGTGGGAATGCTTCTGAAATAGCGGCTGTGGCTAATACCCCAATAACGCCAACTTCATATGTTACTGGAACTGCAACACAAAGCGCTCAAATAGTTACAGGGGTGGGAACAACATGGGAAGCATGGATGGTGGGTATGACGTTTAACTTTACGGGAGGATCTGTTAGTGCGGGGGTAATAACAGGGTTTACTAGCGCCACTAAGATGACGGTGACCGTATCTCAGACGGTAACTCTTGCTGAAACCTATAAAGTGGAAGGTTCTAATAGTTGGACGCAAGATTTTTACTTTGAGCCCTCTTATGGGGCATCAGTGAATTATGATACGAGCTATTATGGAATAAAATATGGTGATGGCTATTTTAACTTTCTTAATCGAAGCGAAAATGCCTTAAAGGCAACTTTTAATGTTTCATTTGAAAAGAGAACAGACAAAGAAACAAAAGCATTACTGCACTTTTTAGATGATTCGTTCAACAAAGGAGAGCGCCCGAGCGGGGGGTATACCGGCATAAAGTGGACGCCGTTTAGCCCGTATGATTTAGAGGCAAGGTTTTTTGTGGAAAACTTTGACCACAAATATGATTCTCCAGATGTTAATACTGTGTCCACCTCCTTTTTCAACGAAACTAAAACATTAACAGATTGGAAGGGCTTTGCGGTTCCGTGGACAGCTACAAGGGAGCAGTATAATGCCACCGGAGAGGCTTACTATAAACATGATGCGGTCTTTTTTCAGTCATCAACTGTTCGGGAGTCTCAGGTGATGACTCCTTTACAATCTGGGTGGTATTATTTTACAGGAGATGCGCCATCAACAGGAATAAGTTCAGATAGTTACAATAGCCCAACTGGAGAGGGGGCACTTTGGACTAAGGATCGTTTTTACTTTGACGTGGAGGCAGGGTTGAATATCAAGCAAAATCCTCGTTTTACAAAGCCCCAATTACAGAACGATTTTTATATTAGAATGAAGGACGGGTTAAACAAAAACCTGTTGACATTTTCCCTTCAGATGACTGGGCGAACAGACGTAGAGGCTAAGGCTATCATTCATTTTTTGGAACACCATAGGGGTAGTGATTTAATTAAGTTTACATTACCAGCCCCCTATAATTTTCCCGACAAGGTTTTTATATGTCAGAGATGGAATCATTCATTAAACTTCAAAGATAATAATGATATAACAATAGAATTTTTAGAGTTTCCTATAGATTACCTTACGACAGAGAATGAGTTTAACACTCTAATTACGGTAGTGAATCGTCCGGTGTTGGGAAGCAAGGGAGCGATTTCCGCTCAGGAAAGGCCAGAGAATAATGAGTTTGTAGAGAATACAGGTTTATCTACATATGTTGCAACCGGATTTTCTATACGGACAGGATTTTATCTGACCAATAGTGGCCGACACTCATTAAAAACACGTATTGAACGTAACGACGCTTTTAAGGCTTTTGAATTTCCCAGCGGAATAAGCGAACCTATACCAATTTCTCCCGGTGAAAATGCTTTTATTCCATTTTATTTTAATGGGATCATGGATAATATTTCAGGGCCTATCGCAGGTACTGGGCCGTTTAACAATGGGACTTATACTACATCTCTTTCTATTACAAGTATTACTGATGAAGACGGGGTGGCAGATATTAGTGGTCCAATTACATTCGGAATAACTGGATATGTCACAGGGTTGGGAACTGGAAACCCATTTAGAGGGATTGTAGATGATAACCCCGGGCACCCCGAGAAGTTTTTAATCAAAACAGGAATGTATGACACAAGCTCTGGTTACCCGAGGAATTTCTTAGCGTGGCGTGTGCCTGAAAGCGGATACTATACAACTCGATACAGTATACAAAACTCAGAAGACAACAGCAACTGGACAGGGGTTACTTATGATAATGTAAACTATCGTTATATTACTGACACCTATGGAGGCGCTACCGTGCAGACTAACCTATATACTGGGGCTATGGTGCCTCCTAGCTTGATTGGTGAAGCAGGGGATGGTGTAGATTTAAAAGATCCGCTAAACACAGGGATACGCCAACCTAGTTCTTATATGCATACGGGATTTCTTGGGTTTGATAAAGATTATTACTATAGAATGCGAGCAGAATTTCAAGGGGTTGCAGGGGGGCCGGGATATAATTCGATGTGGGTATATGGAAGCGGCACAAATGATCTTAACCAAATAGTATCTGAAGATGTCGAAACAGGGTTAACCGCGGGATCTACCACCTATACACAGGACCGTATCAAAATTCCCACTGGGCCAAAGCATCCGTTAGTGATATATTTGGATAATGGCGAAACAAACATCAATCTTAGTGGTAAATTTGACGAAGCATTGGTAAACAGAAATATGGTTGAACAGGTAGCGGGCATTGATACGACTTCTCCTGCTACAGGTATATATATGGATAATTTTACAGGGGTTCAGTACGTGCTTCGCGGTGGCATTATTGTGGGGGCGGCTACTACTAGCCAAGATGTGAGCGTAACACTAAGCAGTACTTTGGCTAATGCAGCGACCACTATGTCGATGAACCCTGTGACCACTCTTCTTGAAAACGGGGATGTTGTTAAGTTTGGGAGCTATACCACCGGAACCGCAACTCAAGCTGTTAAAACCGTTACAGGGGTGGGAACAGCGTGGGGAGCGTGGATGGTTGGCATGACGTTTAATTTTACGGGAACCTCTGCTAGTGCTGGGGTAATAACAGGATTTATTAGCACTACTGAGATGACAGTAACTGTATCCCAGACGGTGACTGTTGCTGAAAACTATGAGGTTGAAGACGCTAATACTTTTACATTAGGTGCTGATGCTAGTGCGGGAGATACATCTATCGCCGGGACTGCCGAGGTAGGCTCTACATTAGCGGTGGGAACAGTTGGTACTTGTAATACTAATTTAGGTGCTATTGAAAATGGTTATCAATTGCTAACGGGGATTAGTCCTACCCATGCTACAAAGCCCATCAAAGAAACTCCCACTCTTCTCATTATGAAGGAGGGTTCTGCTGTTGTGGGTAAGGGGGGAAATGGAGGGGATGGAGGATTTACTTTTGTTACGACAGAGAAGGCAAATGCTGTTGATCCGAACTCCCCTGAGATGGCATATTATGTAGGTGCATTTACAGATCCCTCCGAAGGCGAAAGAGGCGGTGACGCTATTCGTATTACCCATAAAGACATTGCTAAGTTTGAGATACAAAAACATTATTCTGCTCAGATTTTAGGGGGCGGAGGAGGGGGCGGTGCTGGTGATCGCCTTGCGGAGGAGCAGACGTTTGTGCTATCAGTCAACGGGGTATCTCAAGGAAGTACACCTACTGCACGTAACCCTAATTCGACGTATTTTACGAACGCGACGAGCTTGGTTGGACGAACATTGGCCCCAGCGGAGACTTTTTTTATCGGCGAACTTGGCCGCGGCGTTGCCCCACCCGGTCTACAAGCAGGAGTATTTACTATCTCGAGCGCAAGCGCAAGCGAAATAGGAGGAACTCATCTTGGTGGCATAGGAGGAGGCGGACAAGGCTTTAGTAAGGGCCAAAGGATTGTTTCCAAGGGTGGATTTTCAGCAAACTGGCGGGGTCTGAGAGGGGAAGGTGTTACCATCACCATTGAACCAGATTCTAAGAACAATGGAACATTATTAAGGGTTGGTGCTGGGGGGAGCAGAATCGACTCGGTGTATCGATGGAAAAGTAGTGGAGGAAATGGTGGGATTTTTGGGGGAAGTGGAGAGACAGGCTGGCGAGACATTGGGTCAAATGATCCGTTTTCTCTTGATCAAGGAAATCAAACAGGAAGGCTTGGCGGGGGACCGGGTAAGGCTATCCGTATTCTTGATTATAGCGGCACAGCTCATTACACACCAACAAATTTTCGAGACAAGATGTTGTTTATTGGGCCTAGATTCTTTGATCCCTCGAATATAGAGGGGTTGGTGGCGCAGTTTGATGCTCAGGCGATATATGATACAGGAACCGCGACACAACTCGTTAAAACCGTTACGGGGGTAGGGACAAAGTGGGAAGCGTGGATGGTTGGTTCGACATTTGATTTTACGGGAGGAGCTGCTAGCGCCGGGGTAATAACAGGGTTTACGAGCGCTACTGAGATGACGGTGACTGTATCGCAGACGGTAGGTGTTGCGCAAAGCTATGAACTCTCTAATGTTTTAGACGGTAGTGGTGCGGTCATTGCGAATAATACGGGGGTGGGAAAATGGACATCTAAAAATGATCCTAATGTTTACCTTGAACAAACCACGGCTGGCTCAACTCCTATCTTTTTTCAAGCTGGAGGGGCCAACCAGCCTTCGGCAACAGCGAGCAACCCTTCGCCTTTGAATGATACATATTTTAATTCTAAAAATTATGTTTACTTTTATCCTACTGCGGCTAATGCGGCAGATTATTTAAAGCTGGTTGGCGCTACAGCAAAAGACATCACAGTAGACGAAAATGCCACAACAGGGGCGACCTCTTTGAAGGTTGCTTCCTTGGGCGTTGGGTTAGCCAGCGGCACAGTAATTTATTTTGAGAAAGGTAGCGAGAGTACAACATCAAGCAAATTTGTTTTGAGCAGTTCGGCCACAGCTTCTGTATCACAGGTGACTTTAACGGGTAAACTTTATACTGCAGGGGAAGCGGCAACAGCTATAGTAGCAAAAGGGACAAAAGGGTGGACCAAGCTTTCTTCCTTAATGGGTGGTTTTGAAATTTTTTATATGCTCTACCCGGATAAATGGGATCTTGTTTGTAAAGACGACGGTGGGTCAACCACATGTGGTCTTGTTTTTGCGGGAGGCGACGGGAATTTGGCACCAACATATAAAACTGGTTTTACCCGCTTTTCTAACCTTGATAGTAGGCATATGTCTCAATATTATGGACGAGAGACGCATCTGGTTCAGGAGACTATGGGTTTAAAGGGAACAGATATGTTTCAGTTTAAGGATTGGGGGTTGTCTGACAACCCAGATAAGTTGCCAGTGTACCGAGCATGGCCTTATAATTTAAGAGCTAGGCGCACGCAAGATTCCCTTATTTATACCTCTCGTACAGAAGGAAGTTCTATGGGGAAGGAAATTTTTGTGGGTAAGACTTTCAGTTTTATGGATGAGCCAATCATAGGGGCAAGCCAAATTGATACTAACCAACAAGTTGGCTTTCATGGAGCGATAGCAGAAATTTTAATATATAGCCGAATCTTAACTGAGACCGAAAGAAATTGTGTTACTGGCTATTTAATGAATAAATATTTACAAATCAAAACAACACAACTAGGCACCCGAGCAGACCTAATTAGATCCAAGACTAACCTTTATGGGCTTGATGGTAACGGTTTTGCTGGCCCTGTTTATTTTAAATAAAAATGTCAACAGAAGCACACAACAGAGCAATAAGCGATTTACTGCCGGATACAATTATAGAGTTATACGAAGTAGAGCTAGGGGGGAAAGATGGTATCAAAAGGTTTCATGCGGGTAAGTTAATTGAAAAAGATATTGTTTTATCAGAAGTAATTGAGGAGCAGGGCGGCCAAACAACTAAGGTTCCACATACGTATTATTCTATACCTTTTGAGGTTGACGGTTTCGAATCGAGGGGGGACGGGCAGTTGCCGCGTCCTAAATTGACTGTGGCTAATCCTAAAGGCGTTATTACAGATTTAATCAAACGCAGAGACGACTTAGTAGGCAGCTTATTTAAGAGGGTACGAATTTTTCTTAAATATATAGATGAAGAAAATTTTCCAGATGGCATAAATCCATTCGCTACCTCTGATCCAAGTTCTCGTTTTGATGATGATGTATATGTATTTAATAGAAAAGTCACTGAAAATAAATATCTTATTGAGTTTGAGCTTGTTTCGCCTTTGGAGATGGAGAATGCTAAGCTTCCGGCTCGTATTATGATCGCTAATTATTGTCCTTGGCATTATAGGGGATTAGGGTGTCTATATGGACAAAGAGGGCTTATGGAAGGGCCTGTGGCTTTATCTAAAGCGGGCTCAAAGTATTTTTTGGATAAAGGCGCGGCGGCTGGGAAGCAGGAGAGCGAGAATCTTGAGGGGAATTTAGGGATAGCCGTGGCAGATGAGAACAATAAAGGGTTTGTTGATGCTGGCGGTTATGATACCGGTAGGCTTAATTGGGCTTATGATTATGATCATACTGGTTTTACTACTGTAACCACGGGTGCTTTGGCTAATGATGAAGCTCCATCTATCACACTAAGCGCGGGGACTACAGCTGAAATACCACGAGGTAGAACAATTAAATTTAGTGACGGTTCTTTGGTGGCTCTAAGCGCAACGGCTGTTAAGGGCGCAACTTCCTTAGCTAGTGCCGGTGGTTTAAAGACTCCTACCACAGGGGGCACGCTAGCTTCAGGTGTTGTTGGTACGGTAGGTTATGTGGTAGGGGATATGATTCGTGTGAAACCAGATATGCCTACTGCTTTTACAAAACCAGAAAGTTCGACGGTGAATCCGGCGGTTTCTTTGGATAGGTTTTTTGTATGTATTAAGGATCATTATACAGCGCAAGACCCTCGCTACAAGAGCGAGTATTGGCGAGAGGACCAGTGTGGTAAGAGCTTGTTTTCTTGCAGGCTTAGGTATGAGGAATTTGCTGGAGGTAAAGATGGCCGCGGGTTGCCTTTTGGGGGTTTCCCATCAATTGAAGCTTATCGATACACCAATTAAATTAAATTTTTTAAAACTTATAGCGCGAATTTCTTTGTTAAATGACAGTGAAATATGTGGAGTAGGGGCAAGAAACAGTTTATTTTTTTTAAAAAATACAGCTACCGACAAGAAAACTGGCTTTTTAGTAGATCCCTTGGATTATTTTCATCTTTTTAATCAATCTAAACTAGATTTTTGTTTCCATTCACACCCGGAGGGCTCTTGTGAGCCTAGTTCTATGGATGTGGAGATGTCCCGAAACGCACTTGTCAATTTTTTGATCTTTTCCGTGCGAGACAAAAAGTTCTCGATGTATAACCCCGTTAGTGAAGAAACGATTTATTTTTCAATTTAAAAGTGTATAATGTAGTGTGGTTACCGTATTTCTAGAAGGTCAAATAGCAGCTGGGTTAGAGAGGCAGTGGCAGCTCAAAGTCCGGACGGTAGCAGACGCTTTGAGGGCTATTCATGCTAATACGGGGCATTTTTTAGGCCGTATTATAAAACATCAAAATCACTATGTAATTCTAGTAGACGGAAAGCCACTAGAAAACACCACTTCTTTATATAAAAAAATTAAAAAAAGCGTTCATATTATTCCAGTTATAGCAGGGGCAATTGTTTATTGGCCTGCAATTAAAGCTGTGATAGGGTTTTTGACAAAGTATTGGGTGGCTTATGCCGGTTACAGCGCCGGTACACAGCTGTTGATTGCGGCGTTAATTGTCTTTGGAGGGTATGCTTTAATTTCTTATGGAATACATTTGCTTATGGAGTCTATCATGGGAAAAGATGATCCTGACACCGTATCTACGAGCAGCTATGTGTTTAAGGGGCCTCAAAATGTAAGTGACCAAGGGAACCCGGTTCCTATAGCTTACGGAAGATTAATGGCCGGAAGCAAAGCGATTTCTGTGTCTCTCACTACCGTGGATAAGTCTAATGACGATTTTATTAGAAAGAATCTTAAATTTGCTACGACAGACGCAAACTCAAAAGAAGGGGCAGCTATGATAACGCGAGCGATATTATGACGACGATACGAATAGAAGGGTGGCTTGGTGAGATACTGGGAAGAGAGTGGAATTTGAAGGTTAAAAATTTTGTGGAGCTCTTCAGTGCTCTTGAGAATAATACCCACAAATTTCGCTCTTTTCTCCTAAAAAACCGGGGGAATTCCTTCGCTATATTTGTTGATGGGGAATTGGTTGATAATAAAAATTTTCTTTTCACCAATATTCGTGGAAAACATGTAGATATCCTGCCTGTTTTGGGGGGAGCAACTACAGCTATAGCTAGCTCAATTGCAAAAGCTGTTATGGGTGAAGCTGCCAAAGGGTTTGCTTTTGAGGCTGCGGTGTTTATACTGGATACCGTGATTAGTGCTGTTATTTCTATGGGTATTAGCATTTTAATAGCAAAGCTTATGGCGCCTGATGATCCTCAAGCTGTAAACACTACTTCTTTTCTTTTTGGGTCAGCTGAAAACGTGTCAAGTCAAGGACAGGTCGTTCCTGTTGGATATGGTAGAATGCGTGTTGGAAGCAAGGTGATTTCGACGTCTATAAGTAGCATGGATAAAACAAAGTTTACTGACGAAGAAGCCGAGAATTCTACCGCTACAATATATGGTATGGGTAACCTCGACCTATTATCACCTTTTGGTGCGCGTATGAGCACCTTACGTTAAAATGATTTATAATAATGCAACTCCTGTGCGTGTAGGTAAAAATTGGCATTGCGTGGTCAATGGTAGATTATGTGTTGTGCCTGTATTAGCAGGGCGAGCGGCGATAAACGAAGTTGACTTGGAGGCAGCAGCGGCGGCACTCGACAACCTCATTGTGACTGAGGTACCCGTACAGGTGCCAAAGCTTCCGCCAATAAGCGAAATACCTACTAATCCCAACCCACCGGGAGAAAGACCAATAAAACCAGTAGATTCGGTTAATCCTAAAACAAAGCCTGATCCAATCATTCCTCCTGCACAGAAAAAAAGAGTATCTGAAGCTATAAGCGACGCTAACCTGTATGTTGTGCCGTTAGACGAAGAGGAGCTTGTTAATACCAAAGTGCGCTTGACAGACGCTACGAACCCAACAAGGCGAGTAAAGAAAGCGGGTGAGGAGACCCCTGCGACTCCAGCTGAAGTAAAAACATGGAATGAGATGTATTTTACCGATGAAAATGTTATACCAAATGTAGATACAGAAAATACAATTTTAGAGTCAGTAGATGTTTATAAGTCTATCGATTTGGTCAGCGAAGGAGAAATAGCTGGCCTTTGTGATGCAAATGGTAATTTGATCCAACTAGTAAGTGACGCAACAAACACACAAAATTCTTTAGAGAAAAATGAAAATGGGCTTAGGGGAATTTATTTGAACGACGTCCCCGTGAAGAATACAAATAGCAATACGTTAAATTACACACGTGTCTTTGCAGAGATTAAATATGGCACAGCAGATCAAGGTATGTTGGCTTATAGCGACAATCCCGCATTGTCCCTTCGCGCCTCCTCGCAAACTTTTAATGTAGGCCTTGTTTTGCCGGACCTTAATCCTACAAACTATAAAGCGGTATGGCCGGAGCCTGTCGCTTTCCACCGTGGCAAGAAAACCGGGCAAACATATACCAAGTCCACACCCGCTGAGAATGAAACGATCCCTTTTCAACAGGGAGGATCATCCGAAACTATCCCTCCGGGGGTAAGGAAAAGTAGATTTTATGAGGTGGATTGGTACACAGACAGCCCGATGAATGGTTATGGACTGGGTGGAAGAAGGGTCATGAGCAATTCCCCTTCTTATTATTCGTCGAGAAAGGGTGAGTGGCCCGAAGCAATGAGTAGAGCGTTCGAGGTGGCTCCTATTAAGTATCAGCATACGATCACCAATGATAATGTTACCGATATCGAAGTAGGTCTGATGGGCGTACTTGCTGCTCGGACCAACGATGGGTCGATCGAAGCAAGCCTCAATTTTGCCATAAAAATAGGATACGCGGATGATGACAGGATGGTAGACGATGGGGGTTCTCAGATATATGTTTTTGCACCAATTTATGGGAAATCTAGTGATCAGTATGTGCGTTCTTATATTTTTAAACTGCCCATATTTGAGAGGGATAGGGATAGGCAGATAACGATAGTTAATATGAACCTTTTGCCTCTTGACAGCAAAGGCGCGCCGTATAAATATTTTCAGGGGCGTTCGGGAGGCGTGAGCTATCTAAGCGAAGTGGTAACAAGAAATTTATCCTATCCCCATTCTGCAATCATAGGGACGATTGTGGATGCAAGGGCTTTTGCTAATGTTCCGAAGCGAACATTTGATCTGAAGTTGGGCAAAGTTAAATTGCCTACCAATTACAATCCTGAGACACGAGAATATACAAATAATTGGACAGGGGAATTTTCTATAAACAAATACTGGTCTAACAATCCTGCGTGGATTTTTTATGATTTGGTAACTAATCCAAGGTATGGTTTGGGAAAATATGGGTTTGGGGAGGGAATATTAGATAAATGGAATTTGTATTCGATAGGAAAATATTGCGATGAATTAGTAGAGACGGGATATAGGCCAGAGGTTCCTCTTATGGATTTCACTATAGCCCCAAATGGATATACAATCACGATTGATGACAGTGTCGCCCAGAGGGGAGCTGCCTTCTTTCAGGAAGCAGGCTTCACTAATAATGCTTCAGCAGCTTTTTTGAGGCCGAAGCAAAGCGACGGAAGCGATATTTCTTATGCGTTTAGGCGTCGAATAGCAAACCCAAAATATGATACTACTAGTGGAGCAGAAAAGCTAACTTTTGATATACTTAAAGAACTTTCTCCTGAATATGTATTCAGGACATATGTAACAGAAAGTAGCGGAGAAACGACCGAATGGTTGCGCGAGGGATTTAAAAATAGTAATGATACCAACCTTTCCCCCGCACCATGGTTGCATAATTATATAGTTCAAAATTATCATAAGGTAGGCACGACTACAGATGGGGTTCCTTTTGAGGGGGATGACTTTATTAATACCTATACTACAGGGTTTCCTGTTTACCGAGGAATTACTCAAGGCAAAGTGGGCGTCGAATCTAACAAAGCACGAGCGCTGCTAGAGCCTAGGTTTACGACTAATGTTTATCTAGATCGGGAGCAAGACGCTTACAATGCTTTGAACGATTTGGCAGCTGTCTTTAGGGGCATGCTTTATTGGAGCAGTGGTTTTGTTTTTTTATCTAATGATCAGGTTAGGGAGGCTGTTTTGCTGTTTACAAATGCCAATGTAAGGGAGGGCGTTTTTAATTATGCCGGTACAGCTAAAACTACACGTTTCACCTCTGTGCTTATTAGGTATAATGATGAGCGTGACAATTTTAAGCCAAAAGTAGAGTACGTTGAAGACGCTGCGGGGTTACGAAAATTTGGCCACTTGGAAAAAAAGCTTATAGCCTTGGGATGCACTTCTCGATCACAGGCTCATAGGCTTGGAAAGTGGTTTTTGTTTACCAATCAAACTGAAAGCGATCTAATTCAATTCAGCACGGGAACAGAAGCCTCTTATTTAAGGCCGGGGGACGTTGTAAAGGTTCAAGACAAACTAAAAAATGCAAAGCGTTACGGTGGCAGGCTGATCGATATCGATCATAACAGCAATACTGTAACATTAGATGAAGGGGTGGCAGAAGATGTGGTTGGGCAAAAACTAACACTTTTAGTGCCTCGGGACTCTAGACAGGTTAAAGCGCTTGATAAAGAAGCGCGCGAAGAGTATCAAAATAATTCAAACTTCAAAGGTATTCCGCAAACCAAAATTGATGAGACTCGGGCTTCTCAAATTAAACAATTTACAGTTGAGTCGGTTAGCGTTAACGCCGGGGCCGAAGGAGGGCCTTCAAATCAAATTACTATAGTAGAAAAATTTGACGCAGATTTTGCGCGTGTTGGCAAAGGGACGGTTTGGTCTCTACAAAATACTAATGTAAGTTTCCAGATAGAAGAAATAGAGTACCGTATTTTATCGATAGTGGAAGAGTCGCCGGGAGATTTTCAGGTAAACGCTTTAATTTATAATCGATCGAAGTTTGGTGCGGTGGATTCAAGCGACAATTTAACTAACACCCAAGCTTCTAAGCCGGATATTACATTGATTACAGATGCGAATAGGCCACAAGCGTTGGACGGGACCGCTACTATAAATGAGCTGACAGGGTCAGCAACAGAGGGTAAGGTCTACGCTACTTCTTTTGCAGAAAGAACAAGTTCTGCAGATGTGGCGGTAGAGGTTAATTTTGATGACCTTCGGGCTGCTGTGGCCCCTGCTATTAGCGCCCAAAACACAGGAGGGTATTTAGTGGATATTTATGTAGGAGGCGCAAAGAGAACAATTATATTAAATGGTTATAACAATACGTCTTTTTATGCGTTTCTAGGTAATAAATACGACCAGACAAATATAGAATGTTCTATATATAGGTTTGATACTGATTATATTTTACAAGCTACAGGAGATCCTGACGAATAATTATGCCTGTTTTTACTACAAAACATACTTTTATCCCTGAAAACTATGGGGCTCCATTTATGCTCTCAGGGTTTGAGGTAGCCAATGAGGTAAGTGGCTATCCAAACCAAGAACCATTTGCATATGATACGGGCTTGATTCCTTTTTCGGGAGCATCTGGAATTTCTCAAGGTGCCACAGCGGCAAGCGGGGAGTTTTTTACATCATCTCCTTTGATTGCGTGGAGCGTGCTTAACCCTTCTACGGAAATCCCTCTTAGCGCTACTGAGCTACAGTCAAATCGAGCATTTAAAGGCGTAAATCTTTATTTGTTGGATGAAACAGGATTCCTAATACGAGAAATAACAACCGGGTATCGCTCGAATTCCTTAACGCTTCCTGTATCAGCTATAAAAGATGATTTTGAGAAGACTTTAGGGGACACTGCTTTTACAGATTTACATTCTTCAGGAACGGCGGGTGGGGCTGGTAAAATAGGGATGGACCCTAGGGCCTTTAGGTTGCGGGCAGAAGTTGCAGATTATTATGGGCGCACGTCTACAGGAGAGTATCTGTTAACTGTCCCTAGTCCTGATATTACAGGCATGTCTGTTTCTTACGCAGGGAGAAGCGTTCAGCTTTCGCCCGCCTATACAAAAACCTCGGGGATTAGGGCGGCCACTGTTTATTTAGCTACTAAGTCTGATGCTTTTAATTTAGATATGACTGGTTCTGGGATTGAGTCTTATGCTTACAGCCAGAGATTTAATTTTGGAAAAACCTTTAACCCTCTTTCTCACGGAACGCTAAATGTGAATTTCCCCATGGATTCGGGTTATTTTTGTCAGATAGTGGCCGAAGATCAGTTTGGTACAGGGCTCGCTTACTTACACCCTAGTTCTATAAAACCGTTGCCGCTTGATCCCTTGCGGTTTAAGTTTCAGCCGTCCGGTATTAGTGGAAAAGTATTTCCAAGTCAAGATCTTTTTAATGACTATGTTCGTACCGAGGCTATTGTTAAATGTCATAGAGAAAATTTTCCGGGAGCGCTGGAATATGAGATAAGATTAGAGGAGAGTGGGAAGTTTGTTGATAGTGTTAATTCTTACTATGCCACTACTCCATTTGTAAAAGGGGTTAGTCGGTTTATTCACGGAAGTGGAAGTGGGCGCCTTGATCGGCGATTTTTACAACTCAATCCGACTTTAAATGATGTCGCTTATAGCGGTTTGTCGGCTGTTCCTATTTTTGAGCCTTATACAGAAACAAATCCGGGGAGCGATCCTTCGACAGGCAATGGTATTAAGTGGCTAGCTCATACGCTGCTCTTGGATAACACCAAGTCATTACCCCCCGGCGAAGCAACAGGGCAAAAGTCGATACACGAAGTAGCTATTGCTTCTGGGTTTACCGAATCCAATCAAATTTATTTTGGAGTAGAATGGTCCGGAAACCCGGTAAACGGTGGAGATCATGGGGATTTTGTGTTTTATCCTTCTGGTGGTCTTTTATCCGGATATCTTTATTCGGGTATTTATGCTGACGCGGCCACGGGAGGCAAAGCTTCTTCAGACCAGTCTTCAGCGGGTGGTGCTGGTTACGCTCCTTATTATGCATCTTTAGTTAGCGGCGTGACTGGAAGTCTTGTGGCTAAGAATTTATCTGGCTTCCTTGTTACGGAGTTTGAGCCGTATGCTAAGTTTCCTGTTTTTTCAGATATAAGTTATGATATTCAAATAAGAACCTTAACACCAGAAGGCCCTTCTATATTTTCGGATGTTTTACGTTTAACGACAGGACAAATTTATGATTCGATAACAGGTGCGGGTTTTGTTGATCCTCCTTCGAGTACCTCGGGTACTTCAGGTACCTCGGG
>LWDU01040289.1_pt1 | contig 14498 bp, 14 predicted proteins | sample 727161 | NCBI WGS metagenome assembly LWDU01 (sample SAMN04566230, study PRJNA314399) | hydrothermal vent metagenome | isolation source: deep sea hydrothermal plume seawater | place: Mexico: Gulf of California, Guaymas Basin | collected 2004-07-11 | reverse complement strand
GTCATCTGTCTGGAAATCCAGATTTTCATCAACCATAAATGGTACAATCGCCACTTGCCATTCTGTCTCACCAGCTTCAGGCGGCACAGCTACTGCGCGCAGCATTGGTGTACCCGGCGGGAATGGCATCGGATTATTGAATTGCATTTCCACCGCAATCTGCTGTTGCTTTGCGGCCAGATCTCTTAAATCATTTTGGAACACATTCATCGCGGCCTGAACAGATTCAACGATTGTGTCGTCCTGTGACTCAACCTTCCAACGTTCCATGAAATCTTGCAGAACAGTGCCTTTAAAGTGGCTTTCCGCCATTTCTACTGTCTGAATGTAGTAGATCAATGCCGCCTTTACATCGTCAGAAATGTCTTCCGGCAACTCATCCCACTCTTGTGCGACTTTAACCATATCTTCGACCTTACCGCTTACGACGGCTTGTTCGGCTACGATCTGCTTTTGCAAATCCTCCATACGCTCTTGTACTTTGTGGATTTGCACTGCGGCGTCTTCCACCATTTCTGATAGATTGTCTTTTAATTCTTCTACGGCGGATTGTAGTGATGGTGACATCTTAGTCATCGAGGCTCCCTTTCTTTATGTTTATAATTGGGCTCAGCATAAAGGCTTCGCGCAATCATGGTCAAGGGGGTATCGGGCAGATATTATATAAAATTAAAGCAGCAAGCTTTCAGCCTTTATCCGCTCTACCATTGAGAAAAAACCGTTACGCCGGCTAGGACTTAAATGAGCACTTAAACCAAGGCTTTCGAACCAGTCATCGATCTTCACCGCTTCGATATCGGATTTTGACTTATTATTATATGCCACCATTAATATAGCGATCAGACCGCGCACGATCATAGCATCGCTATCCGCCACAAATGTCAGGCGCCTGGTACCATCATCGGATGTTTCGATTTTCGTTACCAGCCATACACGTGACGTGCAGCCACGTACGATTTTATCATCTGTCTTCAAATCATCACTTATGGGTGGCAAATTCTGGCCCATATCGATAAGATAACGGTAACGCTCTTCCCAATCATCGAAGAGAGAAAAATTCTCGGTCAGTTCTTCCAGAGTTTCTACAGACATAAAAATCGCACGCTCCAGCCCTTTTTCAGGCAAAAAATCTTGGTGTTTGTGGAGAATAACACTATTTCAATACTAAAGGGGCTTGCAAGTCTTTATGCAGCAAGGCTACATTGGAAAGACGATTCATATTTCTAGACATACACAAAGGGTATTTCCACTATGTCAAAATCCGACAGCGACAGCAAAAACACTCTCTACTGTTCCTTCTGTGGGAAGAGCCAACACGAGGTCCGCAAACTGATTGCAGGTCCAAACGTGTTTATCTGTAATGAGTGTGTCGAACTTTGCATGGACATCATTCGCGAAGAAGACAAGACATCTATCGTCCGTTCAGGCGAAGGCGTTCCTGCTCCTAGCGAAATCATGTCTGTTCTTGATGACTACGTTATTGGTCAGAAGCGTGCGAAGCGCGTCTTGTCTGTTGCGGTTCACAACCACTACAAGCGTATGGAACACGCCCAAGGTAACGGCGGCGATATCGAGCTTGCCAAATCCAATATCCTGCTCTGTGGCCCTACAGGTTGTGGTAAAACACTTCTGGCGCAGACACTAGCTCGTATTCTGGACGTTCCCTTCACTATGGCGGACGCGACAACATTGACAGAAGCCGGTTATGTTGGTGAAGACGTTGAAAACATCGTTCTAAAACTGCTGCAAGGTGCTGATTACAACGTAGAACGCGCACAGCGCGGTATCGTTTACATCGATGAGATCGATAAGATCAGCCGTAAGTCAGACAACCCATCCATCACACGTGACGTGTCTGGTGAAGGTGTTCAGCAGGCATTGTTGAAACTGATGGAAGGCACAGTGGCTGCGGTTCCTCCTCAAGGTGGCCGTAAGCACCCACAACAAGAATTCCTGCAAGTTGATACAGCGAACATCCTGTTCATTTGTGGTGGTGCTTTTGCGGGGCTGGATAAAATCATTGCCGATCGCGGTCGCGGTACAACAATAGGTTTTGGCGCCGATGTTAAAGACATTGACGAGCGTAAGACTGGCGAACTGTTAAGAGAAGTCGAGCCGGAAGATCTGCAGCGCTATGGTCTTATTCCTGAATTTATTGGTCGTCTGCCGATCATCGCTACTCTGGAAGAGCTGGACGAGGATGCTTTGATCCAGATCCTGACAGAACCAAAGAACGCGCTGACGAAACAGTATGCACAGCTATTCAGCATGGAAAATGTTGACCTGCGCTTTACAGACGGTGCTTTGAAGGCGATTGCCAAGAAAGCTATCGAGCGTAAGACTGGTGCTCGCGGACTACGCTCAATCCTTGAGAACCTTCTGCTGGATACAATGTACGAACTGCCTGACATTGAAAATCTGGAAGAGGTTGTTGTTGAAGAGACAACTGTCGAAAACAACAAAGATCCGAAATTTGTCTACGCCGATAAAGACAGCAAGAAAAAGAAATCCAAGTCCAAAAAAGAGGATAAGGAAGACGAAGCAGCTTCTGCTTAATTCTTGATCTGTTAACCCTGCGTTATAGTTATATTATTAAGATATCATATAGCTCAATTTCGGGCATACATTTGTGTACTTAATTCACGAGGGGAAACATGGCTACTCACGCAAAGATCAAACCTGAAGCTAACAAGAAATACCGCCTTATCACACGTAGTGATATGGATGGACTTGTCTGTGCGGTTATTCTCAAGGAACTTGGTCTTATTGATGACATTAAATTCGTTCACCCGAAAGATATGCAGGACGGGGTTATCGAGGTAACCGAGAATGATATCACGACCAACCTGCCCTATGTTGATGGCGTTTACCTATGTTTTGACCACCATGCCAGTGAGGCAGAACGTAACGAAGCGCATGATAACCATGTGATTGATGCTTCCGCCCCTTCAGCGGCACGCGTTGTTTATGATTATTTTGACGGTGCCGCCAACGCACAGCTTTCAAATGTATCTGCCGATATGATGGCTGCCGTTGATAAGGCCGACTCTGCCGCCTTTTCCAAAGAAGACATTCTGACCCCTAAAGGCTGGGAACTTCTTAGCTTCATTATGGATGCCCGTACGGGTTTGGGCCGCTTCCGTGACTTTAACATCTCTAACTATGATTTGATGATGAAGCTGATCGATGCGATCCGCGAAACCAACACGATTGATGAAGTGCTGGCAATGCCTGACGTGAAAGAGCGTGTTGATCTGTATTTTGACCATGAAGAAAAGTGCAAAGAACAAATTCAGCGCTGCTCTACACTGCATGATAATTTGGTCGTACTGGATTTGCGCCGCGAAGATACGATTTGGGCAGGCAACCGTTTTATTATTTATGCGCTGTATCCGCAGACTAATATCTCCATGCATATCCTATGGGGTAAGAACAAGCAAAACACAGTGTTTGCCGTTGGTAAATCCATCCTGAACCGCACCAGCAAGACCAATGTCGGTCAATTGATGCTGCAGCATGGCGGCGGCGGCCACGATGCGGCCGGTACGTGTCAGGTTGATAACCTGAGTGCTGATGAAGCTCTGAATGATTTGATCAGCACCATTACCTCCGATGGATAATCATTACAAAAACTTAATGAAGAGCCGGTTCACTTTGATCCGGCTTTTTTTATACAATGGTAGATAGAGTTTAGTTTTTAGAAGGATCGTATTGTGAGCAAACCTATCATTGTTTGGTTTCGTCAAGACCTGAGGCGCGAAGATAACCCTGCGCTACACGCCGCTTACGAGCAAGGCGTCCATGTCATTCCCGTGTATATTCTGGATGACGTGAATTCAGGCGATTATAAAATGGGCGGTGCCAGTCGCTGGTGGCTGCATCAAAGCCTGAACAAGCTGAATGACAGCCTATCAGGTCATCTGTCAGTCTTTGCAGGCGATGCGGCGGATATCATCCCCAAGATTGCCAAATCCGCAGGCGCGCAAGCCGTGTACTGGAATCGCTGTTACGAGCCATGGCGCACAGAACGCGACAAAACCATCAAACAAACCCTGAAAGATGACGGCCTCGATGTTAAAAGCTTTAACGGCTCGCTTCTCTGGGAGCCGTGGGACACGCACAAAGATGATGATACACCTTACAAAGTTTTCACACCGTTTTATAAAAAGGGCTGCCTTGCCAATAATGGTGAACCACCCCACCCTATTTCAGCGCCAGAACGTCTGACCTATGGTGATGCGCCCAAGGGTGCCGTCAGCATTGATGATCTGGGCTTAATGCCCTCAATAAAATGGTATGACACTATGGATAAGGAATGGACGCCGGGTGAAGACGGCGCCATGCAGCGCTTGGAAGATTTTCTGGACCAAGGTTTGCGCGGCTATAAAGAGGGTCGCAACTTCCCTGACAAACTAAACGTGTCCCGTCTATCACCGCATTTACATTACGGCGAAATTTCACCGCGCACAGTTTGGCACAAAGCACGTCAGGTCATGATTGCCGAACACGCAGAGACAGACGGCGAAACATTCTGTAGCGAGCTCGGCTGGCGTGAATTTTCAAACAATCTGCTCTACCATTTCCCGACACTTCCCGAAGAGCCGTTACAGGAGAAATTCAATAACTTCGAATGGCATAAAAACGATGAGGCGCTGGAACGCTGGCAAAAAGGCATGACGGGCTATCCGATTGTAGATGCAGGTATGCGTGAGCTATGGGCGACAGGCTACATGCATAACCGTGTGCGCATGATTGTTGGCTCGTTCTTGGTTAAAGACTTGCTGCTACATTGGAAACATGGCGAGCGTTGGTTCTGGGATACACTTGTCGATGCTGATCTTGCCAATAACAGTGCAAGCTGGCAATGGATTGCAGGCTGCGGCGCCGATGCCGCGCCTTATTTCCGCATATTCAACCCAGTATCACAGGGGCAAAAATTTGATCCTGAAGGGAATTATGTACGACGCTGGGTGCCCGAGATCGCATCCCTGCCCGATAAATATCTGCACGCGCCATGGGAAACAGACCACGACTGTGACTACCCAGACCCGATTGTAGATCACAAGCAAGCGCGCGAAGAGGCCCTAGCTCTGTTCAAAGCTATTTCAGGGTAAACCTAGTTAAGTCTAAGGCCCTTTGATTTAGCAGCCAAATCAAAGTAGTCATAGCCATGTATACGCTTTACTTGCGCCGTCAGCTTCGATCTGACCAATTCTATGTTTGCGTCAGCTTCTTTATACCCAGTGCGCGATGACATATTCAGCATGTCGAATGCGTTCATGCCATGTTTATCACGATGTAAAGGGTCACTTCTCTCATCGCGCATATAAATATCAATTGCTTTAGGACAAGGGTTATAACATGCGCCAATCAGGCCTGTTGTGTAAAGCGTATCAGGCCCGCCTAAGACAATAATATCATCACCTTCTTCGTCACTCTCTTCCAGCTCCGGACACTCCATAAAAGTGCTTAACAAGCCTTCATCTGCATCACTTTTTGTAGGTTCAGAGCTCGGCACCTCTCCTTTAACAACATCAGCGAAAACTTCATTAATCTTCTCGCTCGCTTGTTTGGAAATACCGACACTAAACTTAGGCTCCGATGCCATGGCCTCTAAATTAGTTGATCACCCCAAAAACCCGCATTAGCATCGCCATTAGCGTAGGTTAGTAAAGTCATACCATTTAATTCGACGTCTACATCCAGACCTAGCTCGTCAATTAGATAATCAAAGGTCGCAAGCGCATTTTCACGATCTTCGCCATCAAGCCTTCTGGCCTCTGCAATCGCATCAGGGTTAGCACCCGGTGAAAAATGGTGGATACGGGTCGGTTTAGGGATAGCTGAAAATAAAAGCTGGTTGATGTCCTCGCGACTTGAAGATAATGGCAAGCCATGCTTTTTGATAAAATGATCCACACCTTCCCAAAAATAAGCACCTACAGCTTTATCGAAAACTGTAATGTCTTTGAAAGGTGCCTTATTAATATGATCCCATTGCAACACACTTATATCAGCGCCATTACTCATAAGTAGATCAATTACATCTAGTCTGTGTGTGGAAATGGCAGCACCAAGCCCGCTTGTCTGAGCGCCTAAATACTTAGCTTCAGTCGCAATTTGATTGATATCTTCGCCCGCAGCTAATCTCGATTTAATTTCTGCCATATTGCCAGTGGCACTAGCGTAAACGAAGGGATTGCTCTCAAACCATTCAGCAGGAATTGTCATACTATGCCTTTCATCTAAAAAACGGCGTTATAGCAACCCTCCTCAGATTATGCAAACTTGCGTGATAGCGATTTTCCTACTGAGATAACTATGCTATTTCTAAGCAATGAATACGAAGATACTTAAGCCCCCTGCGCTTAAAAAGGGAGATACGATCGGCGTGATGGCGACCTCATGCTGGATTGAGGAACAGGATCTGCTGAAAGCCAAGGCGTCGATCGAGGGCAAGGGCTATAAAGTCAAAATCCATCCGCAGTCTTTGGAGCGCGAACATCAATCGGCTGGCACAGGCAAGAGCAAGGCTGCGGCCTTTCATGATCTACTGCGCGATGATGAGGTGAAAGCGATTATCTCTGCGCGCGGCGGCAACCGTTCCCACACAATGATGGAACATCTTGATTTCAAACTCATTGCTAAGCACCCGAAAATCCTGATGGGTTATAGTGATGTGACGTTATTACTCAACGCAATCTTTAATGAGGTTGGTTTAGCAACCTTCCACGGCCCTCTATTCCGCGAGCTTCCTAATCGCAAAGAATTTGATCAGGTTATGGACGTTCTGGCCGGCGGTACGCCTACGCTTGACTTCAAACAAGCCACCGCGCTTCGTGAAGGTACGGCAGAGGGTCATTTGATTGGCGGCAATCTTAGCTTGCTGCAATCCATGTCAGGTACGCCGTATCTACCAAACACAAACGGCGCGCTGCTGTTTATTGAAGATATCGGTGACCACATCAGCCGTTATGACCGTATGTTTGCGCATCTTAAAAATGCGGGCTGGCTTGATGGGATCGCAGGTCTGATTGTTGGTGACTTTTCCGACACCAAGGATGACGAAGACCGCGCCTTTGGTTATAGCCTGCGCGATATTATCGAAGAGCACACAAAGGGGCTAGATATCCCGATTATTATGGATGCGCCATTCGGCCATGGGGATGATCTGCCCTGTATGCCTGTTGGCGGCAAGGCTAAGCTTGTCTCCAAGAGCGGCAAGTCGACTCTTGAATTGACCGCGCCTGCCGTATCAGTATAATCTCGCCCGTCTGATTAAATTACGGAGTTCACTATGACTTTTGTCGTTACCGATGTTTGCATTCGCTGTAAGTACACAGATTGTGTCGAGGTCTGCCCAGTAGACTGTTTCTACGAAGGCGAGAACATGCTGGTTATTCACCCTGACGAATGTATCGACTGCGGTGTATGTGAACCTGAATGTCCGATCGAGGCCATTATTCCTGACTCAGACGAACGCGCCGACAAGTTTCTTGAGATGAATAGAGACTTTTCAGAGAAATGGCCGAACCTTACCCGCAAGAAAGATCCGCTGCCTGAAGCCGAAGAATATAAGGATAAGGCGGATAAATACCCTTCTGAATTCAGCGAAGCCCCTGGCGAAGGTGACTAACGATTTACATTAAGATAAAAAGCTAAGTTCTTGTAATTAAACAAAACACGCTTTTTACCATTCTGGTGAATATGTAAAAAAGTCAAAATAAAAGTTGAAATTTTACACTTTTTTAAGTATATTGTTGCGATCGCATTGATACCAGCGCGTTAGGACATGGGGTAAGTCCACCCGAGCAACCACCCTCTCGAAGGGATAATGCTTATGTGTGTGGAGATTATGAAGCGGGGCTGGCATTCACCGGGAGCGATAAGGTTTCACTTAAAAAACCTTTGTGAATGTAAATACTAGAAAAAGTAAGGTGAACACATATGACAAATGATAATGTAATCGACTTCTCAACAGGTGACTATGTTGTATATCCGGCGCACGGCGTTGGTCAGATTGACGGCATTGAGACACAAACAATCTCAGGCATGGAAATCAAACTGTACAACATCTCATTCGAAAAAGACCGTATGCGTCTGAAAGTGCCTGTAATGAAAGCCGGTAACGCAGGTCTGCGCAAACTTTGCACAGAAGATCGCCTGAAAGACGCGATTAAAACATTGAAAGGCAAAGCTAAAATCCGCCGCACAATGTGGAGCCGCCGCGCACAAGAATATGAAATGAAAATCAATTCAGGCGACCCAGTAGCGATCGCTGAAGTGCTGCGCGACCTTAAGCGTGATAACGAAGAGAGCGAACAGTCATACAGCGAACGTCAGATTTACCAATCTGCACTCGAGCGTCTGGCACGTGAAGTTGCTGCGATCGAAAAGATCTCTGAAACAAAAGCTACAGAGCAACTGGAAGACATTCTGGGCACAATCAAAGCTGCTGCTTAATCTGCTTTCAAAAGCGTAACAGTTTCTAAAACCCTCCCTTTGCGGAGGGTTTTTTTATCCCCAATTGTGGATAATATTTGTAATGGCCTGATTCTATTGTACAATAGTAATGATTCTGGGAAGTTGTTCTGACTACTCTATCATTCGTCTCTATTGTTCACCTTTTTCCAAAGACATACACGTGTGTAGCACTGCTATAGATTGTCGATTTACCACTTTAGGAAACCCACAGCGCATTTGGGCTGTGTCGGCGATTCACGCAGAGGCAGACAGATTAGTCCAGCTCCACGACGCTTTATACGAAGTCCTGCGTCCCGGTGACCGCATTGTTTATCACGGCAATTATCTGGGCTATGGCGAGAAGCCGCGCGAGACTATCGACGAAATCCTGACATTCCGCCGCCTTGTTCTGTCTATGTTTATCTGCGCGGTGGTCAGGAAGAGATGTGGCAGAAACTGCTGCAAATTCAATTTGCCCCTAACCCGTCTGATGTTCTGCTCTGGATGATGAGCAAAGGCCTGTCTACAACAATGAAATCCTATGGCGCTAGCCCGCATCAGGGTATTATTGCCGCGCAAGAAGGTGTTATGTCCCTGACACGCTGGACCAACCGCCTTCGCGAAGCCATCAAGAAGACACCGGGTCACGAAATCTTTTCCACGCAGCTTAAGCGCGCCGCTTTTACAGATAAAAAATCCGACTACCCTATGCTGTTTGTCAATGCAGGCCTTAACCCTGCGCGCGATCTGGAAGAGCAAGGCGATAATTTCTGGTGGAGCAAGGATGATTTTAACAGCATCCACCTACCCTATGATCCGTTCCAGAAAGTTGTGCGTGGCTTTGACCCGATGCATAGAGGCATGAATTTAAACTGCGTGACCGCGACAATTGACGGCGGCTGCGGCTTCGGTGGTGCGCTTGTTTGTGCCGGATTTAATCAGGACGGCAATATTTTCGAAGTTTTGGAAGCGTAAGCACCCTATCCCCTTGAAATAAAATAATTTTATTATTTTTTCGCATTTGCGAAAGGGAAAGTGATCCGCGCCCGTATAAATTACGTACATAGAGTGTAACTAAAAACGGAACTGTCCGAATAACAGTACGTTGGTCTTAATGAAGATATCACAAGAATGTCTCATTACGGTCACAAAGGGGCTCTAATAGAGAGTAACAATATTTATAGGTCAAAAGAGGTATATTATGGCGCATATCGACGATACAGGCACACAAAAAGCGAATTTGAATTATATCCAGTCCGCGATGGACGCGCCGATGCTCGAGAAGGAGCACGAGTTTGATTTGGCGCGCCGCTGGCGGGACGATCAAGACGAGAAAGCATTGCATGAGCTGGTCGAGGCATACGCCCGTCTGGTGATTGCGATGGCTTCGAAGTTCCGCAATTACGGTCTGCCGATGGGTGACCTTATTCAAGAAGGTAACATTGGCCTGATGCAGGCCGCAAACCGTTTCGATCCGGAGCGCGATGTTCGCTTTTCTACATATGCGACATGGTGGATCCGTGCGGCGATGCAGGACTATATTCTGCGTAACTGGTCGATCGTTCGTACAGGCACAACAGCGGCTCAGAAATCTCTGTTCTTCAATCTGCGCCGTCTGCGCGCCAAAATCGAGAGCAAGAAAGAGCGCGAAGGTTTAAGCCCAGACGATAAAACAAAGATCGCCAAGAAGCTTAAGGTAAAGGTCAAAGACGTGGATGCCATGGAAGGCCGCCTGTCAGGTATTGACCAATCCCTGAACGCCACAATCGGTGAAGACGGTAGCGATGACTGGCAGTCCCTGTTGTCCGATGACGGCCCTAACCCCGAAGATGTGGTTATCGGCATGAAAGACGCACAAACACGTTCACAATGGTTGAACGATGCCTTGGGCGATCTAAGCGACCGTGAACGTATGATTATCCGCGAGCGCCATCTAGGTGATGAAGTTGTCACTCTGGAAGAACTCGGTAAAGAATTGGGCGTCAGTAAAGAGCGCGTAAGACAGCTCGAAGCGCGTGCCATGGACAAGCTGAAGAGCTCCCTGTCCTCACATGGTAACGGCGTTACTGACTTTATTTAGAGAGTAAAATATCTACTGAAATTTAATGATAAGCACCCTAACTCGCTTACATTAAACCGTGTGACCGGCCCGCTTCTCTCCCTCCCAGCGCCGGTCACATTTTTTTATCTGTACTTCTTCCATTTCAGGACGATGGCAAATAAGCCAAACCAGACAAAGGCCAGGTATGCGATGCACGCGGCTAAGAAAACGTAATCCAGCGCAGGGCGAAACAGGTAGCTCAGCGCTGTGATGCAGGCCAGAACAAATACGGAGAGCATCGTGGTTTGATAAGCTCTCTCCCTGAGCCATGCTTCTTTGCCTTCTGGCACAACATAACCTTTTGCAAACTTGCCGAATGGATAAAAAACCAGTTTGTTCCCATGCTGAACAAACTGCCTATCGCGCTTCTTTTGTGACCACTTTCGTAACATAGTTATTATTCTAGCACACAGCTCGACCACGCCCATAAATAAAAAAGACGCCGCATAAACGGCGCCTTTAAACTTGAATATATTTAGACCCCTACTCCGTAATCGTCTTATAGAGTGTGCCTGACTGAACAGGGACGCCGGCATCCAGACCGTTCAGGACGCGGAAGCGTTCTTCCTGGAAGTTGCTGAATGGCATACGGTTACCCAGTGACGCGGCTGTGTCACCTGCGCTGGCGTTGAAGACTTTAACGATATGCGGCTTGATATTGGCCTTTTCCTGTCCTGTCAGAGGACGCAGACTGTATGTTGTGCGTTTCAAGCCCTCTACAATGCCGACTGTCGCATTGACAGGCATTGCCATCTGGAAGCGGTAGAAGGTATTCGGCGACCATTCTACGGCGACAACACGCACCAATGACGGTTGCCCGCCGATAGTGGCGCTGAAGGATGCTGTGGCGGCGTTTTTACCGTTAATGCTGATCTTCTCTACACCGTCCAGAGGCTCGCTCTTCATCCAGCTTTGTGTGACATAGGTCATGGCATCCATGCCTGAACTACGTTGTGCTGCGTCAAATAGGATGATTGTACCGTTATTATTTGTCGCGGCTACTTTATCAGGCTGATTACTAATTACGAAGCCATTAGGTACTGTGAACATAAAATCCATTTGTGTATGATAAAAACTCTGGCCACGGATGAAGCCTTGCTTCGCGCTATCGCCGAAGACGATGCCGTCAATCTTGCGCAAGTATCCGTCATGGTTCGTCACGGCTTGGCCTTGCTGGTATGACGCGGCGATTGCTTTGGTCTGCGCGACGCGATCTGCTGTCAGAGGGTGCGTTGAGAAATAGTTCACCCCAGCGGACTCACCGCGGCCTGCAAGTTTGTTTTCGAGCGCTCCATGACGCTCCAGATTTCTAAGGAATGACGCCATTGCGGATTTATCGTAGCCCGCGCGCACAAGATAGCGCACGCCCAGCTCATCCGCTTCGTGTTCCTGACCGCGTGAGTATGACTTAATGTAAAGCTGTGACCCTAAACCGAGCGCTTGTGATGCAGTGCTACTATCCAAGGCGGCAGACAATACAGCCGCACCCAGAGACGTCACTACACCTTGTGAGTAACGCTCTGCCGAGTGACGGCCTGTGATGTGCCCTACTTCGTGTGCCAGCACGGCGGCAAGCTCGGCTTCGCTGTTGGCGTGTGCCAAAAGACCACGTGTGACATATACATAACCGCCCGGCAGCGCGAACGCATTTACCATCGGATCATCCAGAACGAAGAATTTGTATTGAACATCCGGGCGCTCCGTATTCGCGGCGATCTTGGCCCCAACCTGATCCACATAAACTTGCAGCGGGTCATTTGCTGGCAGCGCGGAATATGTCTGCAGCACCTTGGCATGTTCTTGCGCACCGACACTGGATTCTTGTTGCGGCGACATCAGGCCTGCGAATTGTCGTTCCCCTGTGGCGGGGTTTGTTGAACAGGCTGATAGGCTCGTGGCTGTTAACAGGCAGAACCCGATCACTGCAAAAGACTTGAAACGCGGGCGGAAATGGCGCAATGCTGTAGTCATGATATCTCGCTTAGTTATTCGTTTTGGTTGGTGCGCAGTTATATGCGCAATCACTATAATATTTTCAAACCTTCCGATAAAGGCCGAAGAGCCTAACGCGCAACAACGTGAAATGTTCCTTCCTGAAAAGGCGGATTTTTCAGATCTGGCATTAACAGGGGACGGACAGGTGCAGGAAGTTTTAGGCCCTTTACGTTTGCGTCTGACCGATGGGCGCATTGTCCAGCTTAGCAGTCTGCATATTCCTGACCTTACCCCCTATGATGGCGGCGATATCAGTTTGGCCGCGCAAGCGCTACTGACAGAGATGCTGACCAATAAGCAAATCCGTATATATCAGACCAAACGTGATGATAAAGGGCGCCAGAACCGCATGGGGCATTTACTGGCGCAGATCGAAGTAAAGAATGGCGAACTATGGGTTCAGGGCTTACTGCTTAAAAACGGTCTCGCCCTGATTATGCCGACAAAAGACAATATCGAGATGTCCGCCCAGATGTCCGCATTAGAGCAAGAAGCCCGCGCGAGCCAAATCGGTATGTGGGCAGATGATGGCTATACAGTCTACACCCCTGAAACAGCAAGCGAAGGCCTGAACAGCTGGGGCATTGTCGAAGGCACTGTGAGGGCAGCAGCATCGGTGCGCAACACTTACTACCTTAATTTCGGGACGGACTGGAAAACAGATTTCACGATTGGCATTCCGTCAGATATCAGGCGCACGATGTCCGCGCACGGAATTGATCTGGCATTATTCACCGGACGCCGCGTGCGTGTGCATGGATGGCTTGAAAGCTATAACGGCCCTTACATAGAACTTTTTTCGCCCGCATGGATAGAAGTCTTGCCAGACGAGTCGCAAAGTTCTACTCTTCCCGCAGAGAATAATTAATATCTTAACCGTTCAAACCCAAGGTGATCCTTGTGAGCCCGAAGAAACGCAGTAACAGCTATCTGGAGTTATTCCCGCCAATTAGCCCCTATTCCACGGGCTTTCTGGAAGTTGATGACATTCACAGCCTTTACTGGGAACAAAGCGGTAACCCTGACGGTGTTCCTATTCTTCTGTTACATGGCGGTCCTGGTGCAGGCTCTACCCCTGCCCATAGACGGTTCTTTGACCCTGATTTTTATCGCATCATAATATTTGATCAGCGTGGCGCTGGACGCTCAGCCCCTCTAGGCTGTCTTGAAGACAATACGCTAGAACACCTTATTCAGGATATTGAAGCCCTGCGCAAACGTATGGGCGTGGAGCGCTGGCATTTATTCGGCGGCTCATGGGGCAGTACGCTCGCCCTTGCATATGCCCAGACGCATCCTGAGCGCTGCATTAGTCTGATTATGCGCGGCATATTCCTGATGGAGCAAGCCGAGGTCGACTGGTTCCTATACGGTATGAAGATGATTTTCCCTGAAGCGTGGGAACAATTCGCCGCTGTTATTCCCGAAGATCGTCAGGATGATTTGTTATCCGCCTATCATGAGCTTCTGACTAGCCCTGATGACAAGAAGCGCATGGAGGCAGCGATTGCCTGGAGCTTATATGAAACAGCGTGCTCATCGCTCTACCCCAATTACGAAACCATTACGACTGATGATCAGAAAGCACAGGCTCAGGCTCTAGCCCGTATCGAGTCACATTACTTTTTGAACGGTGTTATCAGCGAAGAAAATAGCCTGACTAAAGGCATTGATAAAATCAGATCTATTCCCTCGACGATCATTCATGGTCGTTATGACGTGATCTGCCCCATCCATACAGCCTATCACCTGCACACAATCTGGCCCGAGGCTGATTATATAGTCGTGCCTGACAGTGGTCATTCATCGCTGGATGACGGTGTTCGCACCCGCCTGATCGAGGCAACTGAAAACGCGAAAACGCTGCGTTAAACATTTCATATACGGAGAAAAACCATGGACTTTAAAACCCTCGAAGATTTCGACCTGAAAGGAAAAA
>LWDU01038263.1_pt2 | contig 14498 bp, 13 predicted proteins | sample 727161 | NCBI WGS metagenome assembly LWDU01 (sample SAMN04566230, study PRJNA314399) | hydrothermal vent metagenome | isolation source: deep sea hydrothermal plume seawater | place: Mexico: Gulf of California, Guaymas Basin | collected 2004-07-11 | reverse complement strand
GCGTGCAAAGGTAGTTGCCACGGCCCTTGAGCATTGTGAACGAAAACTCGACCGGCAACACCTGCTTGAGCATCGGCAGATCCTTCTCGGTGAGCTGCTCCTGTAGGTTGATCGTGTGTGTCGAGATGACGGCTTTTTTGTTTTGGCTGACAGCGTGAAAGATGGCCGGGACGAGGTAGGCCAGGCTTTTGCCGACGCCTGTGCCGGCCTCGACGATGAGGTGCTCGCTGCCTTTCAGCGCCTTGGCCACGGCGATGGCCATCTGCTGTTGTTCCGGGCGAAACTCAAAATTCTTCGACTCCGACAGCAGGCCGCTTGCGGAAAAAAACTTCTCGATCACGACGATCAAATCCAACCCACCACCCTGCTCTTCATCGGTGAAACTAATCATTTCGGTGATTTATCAGTGCGCCGTGTGTCATTGTATTTTCAGTTTCCTCCCTCTCCTCATTCCTTCTCCCTCAGGGAGAAGGTGGCCGCAGGCCGGATGAGGGTGAAACCATGGCTGTTTTTTGAGCCGTTCACTGTTTGATCGCTTGGCTGCCAATCACTCGTCGGCCTCCCTCTTTTCGATGACGGCCAACTCGGTTTTGTTTTTGACCAAGCGCTTGGCCGGCAGCACGCCGGTGAAGTTGACGTTGGGGTACAGCACGCAGTCGCGGCCGATGATCGCGCCGGGGTTGAGCACCGTGTTGCAGCCGATCTCCGTTCGGTCGCCGATCAATGCGCCGAACTTGGCCAAGCCGCTATCCATCGACCCGGAGGCCAGGCGGACGTTGACGTTGCCCCGGATGAGCCGGTAGTTGGACAGCATCGCACCGGCACCGAGATGGACGCGGTGGCCCAGCACCGAGTCGCCGACGTAGTTGAAGTGCGGCACGTCGCAGCCGTTGAAGAGCAACGAGTTTTTTAATTCGGCGGCGTGGCCGACAACGCAGTCGTCGCCGACGATGACGTTGGCGCGCAGCGTTGCGCCGTGGCCGATACGGCAGTTGCGCCCGATCCAAACCGGGCCGCGGATCAGCGCGCCGGGCTCGACCACCGTGCCTTCGCCGATGAACACGTCGCCCTCGATCACCGCTTGGCCGTGCGCTTGGCCGAGCTGTTGTGGGTGTAGGTTATCGCGCAAATAATCGGCGAGCCGGGGGAGCACTTCCCACGGTTGGCCAAGCGAGTCGAACAGGCTCGCGTGCTCCGTTTGGACGAGATCAAACAGGTCTTCGGTTTGGGGGATGTCGGTTGCGTTCTCCACGTGCGCTTGGCCAAGGGGAAACAAAAAAGCCCTTCCGGGGGAAGGGCTTTTTGTAATTTCAGCCTATGTGGCAAGGAACTCCTCGCGCTCGAGAAAGCCGGACAATTGCCGGATACGCGTGGGGTGGCGCATCTTGCGGAGGGCCTTGGCCTCGATCTGCCGGATGCGCTCGCGGGTGACCTTGAACTGTTTGCCCACCTCCTCAAGGGTGCGGGAGTAGCCATCGGCCAAGCCGAAACGCAGCTCGAGCACTTTGCGCTCGCGCTCGGTGAGCGAGGTCAGCACGTCGCCAAGCCGATCTTTCAGCAAGGCGTAGCTCGCCATGTCGGTCGGGTTCTCGGCACTCTTGTCTTCGATGAAGTCGCCGAAGCTCGTGTCATCGCTGTCGCCGACCGGTGCCTGAAGCGAGATGGGCTGCTGCGCCATTTTCATGATCTGGCGCACACGCTCAACCGTCAGTTCCATCTCATCGGCGATTTCCTCCGGGGTGGATTCGCGGCCGAATTTCTGCACGAGCTGCTTCTGCACGCGCATCAGCTTGTTGATCGTCTCGATCATGTGCACCGGGATGCGGATGGTGCGTGCCTGATCGGCGATTGATCGGGTGATCGCCTGCCGGATCCACCACGTGGCGTAGGTGGAGAACTTGTAGCCACGGCGATATTCAAATTTCTCGACCGCCTTCATCAATCCTGGATGAGATCGAGGAAGGACAGTCCGCGGTTGGTGTATTTCTTGGCGATGGAAATGACGAGGCGCAGGTTGGCCTCGATCATTTCGCTCTTGGCTTGATGCGCCTTACGAGCGAAGTGCTGGAGTTCCTCGTAGGTCGTGAGGTAGTCCTCGGCCGGCTTCCGGACAAAGGCCTCGAGCGCGGTGAGCTTGCCTTCCTCGCCCCGGAGCATCATCTCGGTTTGGGACGACTTTGAAGCCTTCTGCAACTGCTCGATGGCTCGGAGGTTCTGCTGCATCTTGTCGTGGATGTTGTCCGCGACCAGACCCATTTCCTCGATGACCTTTTGTTTGAATTTGAACTTCGGGAAGTTTTTTTGCAGCTTGTCGTTCAGGTTCTCAAAGGCATCGCAGGCCTTCTTCGCCTTGGCCTTGGCGGCGCGACGCCAATCCAGATATTTTTTGTCCACCCCGGTGTCTTCCTCCCTCACCTTTTTGATGAGACGATGAAGCGCCTTGATGTGTTTCTCGCGGGTCTCGATGACCTTATCGACGGTCACCCGGTCGAACCGCTCCTTCGGGGGATCGGCCGTCAACTTCTCGGCGAGGGCGATGTGCTCCTTGGCGGTAAAGCCCAAGCTGTACAGGATGCGCTTGACCTCAAGTTCGGCGGCCTCGATGCGCTTGGAAATTTCCACCTCCTGCTCACGGGTCAACAGAGGCACCTGACCCATCTGCTTGAGGTACATGCGAACCGGATCGTCGAGAATGTCCAGCCGGCTTTTTTCGGCCTCGCTCGCCGACTCGACCGGCTTTTGGCGGGGTGCCGAGTCCAGTTGCTCGACGATCTCCACCTCGAGGCTCTTCAACTTGGCAAAAACCTCATCCAGTTTCTCGGGAGTCACCAAGTCCTTAGGAAGAGCCTCGTTGACGTCGGAAATGGTCAGGTGACCCTGGTCCTGGGCCAAGTGCACCAGTTCCTTGATTTTTTCCTTCAGGTTAAATTCCTCGTCCTTGGAGAAATCAGGCTCTTGCGGCGGCAAGTCCACCGAGTTCACTCCCTCAGCACCCCTCTTCTTTTTATCAGCGGGCGGCGAGGTTACCTTTTTCTTGGCCTTGGTTTCCTTGGGCGTGGGTTTCTTGGCCGCTTTCTTGGGCGCAGTTTTTTTCGCCGCCGGTTTTGCGGCTACTTTTTTCGCGGGAGCTGCGGAAGCCAATTTGGCCGTTTCTTGGCTACCGGTTTCTTGGCCGGAGCTTTTTTGGCTACCGGTTTCTTGGCCGGAGCTTTCTTGGCTACCGGTTTCTTGGCGGGCGCCTTCTTTTTTGTGGCCGGTTTTGCAGCGGTTTTCTTCGGCGATGCCTTTTTGGCCGCTGGTTTTTTGACTACTTTGCCGGCCGGTTTTTTGGCCGGTGGCTTTGGTGTTTTTTTGGCGGCTGTTTTTTTCTTCGCGCCAGTCGCCTTGGATTGCGCGGGAGTTTTGGCCTTTTTGGCCGGTGCCTTTTTTGTGGCTGTTTTTTTCGCTACGTTTTTTTTGGTTTGTGCTTTTGCCATTCCGTTTATCTCGATCAGTTGAAGACGCGCCCCACCCTATGACCCTGGAAGAAGTCCTGCATGGTACGCAGGACAGCCCTGAATTGTTTCACAAATTATCTGGCCTGTCAATTGACTATTCATCTTTTAACGTGAAACGCCGCCGCCTTCTCGTTTTTAACAAGGCCTAACCAAATGAAAGCCAATGGCTTGGAGGTTCTTATTTCAGGAGCCAGCCAATCACCGCCACTTGGCTCAGGCCCAGCAGGAGCAAGGCGGCCCAAACCAATGCTTCAAACGCGGATCGATCGGCTTGGCCAAGCGGCGCGAGCCAGAATCGGAGCTTGGCCGCGCCCAGTCCCATCAGGTCACCGTGTTTCAATCGAACTGTTTTGCCTTGAGAGACGCCGTTGATGGTCACCAACGCATCTGAGCAGGGGGTGGCTGTAATCCCCTTCTCACCGTCGTCTTGCAGAATCAGATGTTTGTCCCAAACACCCTTGGCCACGATCCGGAGATCGCAACTTTTCGCTTGGCCAAGCGTAAAAGGAAAACGACGGGCCTCGATTGGGTCACCCGCCGTGGTGTCGTCAACTCTCTCCAGTCGAATCTTCAAAAAAGCCTTCGTCCCACGACAATATTATCGCCCGGGTACACCGGAAGATCCCTCGTTGGGTCATCCAAGGCCGCTTTGCAGTCGATGATATCCACTTTGCCGTTGGCCCTTATGACTCGGACTTCCCGTTGATCCGCAAAATCGGTGAAGTCGCCTGCGGATTGGATCGCTTGGGTAACGGTGATCCGGCCGATGAAAATCTGGCGACTGGGCTGCCGAACCTCCCCTCCGACGTAAAAAAACCGATCGGCTGTCCTGATCGTGACGTTGATGGTCTTGTAGATGTCGGGCACGTACTTCTGCTCAAGTTCGAGCTCAAGTTCTCCAACGGTTTTGCCGGCGGCTACAACGGGTTCCTTCAGGTATGGCGGACTGATGGTGCCATCCTCCCGAATGCGGCAACTGTACGGAATCGGAATCGTGCTCAGGCCGCTGAAAGTGATGGTGATTTGATTTCCGGGCTCAAGGCTGTCCGTGGAGTTTACGTGGAGGGGCACATCACCCGTCCCGGCGACCGGATTCACGGGCTGTGGACGCGTTGTTTCGCAACCGGCGACCATCAGCACAGTCGCAATCAATATACCTCTGCAAATAAATTTCATTAAGCTATCAACCAAACTCATTTTAAATTAATCCTCGAATTGAGTTTTCCTGCCCAATCAATACTTGGGCTTCTCGTCCTCCCCGCCGGTTTTAGCACTCGCCAGTAGCTTGGTTTCCTTTTTGCTCTTGGCGGCATCCTCGGCGGACTCCTCCTTATCGAGGCTCTTGTAGTAGTTATCGTAATAATAACCGCTGTAATAGTAGTAGTAGGAATCTTGGGAGATATTGATGTTGTTGAGCACGACTCCGACGAGGTTGCCGCCAACCTTGGTCACCATTTCCTTTGCCCGCTGGGTCATCATTTGCGGGTATTTGCGGTACTGCACCACCAACACGCACATATCCACCATGCTGGCCAGGACCGAGGCATCGCTCACGCCCATAATGGGTGGAGCGTCCAAGAACACGTAGTCGTACCGGCTCTTCATATCGACCACGAACTCCTTCATCTTGGCCGAACTAAGGATGCCCATGGAGCTGCTGGGGAGCTTGCCGCTGGGGATGAAATGGAGTGACGGTATTTCCGAGGTCTGGATGACCTCGTCGATGGTGGCCTGCCCCAGCAGGTAGTTGGTCAGCCCGATGTTGTTGGACACCTTGAGGTAACGATGCATCGAGGGCCGACGCAGGTCGGAGTCCACAATCAGGACTCGATCCCCCATCTGTGCAAAGACCACTGCCAAGTTGAACATGGTCGTTGTCTTGCCCTCGCCCGCGCCGCCGCTTACCACACTGAATGTGGTCTGGCTCTCGTCCTTGCGCCCAGCAAAAAGAATGTTGGTGCGCAGCACCCGGTACGCCTCCGCGTGGGGACTTTCGTCCCCTTCGTCCAGGAGGGATCCGACGTTTTGGGGAATGACACCAAGGACGGCCGCTCCAAGGGCGCGCTCGACGTCGTCAATAGTCTTCACGCTGGTATCAAGATACTCGATAAAGAACGCCAATCCCACGCCAAGAACCAGGCCGACCACAACTCCCAGCGCAATGTTCAGTGGTATATTCGGTCGGATTGCCTTCAAAGGTCTGTCCGCATTGTCGGTGATTTCCACGGTGGATTCCTTGGGTAGCGCCAAGTCCACTTGCTCCTGCATGATCCGGAACAAGATGGTGTCACGAATGCGCGTTGTATTGGACAACTTCCGCTTTTTGTCGAAGTAGTCCCGACCTGCCTCCCGCATGTCGGACTCCCGTTTTTTTGCATCGCTGACATCCCTCTCTAGCTGTTCCACCTGAGCGAAAGCAGAGCTGACCTTCAATTCCAGTCCGGCAAGAACGCCTTGAATTCGATCACCAATCTGTTGCTCAAGCGTGGCCACAAGGTCGATGCTATGATTGGCCAACGTTTGCTGGCCGGTATGTAATTCACGGATCAAGACATCCAACTGGGCGTCGGGGTAGGCCGTCGATATGGAATCCCGCAGTTCCTCGAGGGACTGTAACTTGAGCCCATCAAGTAATGTGGACATTGATGTGTGAACCCCCCTTGCGTCGATCAACCCGGATTCATAACGACGTACGATTTCCGGCTCGATGATCGAGTAGCTTTCATCGCCGGCGGCATCAGAAATGCTCGAGACTACCCGCAGTTTATCGACATCCTTCTGCATTTCGGCAATTTCTTCGTTATATGTTTGCATCTTGCCTGTGAGCGCAACTATTCCCATTTCCACTCGTTTCTTCTGCGCATCTGTCCTGTGGGTTTGGTATTCCTCTGCAAGAGCTTGGGCGATTTCTTGAGCCTTCGTTGGTATACGATCATACGCCCGAAGCTCAATGATGCTGGTGTTCCGGAACTGGCGAATATCTATCGCTTTTTTGAGGATTTTCCGGGCCTCGATATCCGTCAACGACTTACCGCCATTGAGGCGTTTCCAATCTTCCGTCAACTTGCACTTGATAACCACCTTGGCCAAAACTTTTTGTGACTGAATTTTCTCGAACTCGGTCTGGATGAAGTAGGGGTCAAACGCCGACGGCCCGGATTGCATGCCAAGCAACGGGGCAATATCCGATGTATCCTTCTCGATGGATATCCGGGAGAGGCTCATGTAGGTCTTGGGCAGAAGAAGCGTCACTATGGTCGTCGTCACTGCGGTAAGCAAAAAGACGAGCAGGATGGTTACGAACCGGACGCGAATGATCCGCCAATAATCCAGAATGTGGAGCTTGTCGGAAGACTGATCTGTGCTTGGGATTTTATCCATTTTCTACAACCCAGAAAAAAAAAGGGAGGCCAGATAAACACTTCTGGCCTCCCAAGAAAAGTTTTAGTTCGAGGAAATCAATAACTCGTGCCGATGCCGATGGACACATAGTTCCGCTCGAAGCTGCGGTGCGGGATATCCGAGTCGAGCTCGTCGTAGTTGTAGGCCACCTCGGCCCAGATGTTATCGGCAATGGCGTAGGTGAGGCTGGCTCCCATCAACAGGAGGGACTCCTCTTTGCCGTCCATCTTCTCACCACCTCCGCTAATCTCTGATTCCTGATAGCGAGCGGTCAAAGTCCCATGAACCCTGGCCGTGACCTTGTGGAGGAACTGGGCATAAACCGCAGTGATTTCCTGATCAGCAGCCTGCAGGTCGGTGGCACCGCGCGCTAGGCTGGCCCCCGCCACAAGCTTGCTCCCCTCAGCATACCCCCACTCCATGGCGGCATTCACATACGGGCTGGTCTCATCTTCAGGTATCAAACCGGGCATCAGGTCAAAATTATAATAATCGACGTACTGGGCACCTACCTGGGCATTGGCGGTGAACTCTTTGTTCAACTGGTGGCGAACCCCAACATACCCGTAATGCGAGTCGTTGTCGCGAGCATCCGACTTGAAATCCAAACCGGGCACGTTCAACTCGCCACCGTCAAAATCGGTCGAGGCAAACTTGTAACCCACGAAGTATTCAGTCTGCCCCATGTTATAAATCACATCGAGGTTCACTTCGTTTTGGGATCGATCCAGCAGCGCGGAGTGGAACGCCTCTTCATAATCAAAGATGGAGTTCCCGTATCCGAGTTCTGCCCCGATGTTCCCCGAGAGAACCCGGCGGTAACCGGCTGAAAACGTGTTGCGCATGTTGTCACCCTCGGTTCGCAACGGCGTGCCCCCTTGAAGTATTTCTGGTTCCTGGGCGATCACGAAACTATCACTCAACTGCAGGATTGATGTATCGGAGAATGCCTTGTTGAGGCTGACGCCCAACTCATGGCCGTAATCCTCCTGCTCGCCACCACGATCATCGTAGTACCGCAGACCGAACGCGTAACCGACGCTCAATTCCATGTCCGTCCCTTCCCCGATGGTAAGGTTGATCCCGGGGCTGACCTCAATGCCCCAGCTCTCCTCGGCTAGTTCCTCAGGCGAGGTAGTGTAGTTGTCGTCGTAAAAGCCTCGCAGCGAAGCCGTCACTTCCCAGACTTTACCGGCGTCAGCAGCCTGCAATCCAGCTGCGCTGAACACGGCGACTCCCAAGGTAACAATTTTTCTGTTCATAATCTTATTTGAAAATTCACACTCAACATCCTGAACGGTCAGCAGGGCTGAATGGGGGGGCATTGTCGATGATCATCCGGCCCTGTCAACCCCAATTGTTAAAGATTTCTGGTTTTTTTTATTGTCTCAACATTGTCGCCATCAAGCACCTATGGCTGTTCTTCCGGGGCAGCAAAAAGCAGCCATTGACCGGGCGAGAAATCGTTCAAAACCCCCTGTAACGGGAATTCATCTGGCAAATCCCCCTCAAGTTGCATGGCCAGCACAAATCGCTCCCAATTCGACTCAATCGGGGAAAACACCCGGCTCACATACCGTTGATCGGTGGTGGCTTCTGTAAAATAAAGGGCGCTGACAGGCCGAAACTGGTCATTGAGCGAGTAAAAATCCGGCTGGACGCTGCGTGTCAGCCATAAGCAATCCCGATCGCCGTACCACGCCACGGCCCATGGGATGTCGCTCATCAACAAGTCCCCGGCGCTGATGGTGCTCCCGGGCAGCGAAATAATGTGTTTCACGCGCGCCGGATGGTACGGCGGATCAGCCACGGGATACGGATGCGGCAGCAGGAAGCTCAAGGCCATCGGAAGCGTGGCGGCCACGACCAAGCCGGTGGAAGCGGCCAAGCGCATTTCCGGCAGGTCCATTCGCCACTGGTCCAACAGCGAGAAAAACAACCCCGCACCAAACAGGAAAGAGACCGGCCCAAGAATGGCCAAAAGGTTTTCGCCGGTCACGCCCGACGCAGCCGTCATCGTGCCGTTGGCTGCCGAGAGGTGTGTGCGGCCAAGCGCTTGGCCAAGCGCAAACACCGCGAGTGTCATCAATAAAAAAACCCGCAGCCGATGCAGCGAGCGGTTCCGAAACGGCACGACCAAGCCAACGAGACAAACCACTGCAAACCAACTACCGGAAAACTGCGGCAACTCATGAACCAGCAGATGGCGGAGATTGCGTTTCAGCTTGTTCGCGATCTCCCACAACCCGACATGATCCGCCACCTTAACCTTGATTTCATCCTGACCGTTCACCGGTGCGTCGCTTGGCTCGTAAGTCCGCTCGAGTGTGTCCCCGGGGAAGGCATCGGTCTGCGAGTACAGGGCCAAGCCGGCCGTGCCGAACAGGTTGCCGCTCAGTTGCACGTTCCGCACGAGCCAAGGCGACATCACGAGCAAAAAACCAATCAACGTCATCGCCACCGTCCGGCCCCGGTGCCGGCCCATAAACCAGCCGAGATAAACCAACACCGGCACGATCACCCAGGCAAAGCCGTAGCGGGTCAACCCGCCCAAGCCAGCCAGCGCCCCAGCCCAAAGCGCCATCCCGGCAAACCAACCGCCGCCTCGCGGCACCCCGTCATTCCCCCGCTCCTCCAGCCTCACGAGCGTCCTTGCCAAGGCCAAAAACAAAACCAGCAGCAGCATCGTCGAGAGTCCGGATGTGCTGAATCTCCAGTAAAGTTCCGTCCCTAAAAACACCAGTGCCGCGCACCAGGCCACCGACGAGTCGAACAGCTTTTCGCCCAGCCGGAAGACCTGAATCAGCGCCACAAAAAACAACGCTTGGTTTAGCAGCCAGATAAGAATTTCCGGTTGATATCGCTTAAACTCGTTCGCCTTTTGGAGATCGATTTCAAACTCAAACGGCAGCACTTTCATCAACCCGGCCAACAGCAGCGGGTACACCGGTGGGTTGGTGATGTCGGGGAATTCGCTGCGAAGCTCCTCATCGGAGACAGCGCCTTGCTGCCGCAAAATATCGAGGCTCAGCGGCCGGATGAACTGCGTAGTGTAGCCGCGTCCATCGGCGATGTTGCGGGCCAGTTGCGCGGCGTCCATCGCCTCGGGTGCGGTGAAGTTGCGCGTGAGGTTCAGGTAGTAAACCAGCCCCAGGCTCCCGATCAGCAACAGCAAAACCAAGCCGCGAATGCGCTTGGCCCATTTGCCCTCCTCGAGGCTGTGTATAATTTCCTGAACTCGGATCATCCGTTGTGATTGGTCCGGCGATTTAGTAGCGCACCAAATGTCATTATTATTTTCAGCGTTCTCCCTCTCCCCAACCCTCTCCCGCTGGGAGAGAGGGCTTGGCCAAGCGCGCGTCCCGCTGGATTCCTTCTAGAAGGTGGCCGAAGGCCGGATGAGAGTGAATTATCGAGTGTTTTTTTGTAATGGCCACTGGTTGATTGCCGGATTGGCAAGTCAACCCTTGGATGCGCTGACGCCCCATTGCGTTCAAATTCCCTCCAAGCCGTAGCGGTTGAGCTTGCGGTGAAGTGTCCGCCGACTGATGCCGATTTTCCGGGCCGCCGTCGTCCGGTTGCCCCGGCATTCCTTGAGCGTGCGGATGATCAACTGCTTCTCCGCCTCCTCCAGCGTCACGCCCCTGTCGACGAGCGGTTGGGTCAGTTGTTTTTCGTGTTGGATCACGCCACGGCTCTGCACCGATTGCGGGAGGCCGGCCAACTCGATCATGTCGCCCTTGGCCAAGACCACGGCGTGCTCCACGGCTGTGCGCAGCTCCCGCACGTTCCCCGGCCAGGCGTAACGGATGATCGCCTCCAGCGCCTCGGCGGTGAAGTCGCTCACCGGCTTGGCGTTTTCCTCGGCGAACTCGCGCAGAAAACTCAGTGCCAACACCGGGATGTCCGAGGCGCGCTCCCGCAGCGGCGGCGCCCAAAGCTCCACCACGCCCAAGCGAAAAAAAAGATCCTCCCGAAACTCGCCCTTGCCGACCATCTCTTTAAGGTTTTTGTTCGTCGCGGCGACGATGCGGACGTCCGCCATCAGCGTCTTGTTGCCGCCGACCCGCTCGAAGGTGCGCTCGCCGAGAAACCGCAGCAGCTTGACCTGCGTCGTCTCGTCGATCTCGCCGATCTCGTCGAGGAACAACGTGCCGCCCTCGGCCTGCTCGAACCGCCCGACTCGCCGCTCGTGCGCGCCGGTGAACGCCCCCTTCTCGTGGCCGAACAACTCGCTCTCGAGCAGCGTCGGCGACAGCGCGGCGCAGTGCACCGTCACCATGGGACGCCGCGATCGCGGGCTGAGCTGGTGGATCGCCTTGGCCAAAAGCTCCTTGCCGGTACCGCTCTCGCCTTGGATCAGCACGGTCGCCCGCGACGGCGCCACCTGCCGGACGATGTCCATCACCTTTTGCATCGGCTCCGACTCGCCGATGATGTTCTCGAGCCCGAACTTTTTGTTGAGTTGTTGCTTGAGCGTTTTGTTTTCGCTCTCGAGGGTGCGCAGCTTGAGCGCGCGGGCGATGCGGGTTTCGAGCTCGTCAATCTGCATCCGGCCCTTGGCCAAGTAGTCGTCGGCACCCTGCTTGAGCGCATCGACCGCCAGTTCCTCCGAGCCGTAGGCGGTCATCAAAATGCAGATCGGCGGCTTGGCCAGCGACTTGGCCCGGGCGATCAGCTTCATGCCGTCCTCGTTGTTCGGCAGCCGAAAGTCAGTCAGCAACACCTCGAACGACTCCGCCTCGAGCAGGTTCGCCGCCGAGGCGGCATCCTCGGCCACGTACACCTCGTAACGATCTTCCAGCGCGGCGCGCAGCCCGTCGCGCGTCGGCTTCTCGTCATCAACTATGAGCAGATTCGGGTTCATGCCTCGTTGGCTGCAGTCTCGAGCAAGTGCTGCCGACGCTCCTCGATCGGCAGCCAAATCCGGAAGGTCGTCCCCCTGCCGCCGTGGCTCACAAGCTCCAGCCGCCCGTCGTGGTCGCGCACGATTCGCTGCACGATCATCAGGCCAAGCCCGGAGCCTTTTTCCTTCGTCGTGTAGTACGGCTCGAAAATCCGCTTGATCTGTTCCTGCGGAATCCCGCCGCCGGTGTCGGTCAAACTCACCCAGACTCCGCCGCCGGTTTCGCCGGTCTTGATGGTCAACTCGCCGCTGGTGCTCATCGCGTGCATTGAGTTTTTCATCAGGTTGATCAGCGACTGCTTGATCTGCGCGGCGTCGAACACGGCCAACGGCAGCGACTTCGCGAACTCCAGCTTGATCGCTTGGCCTCGGTTGTCGAACTCAGGGCGCAGCAGCTCGATCGTCTCTTGGACCGTGTCGTTGAGCGGGCTTTTTTTGAGCTTCGGTTTACTCGGGCGGATGGCCTGCAAGAACTGGGTCACGATGTAGTCGAGCCGGTTGACCTCGCCCTTGGCCACTCCGATGTATTTTTCCAGCTTGGCCGCGATGTCGCTCACTTCGTCGGGGTCGCCCTCACGCTTGGCCAAGCGGCCCTCGACGCTCGCCGCCGGTTGGCCAAGCTTGCGAATTTCGCGCTCCATCAATTGCAGATGAATGCTCAGGGCGTTCAGAGGGTTGCCCAACTCGTGCGCCACGCTGGCCGCCAGCAGGGTCAGGGCCTGGATGCGCTCGCTCTCGATCGCCTCGTGGGTCTGCTCCCGCGCCTCGGTGGCGTCGTGCAAAATCAGCGCCATACCGGTGCTGCCCTTGGCCTCGCCGTCGAGCGGCGCGGCGTAAAGCCGGATGAAGCGTTTGCGCGGGTAGTCCAGCTCGAACTCCCGCCGCACGACACTCCGGCCGCCTTCGTGATCCGCCGCCTGCAGGGATGCCCAGTCGAGCTCAGGAAGCAACCGCGTCACCGGCTGATCCATCGCCGCGTCCTCTTCAAAGCCAGTCAACTGACTCGCGGCGGCGTTGAGGTAAGTGACCTTCCCCTCCCGGTCGGCGACGAGCACACCGTCCTCGATCGTGTTGAACAGCGTCTCCAGAAACGACCGATCCCGGGCGAGCCGCTCGACAAACGACTGCAAGTTCTCCGAGTTGAGAGCATCAATGCGCCCGAGAACTTTTTCGATAAAACTGGACTTGGTCGAGGGCATGCAGGCTAAAGCCACTTTTTGATTTTGAAATACACAATGGTGGCCAGCGTGGACAAACCTGTCACCGCCAACGCCACAAGATACCCGGTCTTGCCCGACGCAATCTCAGGCATGTCGTGAAAGTTCATCCCGTACCACGTGCCCACCAGCATCATCGGCGTCGTGATCACGGTGAACACCGTCAGCAGCTTCACGATTTCGCCGGTCTTGTTCGACGACATGTTGAGGTAAACCTGCAGCACACCGGTCAGCGACTCCGCGTAGCGCGCCGCCAACTCGCCGATGTTGTAAAGCCCGTCGTAAACGTCGCGGTAGTACGGGATGAGGTGGGATTGAATGAGCTTGAACTCGCCACGGACGAACCGGTTGAGCACTTCCTTCTGCGGGCCGATGATCTGCCGCAGTTGCAGCACCTCTTTCTTAATCTGCAAAATCGTGTTGAGAGTCTCCTTGCCTGGGTCAGCCAACGCCTTTTGCTCCACCTCCGCCACTTCCATCTCCAGCTCGTCGAGGGCCGGCTTGTAGTTCTCGACGATCAAATCCAGCAGCGTGTGAGCCACGCGGCCCGGTTCCGTGGCAATATCCGCCGTGTTGCGCAGGCACATCTCCCCGGCCAACTCAACCGGCCGCATCGGCTTGCTGTGGAACGTCACCAGGAAATTTTCGCCAAGATAAAAACTCAACTCCGACGTCGCAAACACCCCGTCCTTGCGGCTGTAATCCACCGCGTGAATCACCATGAACAGGTATGACGAAAACTCGTCCTTCTCCTTTGGCAGATATTCCTCGACCTTCGGCGACGGACTCTCCGTCACACTGTCCTCGATGGACAAGGGGTGAAAATGGAAGACGTTTTTGAGGAGGAAATCGGTTTCCTGAGGCGTGGGATCCTCGAGGTCAACCCACAGAAACAGCTTGGTGTCCGCCAACAGCGTCGGCATCAAGAACAACTCGATGTCCTTGCTGTGCAACTTGCCTTCGGTCGTAAATGCGAATGACCTCACCATAAGCCTGCTGTTCTTTAACGTTCAAATCCGAAATGCCCCGATAGGGACAAACTGGCGCGATTCTACCCCCAATTATTCACAAAGCAACCCAAAACCAACAAAGTAGGTCAAAATGTCCCACTTCCCTGTTGTTTAACCACGACAGTTTCCTCTTAACCAACTTGTTTCGTGTCATTTAAGTACACAATTTAACAAACTAGACTCACACTGGCTTGCACAATCTTTGTTCGCGAATAAGCTTTGCGCGGCTTGGCCCCGCTTGGCCAAGCGCTATTTTCCAAAATAAACATGTCCGAAAGCTACATTCAAAATCTATTCGCGGAACGTATCGGCGGCGTCAACTACGGCAAAGACACCGCCATCTACAAATTCGAGAAGATCAAGCGCGCTAAAAACGCCGTGCTTGAGGCCAACCCCGGCGCCGAGATCATCGACATGGGCGTCGGCGAGCCGGACGAAATGGCTTTTCCGGAGGTCGTCGCCAAAC
>LWDU01039003.1_pt1 | contig 14500 bp, 13 predicted proteins | sample 727161 | NCBI WGS metagenome assembly LWDU01 (sample SAMN04566230, study PRJNA314399) | hydrothermal vent metagenome | isolation source: deep sea hydrothermal plume seawater | place: Mexico: Gulf of California, Guaymas Basin | collected 2004-07-11 | reverse complement strand
TTGCGTTGCCCGAATTCCTGCAGTCCCGGTTGGATGAATTGCGCATTGCTGCCGTGAGCGACTGACCGCCAGCAGAATCCTGCCACGGACTCGACGCGGAGCGATTGAGCGTCGGCACCGAGGGAATACGGAATCACGCCGCAACCGAGGCCATCCGGCTTGAGCGTGCATTGACCGCCGCCGGGCTCTCGGGTTGGCGCGCTGGATTTAAAAACCCCTGGGCGGGTCTCGAGATTGGGCTCTAGGGGTCTTTTAGGCCGCCACGAGGCTTGAGGGACGGTTTCGATGCATATGCCCCCATTTTTCGGTTCTTTCAATAAGGACCGATAAGATAGATTATGTTAAATAGAAATAATCGACTTTAGGAACGACTTGGGCCGAATCAATGCCCCCCGAGCCGGCCCCCCTCTCCGCGCTGGCTGCGCTTTTGGCGCCCGTGAGGGCCCTTGGGCGCCTCTCATCCCGGCGCGCCAGTTTTCCGGGAGCGGGCCGTGTGCTATTAGCGCGGACGGCTCAGGGGGGGGCTTACCAATCGTGTCACCAGTTTCCGAGTTGCTTGAGATCGATGAACTCCGACAACGCTTCGAAGTTCACGGCCAGGGGCACGTTTTCGACTTCTGGGAGCAGCTCGACGCCCGGGAGCGCGGCGCCCTTGCCCGCCAAGCAACTCGGCTGGCCGAGTCACTGGGCGAGCTGATCGAGGACCAGCGCACCGCTGTTGCGGCGCTGGGTACGGACACGGAGCCCGATTCCATCAGCCCCGGTGAGGCGATTCCGCTGCCCGAGCACGGGGGAAACCCGGTCCAGGCCGAAGCGGCGCGCGAGCATGGGCTGAGGCTGCTCAGCGCGGGCCGGGTCGGGATTTGTGTGGTTGCCGGGGGGCAAGGGACGCGCCTGGGGTTCAAGGGCCCTAAGGGAGCGTTCCCCATCGGTCCGGTTTCGAACCGGAGCCTCTTCGCATTGCAGGCCCAGAAGATTAGGGGGTTGGCTCGGCGTTCGGGGCACACGATGCCCTGGTACGTCATGACCAGCGAAGCGACGGATGCGTCCACCCGCGCCCTCTTCGAAGCCGAGGACTATTTCGGCCTGGACCCTCAGTCGGTGCGTATATTTACCCAGGGAATGCTGCCCGCGTGGGATCTCGATGCGCGGCTGATTCTCGAAGCCCCGCACCGGATTGCCGAGAGCCCTAACGGACACGGGGGGGCACTCACCGCCCTCGACGAATCGGGAATTTTGGACGATATGGAGGCTCGGGGCGTCGACCGCCTATTTTACTACCAGGTCGACAATCCCCTTGTTCGGCTCGGCGACCCGGTCTACCTCGGTTTCCACGAGGAATGCCGGGCCGAAATGTCCTGCAAGGTGGTTCGAAAAGCCGATGCTCAGGAAAAAGTGGGAGTCGTGGCTCGCGTCCACGGACGTCCGTCGGTCATCGAGTACACCGAATTTTCGGAGAATTTGCGGGACAAGCGTGACGCCGACGGCGGTCTGCTCTATTGGGCGGGAAATATCGCGATTCATATCTTCAACCTGGATTTTCTCCGACGCATTGCCCGGGACAGCGCCAGGCTGCTCCCGGTGCACGCCTCGCCCAAGGTCATCGAATCCGTGAATTCTCCGCTTAATTTGCGTGCATCTGACGGTCCAAACGGCTACAAGCTGGAGCGCTTCGTCTTTGATGCCCTGCCCTGGGCGGACCGGACTTGCGTTCTGGAGGTGCGCGCCACAGAGGAGTTTTCGCCGATCAAGAATGCCGAGGGGAAGGACTCGCCGGAGTCGTCTCGAGCTCAGCTGGTCGGGTGCTACCGCGCCTGGATGGAGCAGGCGGGCATCCCGGTTCCGCCAGAAATCGATGCGATCGAGATCGATCATTCGGTGATCGATTCGGCCGACGAGGCGATTGCAACAGGTCTCGCGAACCTGGTGGATGCCGGGGGAGCGATTCTCGTTTCCAAAGGACCGACAGGAAGAAAATCATGAGCCCTACAAAAAAAAAGAGCGCAAAGAAAAAGCCCGCTAGCTTGAAGACCGCACCCAAGGGAGCGATCGCCAAGAAAAAGGACGCCGCCAAGAAGAAGGCTGCGGCCAAGAAAAAGGCAGCGGTCAAAAAGAAGGCTGCGGCCAAGAAAAAGGCAGCGGTCAAAAAGAAGGCCGCGGCGAAAAAGAAGGCGGCCGCTAAGGTCAAGAAGGCCGCGGCCAAAATGAAAGCGGCGGAGGTTCAGGCCAAAAAGAACGCGGCCGCGGCGGCGAAAAAGGCTCAGGCTCTCGCGGCCGCCGAGAAGGCCGCAGCGGCGAGCCTCGCGCCGAACAGGCCCGCGCAGTGGCGCAGAAGAAGTTGGAGCGTGCCCGTGCAAAGGTTCCGCCCCCGGCCGGTCCGCAACACCCCACCCGCGGTTACAAGTATTCGTGCTTCTCCTGCGGGCAGAAATTCTACGATATGAATCGGCCGGAGCCCACGTGCCCGACCTGTGAAGAGGATCAACGCGATCGCCCGCCGAACGTTCCGACGCCGACGCCCGCCGCTCGGAAGGCGCCGGCAGTGCGCCCCATGGCTCCGCTACTGGACGAGGAAGAACTCGCTCCGGCCGAGGCTGAGAGCAGTGGAGAGGCCAACCAGGCTCCCGGTCCCACTGAGGCGATCTTCGACGATCCCGGACAGGCAGCGGACTCCGACGAAATTTAGGGTCGACTCCGTCATGCGACCGGCCGCGTGACGCGACGGCGGGTCCGCGTCCGCTTAAGCGCCTAAGGCTTAAGCGCTTAAGAGAGGCGGGCCTTCGCGCACTTAAAGAGAGCCGGGCCCTCGTGCGCTTAAGCGCTTAAGCGATTAAGCGATTAAGAGAGGCGGGCCTTCGTGCACTTAATAAAGAGCCGGGCTCTGGTGCGCTTAAGAGCAGCGGGCTCTCGTGCACTTATAGAGAGCCGGGCTCTGGTGCGCTTAAGAATCGTCGCCGGGTGAAGCGTCTCCCCGAAAGAGCCGCTCAAGGTGGAACCGCAGAGGCGAAAACAGTTCGGTTCGGCGCTGGAGTTCTGCTTCCACATCCCGCAGGCGCGCTTCGCTTTGGGCAAAGTCGGCCCTGGCATTTCGGAGCGCACCCGCGGCCGCCTGGCGCTTTTCCAGAGTTTTGACTCGGTCGCTCTGGCCGTGACCGGCCGGATTCTCTCGCGCTTGCCGTTGTTGGGAGCTCTGTTCCCCGGCAAACGCGTTGCGATTGCTTTCAACTTCCTGTCCGTACGCGGATTGAAGCATTATCAGGTCGGGGGTTGCATATGTACCGAATGGCCTGCTGCGATGGTTTCCAACGTCGGCTCGGTAGCTGCGGTAGTAGTTCCATCCGCCTGCGCCAAGCAGGAAAATCAGGGCGAGAACCACCACGTTGCTAATCCCGGCCTGGCGTCGCGACCCGATCGAGTCGTTGTCAGTCATTTCGCTTCTCCGCAGCAGTAAGAATCCGGGTTGCCGGGACGTGGGCGCGCCCGAGGAATTCGCGCAGAATTTTTTCGTCGGGAAGGCCCCTCTGGGCGCCCAGCGCGGTGCAGGAAAGGCCCGCCACCACTTGGGCTGCGCCCAGCGCCGACGCGGCCGGGTAGCCCTGAAAGAGCGCCCAAATCAATCCGGCGTGGAAGGCATCGCCGGCCCCTGTGGTGTCGACGGCTTCGATCTCAAGGGCGGGCGAGTGAAGTCGATGAGGCCCGATCGCCGCGAGAGCCCCGTCAGCACCGGTGGTCACCACGGCGAGTCGGCTTCCGCCGAGCGCCAGTTTCTCGAGGCCATCGGCGACATTGTCGCTTCCGCCCCACTCCCGCGCGAACGCCTGGGAAACCACTGGAAAGTCCACACGCGCAAGGAGCGCTTCGGTGGACTCCTCCACGTGATCGGCGTCGAGGACAACGGGAATCCCCGCCTCGCGGGCGACCCCAGCGGCCCAGTGGCTCGCGTCGGGGTCGCTGGCATCGATATGGAGCAGACTCGCGTCTTCGATGACCCGGCGATCCAAGCCATCGAGGGCGAGTCTGACTTTGGGGTCGCGCTGGGCCAGGACGCTTCTTTCGCCGTCGGCTGCCCGAACGAGGATCAAGGCGCTCCGGGTCGATGCGCCGCCGATTCGCTGTACCCCGGAGAGATCAATCCCCGCCGCTTCCAGCGGGCCAAGGACCTGTTCCGCGGAGGTATCCGTTCCGACGGCACCGAGGTAGAGGGACCGAAGACCCAGTCGTGCGCATCCCAACAATGCGCTTGCCACCTGGCCTCCCGGACACACCCCGGAGCGAAGGATGTCTTGTTTTTCGCTGCCCCTGGGCCAGTCCTCGACGAGACACACTCGATCGAGAGAGTTTTCACCGAGTCCGACCACGTCGACTCGACGTGCGCCCGGAGCCAATGCCCAAAGGACTTCGTCGAGCCTCGCCGTGCGGGCCGAGTGAATTCCTGCCATCAGTACAAGACCTGGTAGGCATAGAGACTGCGCAGAACCCGCTTTACGTAACTTCGGGTTTGGCTGTACGGGATCGCCTCCACCCACTCATCGTCATCCGGGGCGTCGCCCGGTTCCCACAGCGCCACCGCTTCGGGCCCGGCGTTGTAGCTCGCGACGGACGCGGAGGTTCGGCCATCGAAGATTTCTCCCAAGTCGGCAAGGTAGCGGGCCCCGAGATCGATGTTCGTGCTGGGATCGAAGAGATCCTCGCCCTCGAATTCTTCGAAGCCGTGGTCGATGGCGAGTTGTTCTCCGGTCTCGGTCATGATCTGAAGCAAGCCCCGGGCCCCCACCGGTGAAACGATGCGGGCTCGGAACCCGCTTTCCTCGCGCATGATCGAGTAGACCAGTTCGGGAGAGACACTTCCCGGCGATTGAGTGGCCTGGTGGACAAGGGGCAAATAAGCCGACGGCCAAGAGTACCACCAGAGATCCTCGAAATGTGGAACAGGTCCTCGAGCGAGTGACTCCGAGTAGCCCTCCACGACGATTCGGTGGGCCAGGTGATAGTCCCCGATGTCGCTGGCCAAATGCGCGAGATCCAGTCGATCGGCGAGACCGCGAACCCGGCGGGAAAGCCGCTGAACCTCTCCCGAGGCCTCCTCGTGCAGGCCGGCCTCCAACAGGATCCGCGCGCGCCGAAGATCCGAGGGCTGCAGGCGTCGTCGGCCTCTTACGAGGGGCGGACTGGCGGGTTTAGGCGCGACGGCGCCGTCGGCCCTGCTGCGGGAGCGCCACCCGTAGTAGGACAGAGGAAATTCGGTGGCCAGCGCGGCGAACTCTGCGGGCGCATCGCCGCCCCCGCCCTTTTGCCACGCCCGAGCGCGCCAATACCGTGCGCGCAGTTGTCCGATGGGGTCGCGCTTCTTGCTCTTGATCAGCCGATCGAAGTAGCCCACGGCCTCGCTGTAGCGTCCTTGGCGGTACGCGGACCAGCCAAGGCGCCAGCCCGCGGCTTCGTTGAGACCGGCGCTCCTGCGGGCCGCTTCGACTTTGCGAAAATGCGCGTCGGCCCGCTCGCCGAAAGATCGTCCTTCCAACAACACCGCCGCCAGATAACGCGCCCGAACCGAGTGCCGAGTGGAGGGGTCGTCGGCCAGCTTTTCGAATTCCGCGATGGCCTCGGGAACGCGATCCGCCCGGGCCAACGCCCGGGCATGCCAGATGGGGATTTCGCCGGTCTGGGGAAGTTCTTCAAACGCCTTTACGGCCTCGGGGTAGCGGCGGAGTCGAAACAAAGTCCGAGCACGCTGCTGCTCAGCGCGCCCGGCCTCTCGGCCGACAAGCCCGAGTTCGAGAGCGCGCTCGTACGCCTCGAGAGCTTCATCGTTCTGGCGCTGACGGAAGAGACGGTCCCCCCTTCGCCGCCAATCGCTGGCTTCAAGCAGCGGTCGCTGGAGCAGCTCTTGCAAGAGTTCCAGGCGATGGGCCGAAATTTCGGCTTGCTGGGTGGTGGGGTGTGCGTACCAGATCAGCGTGTAGGTCGTCGCAGCGTCGGCATCGAGGCCCGCCCGTTCTTCCTGACTGGCGATGGAGAGCAGCGCGCTTGCTCGGAGTTCTTCATCCCGGCTTTCGGAGAGCGCGGAGCGCCACGCCGCCAGCGCAGCGGCAGTGTTTCGCTGATCCGCCCGGGCGTTGCCCAGCAAGACATAGAGACCGGCCCGAATCGGTGAGTTCGGATAGCGAGCGAGGGCTGCCTCAGCGACCCGCGCGGACCAACGGCTCCGGCCGTCTTCGAGCAGGAGCCGCGCCTGGAGAAGCGCCGCGTGGTCGCCCACGACCGGATGTCGCTCGATGATCTGCTCGAAGAGCCAGACCGCATGGCTCCGATCGCGGTCGGCGACGGCCTGCCGCGCGGCTTTAAGGGCGCTTGCGGGGTTTCCGAGCAGGGACTGGCTGCGCGCCCGCAAAACCCGGTCGGCGGCGGGCCCTTCCCTCTCGCTCTGCTCCGCGGGGTCCGCAGGCAGATTCCGTCGGGGACTCGCGTGGGCCCAGGAGGCGAGCGCCGGCACCAGGCCAAGCAGGAGAAGGCCCCGGCAAACCGCTTGGGAAAGTTTCGTCGGTCTCGATTTCACGCGGTTACTCCGTGCCCGTTCGAGGGGTTCGCTCGGGCGGGGACCCGGGGCCCTTGGCCAAGACGGTATCGGTGGGCGCGAGCCACCGCCTCTCTGTCCGAAGATCGCCCGGGTCCATTGTCGGCCTTCTTTCCCTCGGGTAGGGTTCAGCCCGCTTTGAGGTTCTTCTCAGTCAACTCGCTCTTATGGGTCATCGCCTTCTTGCGCCATTACTTGAGTCCCATGCGGGCGCTCTGCGGATCGGCTGCCGTTGTGGTGCTCTCCGGATTGAGTTGCAATCAGGCGCTTCCCGTTCCCCCTCCCTCTCCCCTTCCCCCTCCCCCCCTCTCTCCCGCCTCCGCCGAGGCTCCCCACCCGGCGATCGCCGCCGTCGGGGGGCCTGGCCAGGCCCAGACCGAGGCCCTTCCCCGCGGCCTTTGGGTCCTCGCCGAGGGATCTCAACGCGTGCTCGAGAACCCGGCCCGTCTCGACCGCCTGCTGGCGACGGCCACGGCTCTCGGTGTGTCCGACCTCTTCGTCCAGGTGTACCGGGGGGGACGCAGTTGGTATGCGTCGGATCTCGCCGACGCCTCGCCTTATCGGGCGGTCCTCGAGGCCACCGGGGTCGACCCCCTGGCGCAGCTGATCGCCGAGGCCAGCGCCCAGGGATTCCGAGTTCACGCCTGGGTCAACGTTCTCTCGCTGAGCCTCAACGCCGAGGCCCCACTCCTTCAGCGGCTGGGGCCCGGGGCGATTCTGGTGGATCGCGCGGGACGCTCGATCCTCGAGTATCCGAATCTGGAGCTGCCCGCGCCCGATAGCGACTGGTATCGAATGGGTACCCGAGGCATTTACCTCGACCCCGGAGCGCCCGGGGTGACCGATGCGCTCACCGCTACCTTCGTCGAACTCGTCACCCGCTACCCAGACCTCGCTGGCCTCCACCTCGATTATATTCGCCATCCCGGGGTCCTGCCCTTCGTTCCCGGATCGCGCTTTGGTGTGGGTCTCGATTTCGGCTATGGGGAGGCCTCGCGAAAGCGCTTTGCGAGGGAAACCGGACTGTCGGGCCCCTATCGAAATCCCCAAGAACCGTCCCGCGATGCCTTGGTGAACGGAAACGCGTGGGACGATTGGCGCCGGGACAAGGTCACGGAACTGGTGGCCTCCATCGGCGCCGAAACCCGGGCGGCCCGGCCCGGCCTGATTCTCTCGGCGGCGGTGATCAGTTACGTCGACCGCGCCTATTTGAGCCTCGCCCAGGATTGGCCGCGTTGGCTCGAGGAAGGATTGATCGATCTCGCGATTCCAATGGTCTACACCCTGGACGATCGTTTGCTCCGTTACCAACTCGAACACTTCGGCCGGGCGGTGGATCGCGGGCGGATCTGGTCGGGTCTGGGTGTCTGGCTGTTCGCCAAGTCCCCTCAACGCGCGGTGGGACAGCTTGAAATCGCTCGGGCCGCCGGAATGGCGGGCGAGGTTCTCTTCTCCTACGACGCCATCGCCGAGGCTCCCGAACTCGAGGCCGCATTGGCGGCGACGGCGTCTCCGCAAACGGCTCCGGTTTCTTCCCCATGACCGGGAACGTCTGAATTCCGATGGGGGCGCCCTTCGATCTGGATCGCTTTGCGTTTGAACTGCCCGCCGAGTGCATCGCCCAGGCGCCGCTCGCGGTGCGCGATGCGGCGCGCCTGATGGTGATCGACCGGGGGTCCGGCCAGGTGGTGGGCGACCGACAGGTGCGGGATCTGCCCCAGCTCTTGGGCCCCGAGGACTTGCTGGTCGTCAATGCGACCCGAGTGCTTTCGGCCCGGCTACGCGGCCGAAAGGCCAGCGGCGGCCGGGCCGAGGCGCTGCTGATCGCCGCGGAGGGTCCCGATGAGAGCCGTCGCTACCGGGCCTTGGTGCAGAGCGGTGGCCGACTGCGGGTGGGCCTGGGATTCGAATTTACCGGGCCCGGCGATGGGCCGAGCCTGGCGGCGGAAATCGTCGCTCTCCATTCCGGGGGCGAAGTCAGCTTGGTCTTCGAGGCCGGTGTCTCCCCTTACACGCTGGGAGAGGCTCCGCTGCCCCCGTATATTCGGCGGCCGAACGCGACGGATGCACCCCGAGCAAGCGCGCAGTTCGAAGCCCAGCGCCGCGCCGACGTCGCGCGCTATCAGACGGTCTTTGCCCGAGTGCCCGGAGCGGTCGCGGCGCCCACGGCCGGGCTCCACATGACTCGGGAGTTGCTAGGGACTCTTGAACAACAAGGCGTTGGGCAAGCCGAGGTCGTTCTGCACGTCGGTCCGGGCACCTTCCGGCCCCTGAGCCCTGAAGATCTGGCACGCGGCAAACTCCACGCCGAAGCCTATACGCTCTCCCAGGCCACCGTGGACGCCGTGGAAGCGACCCGCGCCCGGGGCGGCCGGGTGATCGCCGTGGGAACGACATCCACCCGGGTCCTCGAGAGTTGTGTGGGTTCCGACGGTCAGCTCCAAGCCGGAGAGGGGCAGACCGAACTCTTCATGCGCCCTGGTCAGCCCTTCCGGGTGGTGGACGGTCTGCTCACCAATTTTCATCTTCCCCGGTCTTCCCTTCTGCTCCTGGTGGCGGCTTTTATGGGCACCGAGCCGGTGCTTGCCGCCTACCGTCAGGCCGTGGCCAAGGGCTACCGCTTTTACTCCTATGGGGACGCGATGCTAATCCTTTGAGTGACGGGCCGGCGGGCTGCACCGGGGTCAGTCGAAGGCGGCTTCGCCCCCTGCCCCACAACACGATTCGGGGCAGAGCGCGTGTCCAGTCAGAAAGGTGTCGTTTGAACGCCAAAGGGTACGCGATGGAGATCGAAGCGCAGGACGGCGCTGCGCGTGCGGGTCGACTGTCCACGCCCCACGGTGAAATCCAGACCCCGACATTCATGCCCGTAGCGACCTACGGAGCCGTCCGGGGCATCGCGACGAAAGATCTCGAATCGGCGGGCGCCCAAATCCTGCTGGCCAACACCTATCACCTCCATGAACGACCGGGGGACGAGACTGTCGAAAGTCTTGGCGGTCTTCACGGTTTCACGGGCTGGCGGCGCCCCTGGCTAACCGATAGCGGGGGCTACCAGGTGACTTCGCTTGCCCATCGGATGCAACTCGACGAGACCGGGGTGACTTTCGCGTCTCCCTTGGACGGCAAGCGGCGCCAGTTGACTCCAGAAAATGTAATCGCCATCCAAGAGCGGTTGGGCAGCGATATCGCAATGGTACTCGACCACTGCGTCCCGCCGGATCCCAAGGAGGGTCAGGCTCTCGCCCAGGCGATGGAGCGCACCCTCCGCTGGGCCGACCGCGCCGCCGCCGCCCGCAAGCGAAGCGATCAGGCAGTTTTCGCCATCGTTCAGGGGGGCGTCTCCGAGGCTCTCCGCGCACGATCCGCCCAAGCGAGCGCCGAACTGGGATTCGACGGCTACGCCCACGGCGGGCTGGGCCTGGGCGAGAGCCGGGAGGCGCGAGTGGACGCGGTGCAGGCTGCGCACGCTTCGTTGCCCAGCGCCGCACCCCGCTATTTGATGGGCTTGGGCCGCCCGATGGATCTCCTAGATGGCGTTGCCAGCGGGGTCGATCTCTTTGACTGTGTGGTGCCCACCCGAAATGGTCGACACGGACTGCTCTTCACCCACGACGGTGTGCTTCGCATCAAGAACGCCCGCTACAAAACCGACGACGGACCGGTGGATTCCGACTGCGACTGTTTCACCTGCCGGTCGCATAGCCGCGCGTACTTGAACCATTTGATTCGCTGCGGCGAGGCGCTCGGCGCTCACCTGGCCGCGCTCCACAACCTGCGGTTCTATCTGAGCCTGCTCGAGAGGGCTCGACTCGCCATTGTCGAAGGTCGTTTCGCGGCGCTCCGCTCCGAAGCCGAGGCGCGCTGGGCACCGCAGCCCGAGTGAACTCGGCGGCGCGCGCAGGGGGACGGGACGCCGGGGAGCAGTCGCGTCATGGGAGCGCGTTCGACTCTCAGCGGTTGCCCACGGCCTCGAGGGCCACGCATAGCCCTGCGCGGTACGCGAGATCGTCACCGAGCGCGGCGGGGACGATTTTCATATACGGGGCCTGGTGGGGCCAGACGCGCTCGGCGACTTGAGCCCGAATCGGCCCGAAGCAGAGGGCCTCACCGGCGGCCACCGCGATGGTTCCCAGCACCACGACCTCGGGCGCCAGACCGAACGCGAGGTGGACGATGGCCTGGGCGACGTAATGGTTGAACCGGTCGAGTTCGCCGAGCGCCCAGCGGTCCCCGGCCCGCGCCGCTTCGATCCAGTGCACGGGTGTCAGAGCTTCTCGCCCCCCGGCCAGCGCCAAGCAAGCGGAAGTCTCGGGCGCCCGATCGCGCAAACGCCGGGTCAATGCGGCGCCTCCTACGTAAGCCTCGAGGCAACCTTTGAGCCCGCACGCACACGCTTCCCCGGGCCATTCCACCGGGATATGGCCGAGCTCTCCTGCGCTCCCGATGCGTCCGCGATGGAGGCGGCCCGCGAGGATGACCCCGCCCCCCACCCCGGTCGACATGGTGAGATAGACCATGTCTTGGGTTCCCCGACCGGCTCCGAAGCGGTACTCGGCCAGTGCGGCTGCGTTGGCGTCGTTCTCCAGGGACACCGGGCAGCCGAGTTCGGCTTCGAGCCGAGGGGCTACGGGAACGGCTTCCCAATGGGGCAGATTCGGCGGGCGGACCACCACGCCTCGCTCGGTGTCGAGGGGACCGGGCACCGATACGCCAATGCGTTGAAGGTCGCCCTCCCCGGCTCCGGCTTTTGCGAGTAGCACCCGAACGTCGTCCGCGATCCGGTCAAGGTCTCGCCCGGGGTCGCCGGTGGGCTCGGTGGCGCGCCGATGACGGGCTAGGATTCGGCCCGAGGGATCGGCGAGGCCGAAGGCGATCTTGCTACCGCCGATATCTATGCCAAGAAGCAACGACTTCCTTACCTTTCCCTCGATTTTGGTCTACACGTCGGGGTGCCCGCTCGGGCGGAAACGAGCATATCACGGCTGGTTCGACGGGCCGGGCTCGGCGCTTGGCCCCGTCGATCCACCGATCCACCGATTCACCGGAACGATCGACGCTGACACCGAGAATTCCCAAGGAGACCCAGAATGTCCAGACAGCGCCGCCGGATCCGACTTCTCATGGGGATAATCCTGGCCTGCGGGGGTCTGGCCTGTGCGTTCGGCGAATTTCGCCCGTCCGATCCCATGGGCCGCGAATTCTCGTTGAGCGAGACCCACAAGGCGTATTCGGATTCCGTGCGTTGGTCGAAATTCGACGAGGCCTCGGGCTTCGTCGTTCCCGCCGAACGGACCGCCTATCGGGCTCAAATGCCCGACTTTGCGGCGGGGCGCTTTACCGATTGGAGCGCCGAACCCTGGGAGTTCGACGATCCCGAGACGCGAACCCGAGCGACGATTAATGTCACCTACATGGGCTACTCGATGGCCAATCCCATCGAGTTCAAGGTCGGGGAGAAACAGACTTGGAGCCGAGAGGACCGCGGTAATAATTGGCAGGTGGAATCCAAGTTTACCGGCCTCGATCGATTCGGCGGCGGGTGATCCTGTCCAGACTGGCGTTGACACGGGCCTTTTGTTGCGGGGTAGAGCAGTCCGGTAGCTCGTCGGGCTCATAACCCGGAGGTCGTGGGTTCGAATCCCACCCCCGCTACCAAATCGCCCGTTACGGTCGAGGCGGTTGCCATCCTCGATTTCTCGATTCCCAGTTCCCTCGGCTTCTCGACCCCTCGGAATGCCTCGCGTTGGCTGTGTGTGGCCGAGTGTGGTCTCTATGCGGATGAGTGCGCCCGGGAATCGGTCGGCGCCAAGGCGATGCCAATGCTTGCGGACAAGGTTTCGCCGGGTCCGAGCAGCCGATATCCGGTCATGGCATGGGGCAGCGGGCTGTTGAATGCGTTGGGGGCGTGGCTCACGGGCTCGACACAAAAGAAGTCTTCATCGGGCGGCGTAAAAACCACCAAGTGGCCAAGTTCCCGGCTTGCCGACAAGCGGGCTTCGATTCCCCGGCTGGGCCAGGAAAGAATGCAGGGACCGTTTCCCCGACTGAACCCGTTGTCGAGATTCAGCGCTGCGGCGCGACGGGGTATGCGGAGGTCGTGGGCCCCCTTCAAGGGGGATGGGGCAGCGGGGATCTTGTCTTCGCCGGCCAGCCAAATCTTTTCAACACTCGCCGAAAGCAGTCCATCGCTTTTGGGGAAATAGGGATGCCAACCGAGTCCGGCGGGCATGGCCGTGGTCGCGCGATTCGTCAGCGAGAGTTCGAGGGCAAGGCTTCGGGGCGAGAGAACGAAGGTTTGACACGCCCGGTAGGCCCAAGGCCAGTCGCGCCCCGCATAGTCGAACTCGAGGGTCGCCGAGTTGTCGGCTCGCCGGGTGACTCGCCAGGGGTTCTGCCAGGCCTGGCCGTGGATGGCGTGCCTCTCGGGCAGAAAATTCGGGGGCAGCGTGATCTCTCGGTTCCCGACCCGGAAGCGTCCATTCTCGATTCGTCCGGAGAAGGGAAAGAGCGGGAACGCCGAGAAACCGCGGGGATCGCGCTTCGCGAGAGCGAATCGAGACGCTGGTCTCAGGATGGGCTCACCGGCGACCCGATAGGCGGCGACGCTCCCGCCCACCGCCGGAGTGAGCAAGAGTTCGGCTTCTCCGCACTCGCTGCGGAGCGCGAAACCTTCGTCGGGGCGAGCCGCCATGGGTGTACGCTACCCGATGTGCGCGCATTTTTGCCGACGCGCGCGCGCCTAGAGCGCTTTGCCGCTTCGTCTCACGGCGAGGCCAAGCATTCCCAGCAGGACCAGCACGCCTGTACCGGGTTCGGGAACCGGAACCGCGGTGAAGATCACCTGGCCCAAAACCTGGCTCTGCTCATCGACGATCTCGCTTAAAAAAATGCCACCCGTTCCGTCCCAGCCCGAGACCGCTCTCCCCGTGCGCTCGATCAATGCGTAAGCAAGGGTCACTTCTATGGGCCACTCGCCGCGTGGCGTTCCATAGACCACTTCGTTGGGATCGCCGGTAACGAATACCAACGGGCCAAATACCTGTTCGGTGAAATCCTGATAATCGGTGTGATTGTGGGGATCGTCGGTGAGTGTGCCCGTCGCGGGGACTGTGCGCTCGATTGGGAATTCGCCGGTAACCACGGTTCCACCGGGAAGAACTTCGAATGCGGGCGGGAAAAAAATCTGCCCCGCGGAAATGGCCTCGACGATTCCGTTTGAGAGCGAAGTCCCTTGGGCATCGAGCACGACTTGGGTCATCGCGTACGCGTCGGGTTCGCACGGGATGGCGCAGACCCCATGCGGCGATAGCTCGAAGTTTCCCGTCAGGGGGAGCGCCTCACCCGCGACCGGGCCGAACGTCGACCCTGGCGCGAGCATATAGGCGAGGGACCAGGCCAAGCTCGGCGCGCAGACAAGAGCGAGAACGAGGCCGACCCCGACCCCGACCAAGCAGCGAGGAGACGCAACGGAGGGGACGGTTCGTCACCCGCTGGTGGACTCCAAATCGAATATCATCGCGGCCCCCTTTTGCAATCCTGCGTTCGGCCGCTGTTTGCAGCCATTACGCAGGTGGCTCTATCGCCTGCTTTGTGGCGAAGAGATCGGTATGGCAAGTAAATACGCGGCTGGCGCGCAGGGCGCACGCGCTCTGGCCGGACCGGCGGGGGCCGAGAGCGCGGGGAGCCCGGATCGGCGAGAGACGGGGAATCTCGCCTGCCCTACCCTCGCAGCGCGGGGAGAGAACCGCGCCGAGCGAGTCCCGGGGCGGGTTTCTGCGGCGGATCGCAAACGGGGATTGGCGAGTACAGGCATGGCGATTCAACAAGGGGCCACCGCGGCCGAACAAGAAGCCCAGATCGACGCGTGGATCGAAGAGCTCAGCCTTGACGAGAAGGTCTACATGCTCTCGGGCCATGGCTTCC
>LWDU01032059.1_pt1 | contig 14502 bp, 11 predicted proteins | sample 727161 | NCBI WGS metagenome assembly LWDU01 (sample SAMN04566230, study PRJNA314399) | hydrothermal vent metagenome | isolation source: deep sea hydrothermal plume seawater | place: Mexico: Gulf of California, Guaymas Basin | collected 2004-07-11 | reverse complement strand
GCAGAACTCACAGACTGATTCCATTGGCTGTTCAGTCAAGTGGATTTTATGATACAGTGGGTAGCGAGCAAACTGACCCACTGAAAGCCCATCAAACTACCATATTCAGTTGGAAGGGGTTTCGGATAACCCCTTCCAACTCATCGGAGTTGGTTAGTTGATGCTTCCAACAAGGTGCATCCAACCGACCCATTGTTTACCCATATTATTGGATGGTCTTTCTGCTCCAGCCCATGTAATCACAAGCAGAATTGATTAGTTGATGCTCTGTATTTGCGTTTTGGAATCAGCCACCGCTTAAGTAGAGAATGTGAATCCTAAATTTATGATAATTAAGAAACCAGCCAAGCCGACAAACAGAGCTATCGCATACATTCGAGTCTCATCTCAACGCCAAGTGGATGAAGGTGTGAGCATCGCATCTCAAGATAGAAATATCAAGAATTATGTTCTTTTCAAGACACTATCGCTTGCCGAAGAAGACATCCTCATCGAGGAAGGCGTGAGTGGCGGAATACCGCTTTGGGAGCGACCCATGGGTCGGCTTCTCAAACAGCGATTGGCGACAGGGGAATATTCTCATCTAATCATCATGAAACTTGACCGAGCATTCCGATTAACAACCGATATGCTCAGCACCGTTGATGAGTTGGCTGCTGCTGATATTTCACTTCATATCGTTGACATGAATGGCGAACCTGTTGACACTTCATCTTCAGCAGCCGTAGCAGCCTTCTGTTCTGCAACAAGTTGTGCATTGTCACCTACACCATCTCCATCACTATCCATTGTTTCATCGGCATCATCTGGGAAGGCATCGGCATTATTTCCAATTCCATCACCGTCAGAATCCATGGATTCATTCGAATCATCAGGGAACACGTCGCTGTTGTCGCCAACACCATCTGAATCTCTATCCACAGTTTCATTGGCATCAAATGGTAGCGCATCTGCATTATCTCCTACTCCATCACCATCAGAATCCATGGATTCATTCGAATTATTCGGGAAGACATCGGAGTTATCTCCAACACCATCTTGATCTGAATCAACAGTCTCATTCTCATCAAATGGAAGAGCATCTGCATTATCTCCTACTCCGTCGCCATCTGAATCATGACTTTCAAAGTAATCGAGGGGGAATGCATCTGCATTGTCCCCTATTCCATCTAAATCTGTATCTATCGTTTCACTGGCGTTGTTCGGAAATACATCAGTATTATCCCCAACTCCATCAGAATCAGAGTCCGTGGTCTCACTGGAATCGGCGGGGAATGCATCTGAATTATCTCCTACGCCATCGGAATCGAGGTCGGCTGTCTCATTGGCATCACTAGGGAATGCATCTGAATTATCTCCTACGCCATCGCCATCTGAATCTGAAGTCTCTGTGGAGTCATTCGGAAAAGCATCGGAGTTATCTCCAACTCCATCAAAGTCTGAATCATGGGTTTCTCCAGAATCATCTGGGAAGACATCAGCATTATCTCCAACACCATCGCCATCAGAATCACTTGTTTCACTGGAATCGTCGGGGAATGCGTCTGCATTGTCTCCTACTCCATCACTATCAGTATCGGTAGTTTCACTGGCATCATCTGGGAATGCATCATCTCCATCCAGTGTCCCATCACCATCAGAATCAATGTCTTGAATTGAAACTGTTGCACTTTCAACCATAGTTCCGTAATCTCTTCCATCACTTGGTTTGACTGTAGCCACCCAACTGTCACCAACTGCTGTGGCCGAGGAAGGAAGGGTCGTCAGGCCATCATATTGAGACACTGCACTTCCTCCATTAGGTTTCCATTGAATCTGAGTGCCAGATTCTGAATCGTCATCTGAATCGAAGTAACTGTAGGACAATACCAAATCCTCATTCACCTTGGCTGTAGAACTGGGGGAAATCGCAACTTGACTGACCGAAGGTGCATCGTTAGGAGTAACCGTTTCTGTAATCGAATGAGTGGTTGTTCCCACTGCGTCTCCAGTATTCAGCCCATTGCCATTCGCAGCCAGTGTTGCCAAGGCAACAGAAACTGTTCCACTTCCAGCGGACGGGGCAGTCCAATCCAGATTCCAACTCCTTGAATTGGGATTGGTGTGTGTTGCGCTGTTTCCACTGAATGAAACGCCCGAACCTGCATTTGAATAACTGCCCTTATCCACCTCGAGAGAAAAGCCACCACCTGTTCCAGGAACTCCACCTGTGACGCTGATTTGAATGCTGTAAGTTTGACCGGAGTTGTATGTGGATGGGAAATCATGGTTTGGGGTCGCTGAAGTAGAGTAATGACAACTGCAGCCATTACTGTTGTTGTGCTTGCCAGTTGGTTTTCCATCTATCACTGGGGCAAGAGAAATCATCAGCAATAACGCAATTAAAATGGGAATGCGTGTTTTTCCACCAAACATGGTTATTGGTCTGTTGGTTGGTTTATCAAGGATGGTATTACAAGTTAGTAGTCAAATAGAGACGGGGGGGTCATCCTAGGTCCCACTATGCTTACTCAAAGCCGCCGTATTTACCAAAGTAGAAATGGCGCTGCCTCATCGGATTTGTATGCCTCCCTTGCTGAAGGCTTTGTTGCTTATTCCCATCATCATAATTCTTCTGTTCCTTATTTGGCATTTTGTTAAGGTCTTCATCTATCTTTACTAATGATGAAAACGGCGCGAACATCCTAAACATAAGTGTGTAAAACAAAGCGCGATGAGGGAGATTCGAACTCCCGTGGGTAGACCCACCGGATTAGCAATCCGGCGCAATGGCCAGGCTATGCGATCATCGCAGTGGCCCGACCACCGACGACCCTATCATGAAGCCATCGGTTCTCAAATTAGGTGAACATATCGGCTAAATCGCCTTCCATTTCATCCTCATCGTAACTAGGATTCAGTTTTGCAATCTTAACTTTTATTTTCTTGCGCTTCTGGAGGAGAATTGGCAAGGTGATTAGATTGATGACAAATATTGCTAAAGCGGTCAGACCAATAATTTGAAAGCGTTCATCATCCATCCACGATTTCAATTCTCCAAGGTAGCCGATACCATATGGTGGCTCTTCGGGTGGAGGTGGGACTGGAATGATATGCTGATTATATTTCCAGAATTCATTTTCAATCCTAACTTTTGTGAAAGAATCGCTAACGGTTCCCGGTTGAAGATTTACATTTCCAACCTCATCAATAGGCGCGAGCACATAGAAGAATGTGTGGTTAGGTAAGATACCATCGAACGAAGTTTCATTCCAATATCCACTGTCTCCTGGCGCCCCTGAGAGGTTAACTGCTAAGGGCTCCATAAAAGTAAAATTCATACTTTCATTCGGCATTATTTCAAGCCTGTAAATGTTGAATCTCAGCAACTCCGTAGTGCTTGGCCAATTCCAAGTCACATTAACCACATAGCACATATCCCAATCTTGGTAATCATTGTAGCATTTTGTTTCGTTGCGATATTGATAACTAGAGGAAAGACCAGTTACTCCGCTAAATGGGGGTGTTGAATCTCCACAAGTCATATCTGGAAGGCCACTTCCTTGCCAGCCAGATACGTTTCCGTTATCCCAATCTGTTATTCCTTGACGGTCGAATGGAACAACTGCATAAGAAGCACAAAAGCCTTCATCCAAAGGATTTGGGTCAAACCAAAATCCCTCTTTGGAGGTCAAATCTGCAACAAAATACAACTTTTCATACTCGTCTTCTTGTTCTTCAGTTGAATCATCAGGATGACGCATTGGCGTACTTCTGTCATTAACTCTCTTCATAACTCTCCAGCCACTGAAATAGACATTGTCTATATCCCCTGAAGGTTCAAAGTCTAACCTAATGTATCCCCCAGGTAACTGTGTGAGGCTAATGTTTTCTGCTCTCACTTCAATCGGAGGTAATGCGCCGGTGAGCAGAAATTTTCCTCCACTTCCAATGCTGAGGTTTGAACTATTTTTGTTGTATGAAATAAATTCATCTGGAAAGTCTAATTCACTCCAAAAACCCTCTTCAAAAGAGTCTAGATGAAGTAACTGAAGACTCTCATAAGGAACGGAATCAGGGATTAATGAAGAGAAGTTTAGCTGTAAAGAGATATCCTCTGTTTGCGGGTCGGGTTTATCTTCATCTGTACTAATTACATCAAATTCAAACAACATCAAAGGACTGATATTACGAGGTAAGTTGTAGTCTATATTCAAGCGTGGTAATTCTTGCTGATACTGAAGTGCAGCATTTGAGGTTGTCAAAGCCTCACCATTGACAACGGGTTCTGCTGTCAATGTAGTACGGTTGTAAATGGTGACCCAGCGGGTGGCGCTAGCAACATTTGCGAGTGCATCAACGACACGAAGTTGAATTTCGTGTTGCCCCATTCCTAAGTTTGTGGCTGGAAGATTCAATACTCTGCCTTCACCTTTGGGAATAATTCCGGCAAGCCACCAAGAGTAATTCAGTGGTTGAGGGGCGGTTACGCCTACTTGAGCAACAAATTGGATAGTATCCCCAGTATCATAAGATCCAGATATGTGATCCAAAGTAATCGAAGGAGAAAGACCACCTGCAACAACTGTGATTTGTTCATATATCCAGTTATCATTTACGTTCACATCACTTCCAGAACTGAAAGTAGTAGTTACACTCGCATTTAATTTGAAATCTCCTATTACTGTCAAGTTAAACAAGCATTTGTGGGATTGACGCGGATACAACGTGGGCACACTACATTCCCATGGCTGTTCGTAGGATGAAGAGTCGTTAAGGAATAATTCAAGGAATAAGGTTGTCTCTTCTGAAGAAATATTACCATTGTTAACAATCTCTACGGCAACCGAGTCATTGCCGTAATAATATTCCAAACTATCATACTTGTAGGCTGGATACATACTATCGATTGTTAAATCAATATCATTGTTGAAGATTACTTCAAATTCAACAAAGTCATTGAATGAATTGAGGTCAGAACTTGGATTGCCATTTGCATCTTCGGCAGTTGAATCGAAAACACCAATTTGTAAGGTGAATCTTCCGGTTTGTGGAGAACTTAAGTTTGGTAAACTTCGATTGAAGTACTGTTGACCCCATTCAGAGAAATCAGAGATTTGGGTTGAATCCTCGGCTACAATACTGCCATTCTCAGTTACAAGCCTCCAGCCCATTTCAACATCGAAAATACAGCCAACACAATTATTGGACAAACCCTTGGCATACATTGGATATTCGGTATTTGAATTGTAGACGTATTCATCTTCATGAATTGCGTAGGTTGAATTTACCGGCCGCATGTCGTGTTCTTCATCCATGACGATATCGAATAACTCCTCCGCTATCCAGAAATTGAACCGGATAATATCATCACCATCACTCGAGTCAAATTCCTCAAATAAGAACTCAACAGTATGGATTCCTATTTCTGATTCATCAGGATAGAATGGAGTTGGGAAGGAAATAACCACTTTTTCATTTACTCCAACTCCTGCAACTGATGAGATTCCAGTTGAGCGGCCTTGGTTTGGGCAACCTGATGCCACATGATCTCCAGGACAAGCATACCATCTGATAGACCTTGAACCCGACAAGGGAACAATATCCTTGTTCCAAACTTCAATTTTCATTGGAATTGAATCATATCTCGAATAGTTTCCATCTTCAAGTGGTGATTCAGGGGAATTTAGTGCCAAATCTCCTGCGGCTGTTGCAGCAACAGTTTGAACAGAAATAACTCCTGCAAAGAGGGAGAAGAGCATTAGAATTACAATACTCAGCGCACTCTTGCTGCCATTTTTTGAGATGGCATTGGTCGCGGACGCACCATACATCGTTATACTCCTTCCATAGGTCCCTCAAATATCAATCGGTTGTGCATGTTGTCACAGTGTTGTTGTCATACACTAATTATTGAGTGAGAATCAAACCCAACCCTCATCATGGAGTCGCGCTCAGCATAGCCCGGAGAGGCGCTATGCAGAGTAGTCCAGTAGTTGTCGCAGCAAATCTGCGAGAGGATGATTCGGCGATGACTGCGGTCATTGAATTCCTCACTGCATTCGTTTTGTTTTTGATGATTGTAACTGCCTTCCTTTCTCTTGCCCAATTGACACTTGGACCATATGATCCTACGACTGACCGCCTAGATGAGGCTGCAGTTAGCGGTTTGTCGATGCTCACGGATTCAACTGGTTGGTTCACTCCAATTGTCGATGAAACGAGACAATTGAATAATTCAACTACTGATTGGCACCTTGTTCCATCTGCAATTCTTGCACAAGGTGATGTTTTGCCAGGATTACTTTCCTCATCAGGGGGACTAGACCCCGTAAGGTTGGCTGCACTATCCAATGTAACTGAATCACAACTTACTAATGGAATCGGTTTAGACGGTAATGTCAATCTTAGATTAATGATAAAAGTCATCGAATCTGATGACCAAAATAGAGTTGGCATGATGCTATTCGATGATGGTACACCAAGAAGTGAAGCGAGAGATAGCGCAACAGCAAGCCGAAGTTTTTCTTTGAATGATGAAAAGGTAAGGGTAACCCTTGAGGTTCATGATGGCTATCGAGGTTTTACTAAAATTGAAATCTCAGAATTTATGCCAAGGCCTGCTAATGGCGGACCTGAATGGGTTGAGTTGTATAATCCAAATGGCTTTGCTGTGGAGATGGAAGGCTGGGGAGTTGAGAGGACTACTCCTGGTTACGGTACAGCCTCTGTGCTTTTTGAAAATGGTATAATTCCTGGTGGATCTCATGTATTATTGAGTGGACATCCCTCTTCTCAAGAGACTGGAAATGCAAGTTGGGCCTATGATGGCTCAACAGTTGGACTATTGGGGGTGGGAGCGATAGAGGGATTGGGAGACAGCATCGGAAGATTGCAATTAACCCATGCAAATAGGAATAGCGTGATAGAGAAGATGGTGATGGAAGTTGAGTGGGGTACCACTTGGAATCTAAGTACCGGCAGCAGTTTACTATGGAATGGTGGCGAGCCGATGAATATTGATTCGTGGGATATAGAGAGTTCACCAACGCCTGGCGACTAAAAAACAGCCTCATTAACTATTGACTAACAATAGCAATTTGTTCTCTTGCCTAAGCAATACGCTGCACTGTCTCTGGAGTGATTCCCTCTTCTGGAGTTACACGGTAGGTGATGACAGCCAAATTCTCAGGAGCATTTCTGAATTTCTTGATAACCATTCGAGTTTCGAATTCTGTTCCGACCATGAATACTTCGAAACGGAGAACCATGTCGGCAATCATCGAAATTTCCGATTCAGTTGCTTTTGTAATCGTATCTTTACTTACCGTCATCAATAACAGGCCCCTCATCATTTGGGTATGGGCTTGCATCATCCTCAGCATTGAGACCACTTTTGAATGATCATTTCTTTGGAAGAAGAAATCCATATTGTCAACAACGGCTCTGAAATAAGGTTTTAATGTCATTATTTCATTTGTTAATTCGGTTAGGAAATCATCTGCTTCATCATCGACGAATCTAGTTTGGGCCAAGGTCTGAATATCTTTCATGCCAAAACCCTGTAGTCTGTAGCGGCTGGCCTGCAATTCTTTTTCCAGCACCCTTTCATTGTATTCTTCTCCAATAGTTCGGACATTGATGTCATCTGGCCAGCCATATTTACTGAATACACGAAGAATTTCCTTGCCCGATTCTGAAGTTGAAACATAAAGTGTATTTTCTGGCTCTTCAGCAGGTGATGAAAACTGTTTAGCGAATAATTCAGCACCAGCACCAGTTTCAACGATGCACACGACTGTGAAACCTCTTGGTATACCACCGCGCATTTCAATATCGAACTTGGGAACACCGAAACTTCCAGCCTCACCGAAATACTCTTCGTCATCGGAACTGAATACTAAATTATCTTTGGTTGCCATTTAATCACCTCAGTGTATGACTACCTGCCCACGATCTACTAGGTCTGTGCAATAAAGGTCCATATTTGCCAAGACACTTGGTGGAGTTTGGTCTGGAACGTTTAGAATAACAGTTAGAACTTCACGATTTCTGAATGTATTGATGAAAGTATGAAGATATTCAGCAAGCATTCTTTCTTCATTGTAAATTGCCAATGCATTGACGCTGTCCAAAAACACGAAGTTCCTCTCATTATCTGTTGTTCTCAAATGATAAAGGGTGCGCAGTAAGACGCTTTCAAGCATGATTGGTGAATCAACGAATGAGATATTCTTGTGCTCAACTTCAGTACCACCGAGGAATCCTGAAGAAACTAAGTCAATGAAATGAATATTTTCAGTCGACAGCCCAAGCGCTTCAAGAGCATCGATTGTTTCAGCTGCACCTCGGCTTGCAGAGATGTAGACTCCACCCATTTCAAATGAATGTAATAGTGGAACTATGACGCTAGCGGTAACCATGAATGCATTGGAAGTACCGCATCTAACCTGAATCGAACTATTCAATGAGACTTCGGTCAATTGTTCTGCAATTCTTTGGTCTAATTCCATTTCCATTCTCAACCCCACCCTTGTTTATTGTCTACTGTTGAGCCCCATTTCAGCATCGGTGTTAGCATTACTCCAAGCGGAGTTAGTTCAAGAGTATTCTTTGCTCTGCTATGAGCGGTTCCACGCATCTTCACAACTTGAAGGAAACGCAATAAATGGCCCATTCTTTCCACATCTCCCATGACAATGATTCCATCACAAATCGCTTCTTCCACTCCGAATGAAGACCAATGTGCATTTTCAGTTGCAGAAGTAATTTCAGAAATCAAGATAGTAGTACAACCGAGAGTTGCCAATTTCTTTCCCAATGTAAAGAGGAAATCTCGAATCAATTGTTCGCTCTTAATCTTATAACACAGGGTGGTGACTGAATCGATTACCAAGCGAGTCACGCCTATCGTGTTGACAATATCTGTTATTGCCTTAATCAATGCGTGTACATCTTCAAGGTCGAATGAAGCCTTTTCAAGTCCAAGCCAAGAATATAGAACGTCCATATCAAAGACATTTATCAGGCCACTATCCACCATCCCCATGTCGAAGAATGGGAATTGGCGAATATTCTCAAGCAACTTTACAGATGGTTCAGTCGCAGTGAAGTGGGCACAGGCTTCACCTGTTGCCGCTCCTCTAACTAAGAATTCCATTCCGAGCGTAGTTTTACCACTCCCACAAGTTCCAGCGGCCAATACTGTAGAGCCGTATGGAATCCCACCACGCAGGATTTCATCCAATCCATGTACTCCTGTGACGCACCTGTCACGAGTGTAGGAACTGGATTGCATGATGTTAACCGGTTGGCCGACAGCGTAGGTGGTTGAAGAAGGCTGCGTTAATGTTGGCTGTTTTTGGGGCTGTCTGAAGCGGTTGATTGAAGGGGGAGCAGTGCCCACGAGCATCTGATGCAGAGGGGCCTTGAGGTAGATGACGAGGCAGTTAGCCCAGTTATCGCAACAGTTCTTCTTTTAGCAATCACAGTATTGTTGACTAGCATGGTCTTCGTGATGTTCCAAGGTGCATTTGGTTCAGTGGAAAAAATCAGCCCGCGCGGTGGAGTCTCAGTTGCAGAACTGTCAAACGGCCACCATATCATCACATTCACCCATCTAGATAAGCCACTTGACCCTTCAAAGGTTAGGTTGACAATGATTCCAATGAAGTCTAACTTGAGTGCAGTTGTTATTTGGGCGGGTCAAGCCGATGTTTACGGAATGGTTGGAGCCCATTCATCATTCATCGATGCAGATGCTGGCTATACGGTCACTCAAGGGGATTATTTCGTCCTCAATAGTGCCTACCACCATCTTGATGAAGGGAATTGGAGAGTAACTTTGTTTTACGAAAATACTGGTTCAATAATAACTACATTCACAATCAAAGAGTGAATTAGATTGCAGCACCTAATGGTGCGTACATTGAACAGTAAGTTATGCCACGCAAGGCTCGTGCCAACTGTTCGCTCTCTGCCACTTCTCGACACTCTCTCGAGGCCATTGCAGGACTTGCGCATTTCAGTCACAGATAGATGTAATTTGAGATGTACATATTGCATGCCAAGAGAACTATTTGGCCCCGACCATAAATTCTTGCCTCGTGAAATGATAATGTCCTATGAGGAGATGTGCAAAACAGCAGTCGCCCTAAGTAAATCAGGCCTTCAAAAAATCAGACTTACTGGCGGTGAACCGCTATTGAGGCGTGATGTATCTGAATTTGTAGCCATGCTCCGTCATGCGCTTGGTCCAGACATCGATATTGCCATGACCACCAATGGAATACTATTGCCTAAACACGCCGAGGCTCTAGCGAATGCTGGCTTATCAAGAGTTACGATATCCCTTGATGCAGTCGATGAAGAGGTATTTTCCAAAATTTCAGATACAGATATTTCAGTTTCAGCAGTTCATCAAGGAATCGAGGCAGCAATCAAAGTCGGACTTCCAGTAAAAGTCAATGCGGTAATCAGAAAAGGAGTTAACGAAGAACAATTACTGCCACTAGCCGAACATTTTCGTGGTACTGGAATTGAATTACGATTCATCGAATTCATGGATGTTGGCACGACCAATGAATGGAAAATGGAGGAGGTTATGACAGCCGCGGAAATGATTCAGATAATCGCTGAAAAATACCCAATCACCCAAATCGACCCAGAATATGCAGGTCAAGTCGCAAAACGCTGGAAATATCTCGACCAAGAAGGGCACATAGGATTCATTACATCAGTCAGTCAACCATTCTGCGGAGATTGTTGCCGTGCCCGCCTTTCTGTTGATGGAAAGTTGTACACCTGTTTATTCTCATCTTCTGGGCATGACTTATTGCCATTAATCCGCTCGGGAATCTCTGATCAAGAACTACAACAAGAAATAACCAATATTTGGCAAAAAAGAGATGACCGATATTCTGAATTACGCAATTCAAATCATTCAAAACTCGATAAAGTAGAGATGTCTTACATCGGTGGTTGAAGATGAAGGCCTTGAGAAAATGGTCCCCTTCAAATGGACCAACTAATCCTATCAAAACAACACTGATTGCCCCTATAGAAAATAACCCTATGGCGAAACTATCGATGGGCGATGATGGCAGCCCTCCAAGACAACAAAACAATGCTTCGATTTGAAGGCATTCCAGGCGAAGATGCTGAATCAATGCGCCGCTGCCTAATCCAAATGGGGGCAAAAATAGAATCCAACAATGAAGGATGGCAAGTAGACGGAGGAGCCTTTAGGCGTCCAATCAGCGTTTTACATTGTGGAAACTCAGCAACTACCTTGCGTCTTCTAGCAATTCAAGTAGCATCCTTAGCAGAACCCGTCATGCTCGATGGTGATGCAAACTTAAGAGCAAGAGACCATTCAATTATTGTACAATTATTGCAGGATTTAGGAGTTGAAGTTAGCCAAGGGAGCGGGCCAGAACGCTTACCTCTTCTAATCAAGGGACCAATCAACAATTCATCAGTCAAAGTCGATGTATCAAAGAGCAGTCAACCATTATCAGCATTGATTCTAGCCTCACATTCTCTGAATCAAGAAGTCAAAGTTGAAACAACAGGAAAGCAAGTTAGCCAAGCCCACGGGGAATTAAGCAAACAGGTTGCTCAACAATGTGGAATGCCTGAATTCGATATTACTCTGAATAAATGGAATGTCAACCCACCAAGCGAAGTCAAAATTCCTGCTGATTCAAGTTTATTGGCATTCATACATTTATTCAATCACCTGCATGCAAGTGATATTTCTGTAGAACTCGAAACTAAAGACATCCTCTACCCTGAAGTGTTGGATTCCCCAATCCAAGGAAAAATTGACCTTGGGATGGCGAATGACTTGATTACGCCGATTGCAGCCTTGATGTGTTTGCAAAATGGTGGAGAAATCGTCGGTGTTGCTCATGCTCGACACAAGGAGTCTAACCGAATCGAAAAAACCGTTGAGATGTTGAAATCATTTGCTTTGGAAGTTGAGGCTACTGCTGATGGTTTGAGGATGGAAGGAGGTCAGGAAGTAGCAGCCCCTACTGAGATTGTTGCTTGTTTTGGCGACCACAGGATGTTCATGACTGCTGCAGTCTTAGCCACTAAAGTGGGGGCTGAGTTAGATTCTCCTCGTTGCTATCGAGTTTCTTGGCCTGAGTTTTCGGAACTTGTCCAAATGAAATAACGGCAAGTTTTGGATTTTTCAGTGCAATGGGCTTTCAGCGTGCCGATCAGAGGGTAGAAATCGTATCACAAGTGGGGCACTTTATCCGCCCCTCATAATCCACAGGTACCTTCAGAACCTGCTGGCAATTGCTACAATTGTGAATTTTCTTCTCGTCCGTTTTTTGTGCAACTTCCCCTTCTTCTTTTTTGCCGGATACCGCCAACCCCTTTTGCTTCAGTTTCTCCTTTAGTTCTACAACCGTAAACGAAGATAAAACCTCCTGATTTGATTCATTTTGGGGTATAGCGACTGCTTTTTGTTGAACTACGGCTACTTTTTGTTGATCTCCAAACCACGCCCAAGGTCGCGCCACTGTGATTAGTCCCCCAAAGAAAATTATTATTCCACCTACGCAGCTATATTTTGCTAAATTCCAAGTTGTTTCGCAAGATTCATCGCATGTGCCTCCGGAGAACCCTAATCCACTACCCATAGAAGAAAGGATGCCAACTATGGCTAATAATATGGATATGATTACGGCACCAAAACTCAAAACAAGCATCATTGACCCGTACCCTTGGGCTTTCGAATCGCCATAATGTTTGATAATAGGTATTTTTGTGATGGCCGGATTAGAAATATCTTGCACAATCATTGATACACTGACTTTCTCTCCTGGTCTTCCAAGAGCATATGCGAGAAGTATAACACCAACAAAGCAGGTTATTACTGATAAGCATTGCAGCAAAAGAAAGAAAACGAGGTCTCCATCTTTTACTGTATCTCCCTCTTCATGCCCACCAAACATGAAAAGGACAATCGCGATTACGAAGATAATTCCCGGAGCCAAGAACCGGTTATTGGTATTCATTGAATTGAATTAATTATCATTCGGTATTCAATATATCGCCGGACATGACCTCAATCAAATAAAACCATGAGTACTGGCACGAGGTCACCCTTTGAACTACTGTATCCAATACAGAGAATCATCTGCTTTGAGGCGAGAAATCGAGAAGCACCTTGCCCCGATTCTTGCGGTCATGAATGTATTGCTGGGCTGCTGCCACTTCCTCAAATCGAAACACCTTGTCGACCACAGGGGAGATGCGCCCGTCCTCAAGCATCTCCACCAACGTAAATACCTGATTTTTTAGTACCTCTTCATCCTCCCAAGTCCCCATGTGCACTCCAAAGACCGCCTTGTTTGAGGTCATCATTTTGAATGGATTGAATTTAGGGGTAGTCAATACCATTCGTAGTGCTGTTACAAACGAACGTTTGCTGCCTTTTACAGCAGCAGAGCCGCCGAATGCAAACAGACGACCACCTGAGCGTAGAGCCTTGTAGGAGCGCATCATGTGTTTACCTCCAACTGGGTCAAGGGCGTGGTGGACTCCTAACCCATCAGTCTCACGCTTACACACCTCAACGAAATCCTCGTTCTCTCTGTCGATGAAGTGCATACCAAGCGAACGAACGAATTCGGCTTTATTCGTTGAAGCGGTCCCGAATACTTTGGATGCTCCAAGCGCCTTTGCTAGTTGAGCGGTTGCAGTTCCAACTCCTCCAGCGGCATGGTGTACCAAAATCGTGTCGCCTTGCTTAAAATTACCTAAATATGTCAGCATGTGGTGTGCTGTCAGATAGGTGACTGGAAGTGCTGCTGCGGCGTCAAAAGATACGGATTCTGGCAGTTTGAAACAGCGTTCGGCAGGGGTAGCAATTTGCTCAGAGTACCCATTCATTCCACACAATGAGACTACGCGGTCGCCGATAATCAGTCCAGATCCTCCATTCCCTTTCCCTAGTTCTTTCACCACTCCAGAAATTTCGTACCCCGGAGTGAAAGGGAAGGGTGGGACAGGCGAATAAAGTCCCTGACGCATCATCAAATCCGCGAAGTTAATTCCGGCTCTGTGAACCTCGATTAGAACCTCACCTATCCCTGGAATAGGGGTAGGCGATTCTGAGATATCAATAGCATCCATTCCGCCTCGCTTTGTGTATACTATGTGACGCATTTTCAGACCCCTTTGGGAATGAGAAACAAAGCCTTCAACAAGCGCCGCATACAAATCCGACGCCGTATCTACCAATAAGTAATCGACACGTTCAGCGCAACTTTTTCACCATTTTAGGAGTAAAACCGCGACTCACTTCGCCCTTACAACAGGCATCTCACGCGTCGGTAGCGTCTGTATCGGCCCACTGAATCCCCTTCGTATCGGAGAATAAAATTCAAAGGGGTTTCGGATGAACCCTTGCAACTCATCCGAATTGATTAGTAAGTCCGATGAAAGAATGCCATTACTGGAAAAAAAGGGTAAGAAGAAATTAGAACATTGGCCTGAATTTTG
>LWDU01033681.1_pt1 | contig 14506 bp, 13 predicted proteins | sample 727161 | NCBI WGS metagenome assembly LWDU01 (sample SAMN04566230, study PRJNA314399) | hydrothermal vent metagenome | isolation source: deep sea hydrothermal plume seawater | place: Mexico: Gulf of California, Guaymas Basin | collected 2004-07-11 | reverse complement strand
CTACTTCTTTGCTTTCGGAAAATTTTAAAATTGAGTCTACTAATTCATTTAATAAATCAAAATAGTTTGAATCTGCTAAAGAAACTATTGTGTTATTTTTCATCTATAAAATATCTTCGTGTTCCTCATTTAAAATATTTTGCTCTTTAGATTTTTTGCTCAAATTATTGTAATGAATAAAACTTACTGGTATCATTATAAAATATATTAATCCTGATATTACTATCGCATTAAAAGTATAAATTAATAATAAACCAAAATATAAAACTACTGCAAGTAAAAGAAATATTGTCATATTTCTAGGAACAGATATTTTTTTTAATGCATAAGTTGGAGCTTTGCTTATCAATAAAATTGATACTACTACAAATAATATTGGAACAAAAAAATCATAATTGATTTTTAAGATTTGAATATCACTTAAACTATATACTAATGGTATCAAAACTATTACTCCTCCAGCTGGTGAAGGAACTCCTTCAAAAAAATTATCTCTCCATGATGGTTCTTGTCCTGAATTTACGTTAAATCTTGCCAACCTTAAGGTTACACAAACAACATAAATCAAACAAATCAACCAACCAATTCTTCCTAGCTCATTTAGTTTCCAAAAATACATTATAAATGCAGGCGCAACTCCAAAGCTAATTGCATCGGTTAATGAATCTAGCTCTTTTCCAACTTTTGAGGTCGCTTGTATAAGTCTTGCAATTCTACCGTCCAAGCCATCTATAATTGCAGCAACTATTATTGCAATAATCGACAAAGTAAATTTTTCATCAAAAGCAAATTTAATTGAACTTAGACCAATACATACTCCAATAAGAGTAAACATATTTGGTAAAATTACTCTTGTTTTTTTATTGCTTACTATTTTAAAATTTTTTTTTTGTTGTTCCATTTATTGTTTTTTTGCTAGCAAGGTTTCTCCTGCAACAGTTTTTTGATTGACTTTTACTAATGGTTTGTAATTTTCAAAATAAACATCAGCTCTACTTCCAAATCTAATCATTCCAATTCTTTCACCTTGTTTAAGTTCTTGATTTTCGTGAGATTCGTTTACAATTCTCCTAGCAATCAATCCAGCAATTTGAACTACTACAATATCTTCTCCTAAGCTGTTTTGAATTTTATAATAATTTCTTTCATTTTCTTCGCTTGACTTATCAAGAGATGCGTTAATAAATTTTCCAGGTCTATAAACAATTTGTGAAATTTTTCCTGAACAAGGAGTTCTGTTTACATGACAATCAAATACATTCATAAAAATGCTTATCTTGGTGAATTTTCTATTTTCAAGTTCAAGTTCTTTTGGACCATTAGTTTCTAGTACTTGCAATACTAAACCATCTGCGGGACTTGTTAGATAATTATCATCATCAATTGAAATTCTCTCAGGATCTCTAAAAAAATAATAAACCCAAATAGACAAAATAAGACCAATAAAACCTAGAAATCCATGAATAAAATATAAAATTATAGTTGCCGATATGAATATAACTAAAAACTTATATCCTTCTGTGTGTATTTTTGGAAAAACTCTATCTAGCATAATTATTTCTTTTGATATTTTTAGGTTAATATGTATATAAAAACTCAAAATTCAATTACTTAGATACATCAAAATATGAGTAAAATTAAGGTAAAAAACCAAATTGTTGAACTGAATGGTGATGAAATGACTAGAGTCATATGGGAATTCATCAAAAAAAAATTAGTTCTCCAATATTTAGATTTAGGAATTGAATATTATGACCTAGGAATAAAAAACAGAGATGCCACTAACGACCAGATTACAATAAGTTGTGCAAATGCTATCAAAAAAAATGGTGTTGGAATTAAATGCGCAACTATCACGCCTGATGAAGCGAGAGTAAAAGAATTCAATTTAAAAAAAATGTGGAGATCTCCTAATGGAACAATAAGAAATATTTTAGGTGGAACTGTTTTTAGAGAACCAATTATATGCAAAAATATTCCAAAATTAGTTCCAAGTTGGACTAATCCAATTTGCATAGGCAGACATGCTTTTGGAGATCAGTATAGAGCAACTGATTTTAAGGTTCCTGGTAAAGGAAAATTAGAAATAAAATGGACATCAGAAGATGGAAGTGAAAAAAAAGAATTCGAAGTCTTTAATTTTCCAGGGCCAGGTGTTGCACTATCAATGTATAACTTGGATCAATCAATAAAAGATTTTGCAAGAGCTTGCATGAATTATGGAATTAATAGAAAGTGGCCAGTTTATCTTTCAACTAAAAATACAATTTTGAAAAATTATGATGGTCGTTTTAAAGATTTATTCCAAGAAGTTTACGATAAAGAATTTAAAGAAAAATTCAAAGAAATAGAAATAACTTACGAACATAGACTTATAGATGACATGGTAGCGTGTGCAATGAAATGGAATGGAAACTATATTTGGGCATGTAAAAACTATGATGGAGATGTACAATCTGATACGGTTGCTCAGGGATTTGGGTCTTTGGGTCTTATGTCAAGTGTATTGATAACACCTGATGGCAAAACTATAGAGGCTGAAGCTGCGCATGGAACTGTTACTAGACATTACAGACTACATCAGCAAGGTAAAGAAACGTCAACAAATCCAATAGCATCTATATTTGCGTGGGCAAGAGGTCTTTATCATAGAGGAAAAATGGACGATAACGAAAAATTAAAAAAATTTGCAAAAACTTTAGAAAAAACTTGTATTGAAACAGTTGAAAGTGGCTTAATGACAAAAGATTTAGCAATTTTGATTGGTCCATCAAGCAAATATCTTACAACAAATCAATTTCTAGATGAAATTGATGGAAACCTTAAAAAAAATCTAAATTAAAGTTTTAATTTGATCAAAAGCAGTATCTATTTTTGAACTATCTGTTCCTCCGGCTTGGGCAAAATCAGATCTGCCTCCTCCTCCTTTTCCTCCTATAATTTCAGATCCAATTTTAGCTAATTTAACTGCATCATATTTCTTTGTAAGCTTTTTAGTAACACCAATTGCTAATCCAATTTTTTCATCTTTAACTGCAAAAACAACTATAATGCCTTCAGTTAATTCTTTTTTTCCACTATCAACTAGTTTTCTTAGATCTTTAGGAGGTAAATCAATTACCTTTTGAAATCTTACTTTGACATTATTTATAGTTTGATCATTAATGATATTTTTCGATTTATCGCTTAAGGTTGATTTAACCAAAAGTTGTTCATAATGCCTTGCTAGGTCTTTAATTAAAGTTTGTTGATTATCACTACTAATATTGGGTTTTCCACCTAATTTAATTATTTTTTGAGATAAATCTTTTATTGTTTCTTCGCTTTTCTCACTTTCAAGATCACTAAGTTTTTCTTTTTTATTTAAATATTCTTGTAATTGCTTATCTCTTAAAGCTTCAACTCTTCTCACTCCCGCCGCTATAGAAGATTGGCTAATAATTTTAAATTTACCAATATCACCTGTGTTTCTTGCATGAGTTCCACCACACAATTCTGTTGAAAAGTAACGATCTTTTTCACTACCCATTGATAAAACCCTAACCTCATCCCCATATTTTTCTCCAAAAAGAGCTAATGCACCGTTATCAACTGCTTCTTTTGGTGTCATAATTCTTGTTTTTACTTCAGATTTTTTTTCAACCATTGAATTTACAAAAGTTTCTATTTTTTTAATTTCATCTGTTAAAATAGGTTTCATATGACTAAAATCAAATCTCAAACGATAAGGGTCAACTAAAGAGCCTTTTTGAGTGACGTGAGTACCCAGCACTCTTCTTAATGATTCATGCAATAAGTGAGTTGCTGAATGATAAGCTCTAACATTATTTCTTCTTTCAACGTCAATTTTCATTTCAACATTGTCATTTACTTTGATAGATCCTTCGGTAACTTTACCGTAGTGCACAAATAAGTCTCCTAACTGTTTTTGAACATCATTTACTTCAAACTTAAATTTTCCCAAAGTAATTTCCCCTGTATCTCCTACTTGTCCACCTGACTCGCCATAAAAAGGCGTTTGATTAGTAATCATCATCCCTTCATCATTTGCAGATAAAATTTTTACCTCTTTGTTATCTTTTAATAGTGATAAAATTTTTCCTTCTGCTTGATCTGTTTCATAACCTAAAAATTCTGTAGGACCCAATCTATCTTTAATTTCAAACCATATTTTATTAACCGAACTATCGCCTGATCCTTTCCAATTTTTCTTGGCAAGTTCTCTACTTTCGTTCATCAAGGTCTTAAATTTTTTATTATCAATTTTTAATGATTTATTTTTTAAAATATCCTCAGTTAAATCTAGAGGAAACCCATAAGTGTCGTATAATTTAAAAGCTACTTCTCCTGGTAAAACTTTATCAATTTTTGAAATTTCATCATTTAAAATTTTCATTCCTCTTTCTAATAAAACTAAAAATTTTTCTTCTTCCGTTTTTAAAGTTTCCTTAATTAATGACTCAGCTCTAACAAGCTCCGGGTAGTTTCCTGACATCTCATCCATTAAAGTTTTAAAAATATTATAAAAAATTGGCTGCTTCGAGCCTAGTAAGTGAGAATGTCTCATTCCTCTTCTCATAATTCTTCTTAAAACATAGCCTCGTCCTTCGTTTGATGGTAAAACCCCTTCTGCAACTAAAAATGAACTTGCTCTTAAGTGATCCGCGATCACTCTAAAACTAGAAACGTTTTTTTTATCAGGTTTTATTTTAACTGCTTCTGAAATTGAATTTATTAACTTTTTAAAATGATCTGTTTCATAATTGTCATGCGTACCTTGTAATAAAGCTGTAATTCTCTCTAGTCCCATTCCTGTATCTACTGATGGTTTTGGTAAGTTTATCCTTTTATCTTTAGAAACTTGTTCAAACTGCATAAATACTAAATTCCAAATTTCAATGTATCTATCTCCATCTTGATCTTTTGTACCAGGCAAACCGCCTTTAAGATGATCTCCATGATCATAAAATATTTCAGAACAAGGACCACAAGGGCCTGTTTCGCCCATCGACCAAAAATTATCTGATGTTGAAATCTTAATTATTTTATCTTCTCCTAACCCTGTTATTTTTTTCCAAAGCTTAAAAGCTTCCTCATCTTCATTAAAAACTGTGAAATAAAGCCTGTTTTTGTTTAAACCAAAGGCTTTTGTAACTAAATCCCAAGCTAGCTTAATTGCTCTTTCTTTAAAATAATCACCAAAGGAAAAATTTCCTAGCATTTCAAAAAAAGTATGATGTCTTGGAGTATAACCAACATTTTCAAGGTCGTTGTGTTTTCCGCCAGCTCTTACACATTTTTGAGATGTGGTTGCTCTTTTATAATCTCTTTTTTCTAACCCAGTAAAAACATTTTTAAATTGAACCATTCCTGAGTTTGCAAACATTAGTGTTGGATCATTATTTGGAACTAAATTACTAGATTCCACAATTTTATGATCGTTCTTTTCAAAATACTTAAGAAAAGCACTTCTAACTTCATTGAGTGTTTTGTCTGCCATATTTCTAAAATACAGCTTTTTTATATGATGTCTATATATCTATAGGGAAAAAAGGCGCTCAAAAGAGCGCCTTTTAGATAACTAAAAGTTATATGCTAATTTTTTTTTGTAGGTACTTCTTCTGCAGATTCTACTTTTTCTTTTTCAATTGGATTGCCTTCAATTTTTTCAGAAATAAGACCAGCTTTTTCTCTTATTGCCATTTCTATTTCCGCTGCAGCTTTAGGGTTTTGTTCAAGGAATAATTTTGCATTTTCTTTTCCTTGACCAATTTTTTCACCTTTGTAAGCATACCAAGCACCTGCTTTTTCAACAATTTCTGCTTTTGCTCCAAGATCAATCAGTTCACCAGTTTTACTTATTCCTTTTCCATACATTAAATCAAATTCAACTACCTTAAATGGTGGTGCAACTTTATTTTTAACAACTTTTACTCTAGTTGCATTTCCAATAATCTCTTCTTTATCTTTGATGGCACCTATTCTTCTTATATCCATTCTAACTGATGCATAGAATTTTAATGCATTTCCTCCTGAAGTTGTCTCAGGACTTCCAAACATTACACCAATTTTCATTCTAATTTGGTTAATGAAAACAACCATTGTGTTTGTTTTTGAAACTGAACCAGTTAATTTCCTTAATGCTTGACTCATTAATCTTGATTGAAGGCCTACATGATGATCTCCCATTTCTCCTTCAAGTTCCGCTCTCGGGGTTAATGCTGCAACAGAATCAATTACAATAACTGACATCGACCCTGATTTAATTAAAGTATCTGTAATTTCTAAAGCTTGTTCACCAGTATCTGGTTGGGAAATTAATAACTCTTCAGTATTAACGCCTAATTTTTTTGCATAGACTGGGTCTAGTGCATGTTCTGCATCAACAAACCCACATATGCCGCCTACTTTTTGTGCTTCGGCTATAACTTGCAAAGCTAACGTTGTTTTTCCAGAAGACTCTGGACCATAAATTTCAACAATTCTTCCCTTTGGCAATCCTCCAATACCAAGAGCAAGATCTAAGCTTAGGGATCCTGTTGAAATAGACTCAATATCCATAGCCTTTTGTTGACCTAGCTTCATTACAGAGCCTTTTCCAAAGTTGTCTGTTATTTGGCTTATTGCTGCTTCTAAAGCTTTATTTTTTTCTTTGTTTTCTGAATCTTTCTCTTTAGTGGGTTTAACTACCTTTAAATTATTTTTTGTCATTTTTTACCTTTTTTTCTATTTTTTAACGTTCGAATCATGCTTTTATTATGTACCACTTTTGTTCTCATTGGCAATAAAAATGTTTTTTTAAGTCCAAAAACGTTGATTTATTTGATTTTTAAATAGTCGCTATTAAGCAATCCAATAGATTTTAAGAGATTAAATTGGGAAAGAAGATAATTTCTTTCTGAGTTAGCTAATGAAATTTGAGCATTTAGCAAAAAAGAATTTGATTGAATAACTTCAAGAGTAGTTCTTCCAAGACCGCTTTCGTACTCAGCGGTAATTCCTTCATTTGCAATTTCTGCAGCTTTAACTTGTAGCTCAACTGAATTTAATAAACTTTTACTAGATTGAAGATTAGACCAGGCACTTGCAACAATTGTTTCGTTTGTCTTAATTGTGTTGTCTAAAAGTAATCTTTTTCTAGTTTGTAAATTTTTATTTTTTTTATAAGTAGCTCTATTTTTTCCACCCGAATAAAAAGGCCAAGACACAGTAGCTTTTAAAATATCTTTTTCTCTTTCATCATAAGTGGAACTTAAATCTTCACTATAAGACCTTTCAAAAGATAATTTAGCAGTTGGTGATAAGTCTGATTTTGCAATTATTGTATCTTTTTTGGATTGTTCATACTCTAATTTAGCAATAGTTAAATCAGGATTATTTTTCTTTGATAACTCAGTTGCTGAATTTAAGTTTCCCGGCATAGCAAAAGTTATTGTTGAATTTTTAACTAATGAATTTGAGTCAGATAGTGGTCCAATAATATTTTCATAATTTAGTTTGCTAGTTAAAACCTCATTTTGGGCTTGGATAAATCTTGCTTGAGCTTCAGCTAAAGAAGATTCTGATTGTGCAACATCTGCTAAAGTTACCTGTCCTCTTTCAAATCTAATTCTATCAGTTTCAACTTGTCTTTCTAATAAATTAACATTGGCTTGATTAATTTTTAATTTTTCTTTAGCTAATATAAGTCCAGTATAAGCTTCTACAGCTTTAAAAAATATATCTTGTTCTTTTTTTAAAAGTTTTGCTTTTGCAAGATCAATACCAATTTTATTTTTATCGTGCTCTGCATTTCTTCCAAAATCGACTAATGTTTGTTCGATTGTTATTGAAGTTGATTGAGGATCTACGTTGGTAATTGTTGCGTCACTCCCTGACTGATTTGTTAATTTATTTGTATCTTCTTTGCTTTTACTTCCGCTCAAAGTTAAAGTTGGAAGGTAGTCTCCTTTAGAAATATTTAAATCTTCTTCAGAAACTTTGATATTCTCCCTTTCAGCATTTAATTCTGTATTATTTTTATAAGCTTGAGAAAGTGCTTCACTAAGCGTTACAGCAAACACCTTAGGTATAAAAAATACCAACGAAATTAAAATTAAAATTACTTTTTTCATTTATCTAAATTTAATTGAATTAATTTGATGATTACTATTTAATTTCATTACAATCGAGGCATATTTTGGCGCATCTTTAAACATATTTTGTGTAATTCTTTGGTATGTTTGCATAAAATTTATTATATCAGCTCTGCTCATAATTCTTAAATTTTTTTTATTTTTTGATTTTAACCAAAGTGCTTTTTCTTGTTTTATTCTCCATTGTTGAAGAATTTTAAAATTATTAACTCTAAGATAAATTATTTCATTAAGTTGTTTAAATAGATTTTTATAATGTATTTTCAATTGAGTATTAACATATTTTCTCCAAACTAAATCTAAGTCTTTTACTTTTTCTAAAGAATTTATTGGTTTAGTAATCTGTGAATTTTTTTGAGCTTTTGCTCCAACGCACCAACCTTCAAAAATAATTACATCTGGTCTTGAATTAATTTTATACCATAATTTTTTATGACATCTGTCGTCTTTAGATTTATCAAATTTTGGTAGTTTTAAACTATTAAATTTTTTATTTTTAATTTTTTTAAAAAAATTTGAAATAATTCTGTAATCATGGGTTCCCGGTACTCCCCTTGTCATTAATAATGGATGTTTTGTTATTGATAATTTTTTTCTCTCATTTCTAGTTTTATAAAAATCATCAATTGAAATTTTAAAAACTTTAAGTTTAAAGTATTTTTTTAATATCAAAGATATTATTGAAGTGATTGTAGTCTTTCCTGTTCCTTGACCTCCTGCTAAACCAATAATCAACGGCGAGTTTTTATTTAATTTTTTTGCAATCCAAAAGCTTGTAGGTATTAAATAAGATTTAAGCATCTTATTTTTATTTTTAAATTTATTCGTTTTTGTTTCTTGCGATTTTATAAATTTAAAACAATCTTTCTTTACTTTGTTATAACACTCGACAACAGGCTGCATATGAAAATTATTTTTTTTGATCTAGAGGATGGTTCTCTCCATCATTCACTGGAACATTTTCTATCTCAAATGGTTTAACACCTTCAACACAAGCTATATTTACACCATAGATTTTTGGATTACTTCTTGGTCTATTGTGAGTATGAATACCACAAACTTTACAAAAATAATGTTGAGCAGTTTTTGTTTTAAATTGATAAAGTGTTAAAAGATCTTCACCTTTAACTAGTTTAAAATCATCTGGTCCAATAACTCCTATGATGTATCCTTTTCTTTTACAGATAGAACAATTACAACGCATGATCTTTTCAAATCCCTTTTCAGGAACATTAACTTCTGCTTCTACTCCACCACAATGACATGTTAATTTTTTCATTTATATTTCTCCTTTAAATTTTTCATAACTCTTTTCTAAAATCCCACGGATATTGAAAAGTCATTGACCACATTCCTAGTTTGTTTGCTTTTGCAAAGTCTTCGTCTTTAATAAATTTTGTTGAATATTTTCTATAAGCAAAAGCATAACCACTTCGTACTAAAAATTTCGATAAACTTTCTCCATTAACAAAACATTCTGCTAGAGTTCTTTTGTAAAAATCTTTTTTTTCACCAATACACTTAGGTATATTATTGCCGATCTTTTTAACTAGCAACATCTTTGCAAACATGCCACAACCTACTTCTTCGTTGCCTTGCAAACAAGTTTGTTTTAGCTCTGGTGTATCAATGCCTAAAAAACGTATCTTCTCACCATTTAAAACAATTGTATCACCATCAACAATTTTAAGATTATTTGCCGAAGAAACATTGCACCATAACAAACCCAGAATCACGATCCCTAAAAGCTTTTTCATTTTTAATATGCGATTTAAACTATCTCTGGTTTAAGTTATCCACAAGAGCACATAATATGGTTTGAATGTTCACGTTTTGATTCACTTTTGATTCACTTACAGACTCAAAATACAACCTGATTGACACTATTGAATAACTTGTATATTAATGAGAACAAAATAAGAACATTTATGAAGCTAACAATACCTTACTATTTGCACAAAGCTGGAGCGGGTTTTCCGTCGCCTGCAACAGATTATATTGAGGAAGATATCGATTTAAATGTTCATTTAATCAAAAACGTTCCAGCAACCTTCATCATAAGAGTTCAGGGAAAATCAATGGTTGATATTGGAATTAACGATGGCGATTTATTGTTAGTAGATAAAAGCTTAAAACCTAAAAACTTTTCAACAGTTATAGCAAATGTTCATGATGAGCTTGTTGTTAAAAGCTTTGTTCAAGAAAGAGATAAAAAATTTCTAACATCTGGATCTAAAAATTATGAAGATCGAATTTTAATTGATGAAGAGGCAGATGTTTTTATTTGGGGAATTGTAACTTATGTCATCCACTCAACATACTAAAAAAATAGCATTAGTTGATTGTAATTCTTTCTACGTTTCATGTGAAAGATTATTTAATCCTAAAATAAGAAAAAAACCTGTTGTTGTTTTGTCAAATAATGATGGTTGTATTGTTTCAAGATCTAATGAAGCAAAAGCATTAGGAATAAAAATGGGAGAACCTTATTTTAAAGCAAAAGATATTATTGTTAAAAACAACGTTCAAGTTTTTTCATCTGGTTACTCTCTGTATGGAGATATTTCAAGAAGAGTGATGCGAACTTTAAAACGTTTCAACTCTGACATGGAAGTTTATTCAATTGATGAAGCTTTTTTAGATTTGTCAAATTTTTCTGATAATGAAATAGAAGATGTTGGAAAAGAAATTAGAAGTATAGTTTTACAATGGACCGGCATACCAACAAGTATTGGAATTGCTAAAACAAAAACCTTAAGCAAAGTTGCAAATCATATTGCTAAAAAAAAGGAATCTGGAGTTACAAGTTTAATTGGAATTGAAAACATTGATCCGGTATTAGAGAAAGTAGAAATAAATGATGTTTGGGGTGTTGGAAAACAATTAACTAAATTTTATCATCAAAATGGAATTTATAATGCTAAACAATTAAAAAACATGTCTAATACTTGGATTAAAAAAAGTTCTAATGTTTTAAGTTCCAGAACTGCAATGGAACTTAGAGGTATTCCTTGTATTGATATTGAAAAAACTACATCAAAAAGAAAGAGTTGTGTGGTATCACGTTCATTTGGTCAAAGAGTAGAAAAACTTCAAGAACTAAAAGAAGCTATTGCAAATTATTGTTTAAATGCGTCAGAAAAAATTAGATCAGAGTCCTTAATTACAAAATCAATAACTGTTTTTATTAGAACAAGTCCCTTTCAAAGTAAATTTGGATATTACTCAAATTCAAAAACAATTGATTTTCCAATTGGAACTAACAATAGTATTGAAATAGTTAAAACTGCCCTATCTGCTTTAGAAGTTATTTTTAAAAATGGTTATCGTTATCAAAAAGCAGGCGTGTTGCTAACAAGATTATCGAATGCCGACGAAAAAAATAATTTATTTTCATCAGAAAAAGATGAAAAAATAAATAGTTTAATGAGATCAATTGATAATACAAATTACAGATATGGTAGATCTGTTATAAGCCTTGCAAGTGCCGGGGTTCAAAAGAAATGGAATATGAAAAGAGAATACTCTTCTAGAATAGATACAGCTGATTTTAATTTTCTTCCAAAAATATCAGTTTAAATTCGACTATAAAATAATGAGCTATACCGTGTGAATCTTAACACCTTTTGTTAAGAAATCTGATATTTGATTTGCTATCATTTCAGCTACAGTTATTGAAGCTTCGGTTGTTGAGGCAGCAATATGAGGCGTTAATATAGCTTTTGGGTTATTAAACAAAACATTTTCTTTGGCTGGTTCTTTTGAAAAAACATCTACTGCAGCTCCAGCTATTAAGTTTTCATTTAAAGCGTCATTTAAATCTTTTTCATCAACTATATTACCACGTGCCGCATTAATTATATAAGCCGTTGGTTTCATTTTTTTATAATGTTCTTTTGTTATTAAAGGTTTGCCGTCAGCTGCTGATTTGCAATGAAAACTAATTATATCGCTATTACCAATTAGTTCATCAAAACTTACATTACTTACATGTGGAAAATCTTTTTTTCTAGATTCAAGTGACTTGGAATTTACTAATATCTTCATATCAAATCCTTTAACTAAATGACTTAACCTAACACCAACATTTCCAAAACCAACTATTCCTAAAGTTTTTTTTGAAAGTTCTGTTCCTTTAATATTTTTTTTCTCCCACTGTCCTTTATGAGTAGTTTCATTTGCAAATGGAGTTTTTCTTAATGCAGACATTATTAATGCAAAGGCATGCTCTGCAGTTGCATTAGCATTTCCACCAGGAGTGTTCATGACAATTATATTTTTTTCTTTAGCTGCATTTAAATCTATATTATCTACTCCTGCGCCAGCCCTTCCTATAGCTTTCATATTTTTTGCAGCTTCAATTATATTTTTAGTTACTTTAGTTGCAGATCTAACAACCATTCCATCATATTCTGGAATAATTTTAATAATTTCTTCTTCTGATAAACCCGTTTTTACGTCTACTGTAATATTATTTTTCTCAAAAATTTTTTGAGCAACGTTGCTCATTGAATCTGAAATTAAAACTTTAGGCATTATTTTTAATAGAATTATAAGCCCAATCAATCCAAGGTAACAAGGCTTTCATGTCGCTATTTTGAACAGTTGATCCGCCCCATATTCTTATACTAGGAGGTGCTTTAGGATAACCGTTGATGTCATTGGCTACACCTTCTTTTTCTAGAAGTAAAAATAATTTTTTTAATACTCCTCTTTGATCTTCTTCGTTATGTTTTGTGAACCATTCATCTTTAATTAATACTGTAATGCTTGTTGAAGATCTAATATTTTTATCTTCACACATAAATTTAAAACAATCGTTTTTCTCAATCCAATCTTCTACAATTTTTAAATTTTGATTTGAAATATTCACTAATTCTTTAGTACCGCCTACAGACTCAACCCAATTTAAAGCATCTAGGCCGTCTTCCACACAAATCATTGATGGAGTATTGATTGTACCACCTTCGAAAATACCTTTAATTAATTTTTTCTTACTTGCTAATCTAAATAATTTTGGAATTGGCCAAGATGGAATGTGAGATTCTAATCTTTGAACTGCACGAGGAGATAAAGCTATCATTCCATGGGCAGCTTCTGCTCCTAAAACTTTTTGCCACGACCATGTAATTACATCAAGTTTGCTATAATCAATATCCATAGCAAAAATACCCGATGTTGCATCACAAATTGTTAAACCTTCTCTATCTTCGGGTATCCAATCACCATTTGGAATTCTGACACCTGATGTTGTACCATTCCAAGTAAAAACTACATCGTTTTTAAAATTAACTTTAGATAAATCAGGAAGAATTCCATAATCAGTTACATAGCTGTTTACATCTTTTATTTTTAATTGATCAAGTATGTCTATTAACCAATCTTTTCCGAAATTTTCCCAGGCTAAAACATCAACGCCTTTGCACCCTAAAAGAGACCACAAAGCAGCTTCTAAAGCTCCAGTGTTTGACCCTGTCATNNNCATCAATAGTCCAACCAGGACGCTTAGAACATGGTCCGCTAGAAAAATTTGGATTATTGGGTTTAATATTTGGTTTTTCCATATAAATAATTTTTAAATATATTTCTTTTTGAAAAAACTTATCACTATTTATTTTATATATATTTTTTAGATCTAAAAAAGAATAATTTTATTATTCAAAATCATAAGCTACTAAACCATCTAGAGGTTTAGGATCAAACCAAGTTGACTTTGGTGGCATATTTAATTTTCTGTCTGCAAAACTTATTACATTTTCCATTTGTGTAGCAAATAAAGCAAACCCTACCTTGGCCTCATTGCTATCTACTTTTTTTTCAATAGCTTCTAAACCATGAAAACCTGCTAAAAAATCAATTCTACTGTCGTATCTAGGATCTCCGATTCCTAAAGTGGGTTCTAGTAAATAGTAGTGCAATAAATTTATATCTAAATTAATAATGTGAAATAAATTTTGATGAGGTTTTTCTTTAAGTTCCAATGAATACCATTGTTTATCTAAATACATTCCAAATATTTGAGATTTTTTTGGTTTGAATGAAGAATTTTGTTTTTCTACTTTAAATTTTTTTTTAATTTCTTTAATAAAATCTTTAGGTGAATAACCATATAAATCTTTTATAAGTCTATTATAATCAAGTATTCTTGCTTGGCTTGCAGGAAAAATTGCAATCATAAAAAAATTGTATGCTTCTTCTCCAGTATGATTAGGGTTTTGGTGCTGTTTAAATTTTGAGAGTTTTAATAATGCATCCATTCTGTGATGACCATCAGCAATATAAATTCTGTTTATAGAATTAAACAAATCACGTATTTTTAAAATTTTTTTTTCATCATTAACAACCCACATCTCATGCTTACTTCCATCCAT
>LWDU01040446.1_pt1 | contig 14512 bp, 13 predicted proteins | sample 727161 | NCBI WGS metagenome assembly LWDU01 (sample SAMN04566230, study PRJNA314399) | hydrothermal vent metagenome | isolation source: deep sea hydrothermal plume seawater | place: Mexico: Gulf of California, Guaymas Basin | collected 2004-07-11 | reverse complement strand
AATGGACCGTTTCGAAAACTGGCAGCTATGGGTCGCCCAACACGCGTCGCCACTCTTGGGGGCTGGTCACGCCAGCCGTGACAGCTTCAAGTCCGCGTTGGCGTAGTGTCACCATCCCTTCTGAAACGGCTCTTTGTTCAATCTCATGACTCGTGTTCGCATTTTGAATGACCGATCGAACGGACGGATTCCGCGCGTTGAAATACTCCACCAATAGAGCACGGCCCAAATAGCCGCTGTGCTGACATTTGTCACAACCGACGGGAACCATTGCATCGGAGCCGTCGAGTCCTAGCCGTTCGTCACCGCTGGCAGAACGAGCACACTGGCAGAGACGACGAACTAGCCGTTGCCCCAACACGCTCAATAATGTCGCTCTCAAGGTGTGCGCTTCGATTCCCATATCGATCAGCCGAAAGGTCGCTTCAGACGCCTTGCCGGCATGAATCGTTGTTAGCAGTAAGTGTCCGGTCAACGCGGCCGAAAATGCGCCGCGGGCGGTTTCCGGATCCCGAACCTCGCCGATCAATATGACTTCCGGGTCCTGGCGCATCATGGCTCGAATCCCGCTAGCCAAGTCAAAACCACTTTTGTCATCGGTCTGAGATTGCACGGCTCCATCCACCAATGACTCGACGGGGTCTTCGATCGTCAACACGGTTCGGTGATGGAGCTTTCGCAAACAAGCATATGCTGTTGTTGTCTTTCCCGTTCCGGCCGGGCCACTGATGACGACGGCTCCTGAAGGAGCCGTAAGGTCCGCTTCGAGAGTTTCCTGAACATCAGTCGGCAAACCGAGATCACCCAGTTGGCAAAGTTGGCCTGCCGCGGCAAAGAGACGCACAACGGCCCGCTCGCCAAACACCGTTGGATATGTCGCTAATCGCATTTCCGTGGTTAGGAAGTCACGAATTCGCCCTTCTTGTGGTACATCCGTGCGGTAAGTCAGCAGGCCAGCCATAACCTTCAACCTGACAATTGCCTGAGATTGTTCTCCACGAGGAAAGAGTCCCAGCCGCTGTATGACACCGTCGATCCGCCAGTGGACTTCAATGCCCTCTGGTCGCGGCTGCAAGTGCACATCCGACGCTCGGCATCGCTCGGCTTCGCGCACCAATTGCTGGACGAATTGGTCCGCGTACTCAACGCAAGTGGCGTCAAGTGATTCCAAGGCGGTGGAGATATTGTGTTTCACGTCAACGCAGTCGTCCGGTAAAATCGTTCGATCGGAGCACGGCCGATGGGGTGTGGTCCACAAAGTCGACCAATTAAACACGCCCCTAGCGTCCGGGCGAAAATGCTATTGAAAAACGTCATCCTACGGTAAGCACCGTGTGACTGTCCAACTAGCGAACAAATCGATATCCGGCATCCCGCACCGTAAGAAAGTGGCTAGGTGAACTCGGATCTATCTCGAAAATCTTTCGCAGCCGAGCGATAAACTGGTCCACAGCTCGTGTCGTTACTTGACCAGGCATCCCCCAGACGTTTTCCAGCAGTTCAGCCCGATCAATGACTCGCTCTTCGTTTTCTAAGAAATATCGCATTACTTTCAATTCAAGCTGGGTCAACTTGACCGACTCGCCGTCAACCGACACTTCATGGGTACGAAAGTTGATAATTGCTCGACCAAACGATTCGACGTCGTCGGGCCCTTCCGTAATTGGTTTAGGTGGCGCCTGCGAACCATGTGTTCGGAGCAGATTCTTGACGCGGCTGAGTAGCTCATCCAATTCAAAAGGTTTTGTTAAGTACTGGTTTGCCCCGACATCAAATCCACGAGTTCGATCTTCACTGAGTGTCCTTGCGCTGAGGATCAATATAGGAACGTTGCTACCATCGCTGCGTATGCGTTCGCAAATCGCATAGCCACTCATTCTGGGAAGCATCAAATCCAAGACAATCAGATCGACCGCATCACGCTCCGCTTCGAAGCACTGAACGGCTGCTGCACCGTCACCGGCTACGGTCACTCGGTAACCCTCCTCCTCCAAGTTGAAGCGAATTCCCTTGGCCAAGTGCTCCTCATCTTCAACCAGCAAAATGTGCTTGACAGTCATGCTTCCCATTTCCACTGCACCGGGACTGACGAACATTTTTTTGACCCTAAGGCTGTCGGGCCATCCAACCGCCTGTCACTTCTTATTCTGTTGTTTCCCACTCGCGTCTTCGGAACTCACCGTTGGCACCTGCTATTCAGATTCATTTTCAGCGCCGCTCAGCGCTTTGGGGTCAGTGCAGTTAGGGATAACTACTTCGAAGAGAGTTCCAGGTCCGCTGGCCCGATCCCGAATTCGAATCGTCCCATTCAACTTTTTTATCAGTGTCCGCACGATATACAAGCCTAGGCCCGTGCCAGGCTTATCGCGTTCCAACTCCAATCCGAGCCTGACAAATCGGCGAAACACCTTGCGACGGAGCGGCGTAGGGATCCCCCGGCCATTGTCTTCGATCAGCAACTCTGCATCTTGGCCTTTGAGGCACAAAAATATCGTCACCTGAGGGTCATCGCCGGCATATTTGACCGCGTTATCGATGATGTTTCGCAGAACCAAGTCCAAGTCAACCGCGCGGCAAGTTGTTTCGCACGGTTCAAGTTGTAGCTGGACGATGGATGCAGCCTGCCGATATCGCAGGCACACGTCTTCTACGCAAGAACGAACCAACGTGTCGATCCGCAGTGTCTCGCTCGCATCGGCAGCGTCAGCCCTTTCCAGGCGGGCAGCGGTCAGCAACTGGTTAATCAAGAGGTCCAACCGTTCTACATCCTCCAGCATGATCGCTTCAAAACTATCGCGTTCCTCGTCGCTAAGCGAACGTCGACGCAGTGTCTGCAGATAGAGTTTTAGCGACGCGATCGGTGACTTGAGTTCATGCGTTACTGCATCGATGAAATTGGATTGACGTCGGCTTAGATTAATCGCTTTGACCGAGAGCGTCAGGTACATTACTACGCCGACCAAAATGAAGACGAAAAAGACCGCTCCAATGGTCAGCAATGCCCAGTACCAACCCGCTTCTTCGGGGTCTCGAAAGGCCACCACCACCGCCAGAACAATCCAACCGACCAACAACGCGACCAGTAAAACGATCATCACGACGCCAAGCGTGATCGGCAACCGTAGTGAGCTTCGTTCGAACATGAGATTTCAACAGGTAGGAGTCAGCGACCAGTCGACGCTGTCGAACTGGTTTTATTCTGGGAACCCGCGATCCAGCAACCAGTCGACACTTGCATTAACTTGGCGTCCTCGGCGATCGACCGGGACCGCTCGAAGCCCCTGCGTTACAGACGGTCTCGTGAAACTCGAGCTCTATTCATCCATCAGAGCACCGTATTTTATGGCTTTCGGAGGACCAATGGCGACCGGTGGAACGGCTACGCCTTTTCAGATTGATTGCGATAGTCGACGACGTCCCAAAAAAGCCCAACGAGTGCACAAGCCCGAATCGTTCGGTAGGTCACGTCAAATTCCCACCAGCGATGACCGTGATTTGCCATCCGAGGATAAGCGTGATGGTTGTTGTGCCACCCTTCGCCATAGCCAAACAAAGCAACCAACCAGTTGTTCGTAATTCCGGTAACCCCACATGTGAGTCACCGAATTCACCATCCATGTCACGTGCAACACGGCACAGAGACGCACAAAAATAGCCCACACCGTTACCGATGCACCGAACTGCAAGCCACCGCACCAGGTCGCCCCACCCAGGATCAGCAAGCCGAAAACGATATGGGAGCTCAGAAAACGACGGCAAATGAACGATAACACCGGGTCGCGGCTCATATCCGGTGCCCATCTCTTGTTAAATTCGTCGCGATCTGGCCTAGCTCGGCCAATCCACAACATATGGCTCCACCACTTACCGTCGCGCGGCGAGTGAGGATCGCCCACCTGATCACTCATCGCATGGTGGCCCCCGCCAAACCGCCAATCAACGCCAACATCCAGCGAACCGGTCGAAACGTTTTGAAGCTGGCATGCGTGAATAGCCGATGGTAGCCGAGACAAATCCCGAGCCCACCTGTCACCCAATGCAACACCAACGCCAAAATCAATCCTGGCATCGTGAACGTAAATGGAGCGAACAAGGCTCCGACATGCAGTGAAATCAGCCACAGAGAAACCGGCCAATCGATTCCGTTCGGGTATAGATTCTTGCCACGTTCCACCTGAGCGTCGGGCTTACTCACTTGAGCGGATAGCCGAGCGCCGGGAACAGGAGTGGTTGTGACCGAATTTGCCGGAGGAACGGTGGTGCTCATCAGGAAGATACCTTATTTAGAGATCCCCTCTACCGAAGGGGTCATCATGCATGCTGATACGGAACAACCCGCTGCCCAGACATAGTATCGTTTTTCGTCCAAATGGAGGTGAGCACTACGCCTTGGCCTTGTAATTGTTCTGTAATACTCGCTCATTACCCCCTCTAAAGAGTGCGTATGAGCCATGGAAAAATACCCCAAACGGGCCGACACGCGAAGATCCACTCGCCGGTGAAACCATCGGATCCGACAGACCCTCTGCAACACAATTCAAGCGGCGATGTACCTCCCCGGCGAACAATTGATTGTCAAGGCGCGTTTTGTTGAGGAGGAGAACAACCTACTTGTCCGAATCTCCAACGAATATGGTGGATGGTCAGGAATTGCTCATCGCTTCGAGTTCGATGCAGAACAGGACATGGAGACGTACGACGATCCGACTCGCACGGCGACTTGCCTGTACCACCGTATTGCCGAGCAGCTCGTAATCAAACTCGCTGGTTCTCTGCAATTGGTTGAAGATGAAAGCGGCCGATTGTCGATCGACATGAAAGTCCCCACGAAACCGGTCGACACTTGTTTGCCCGCAGCTACCTCTCCGGCCGACGATTACAGGTTGGACGATCTTCGAATCCTGATTGTCGAGGATGGCCTCGACAATCAACGGATCTTTCGCCGATTTTTGGAAGGGGCAGGTGGCAAGGTTGATGCAGCAGAGAACGGGCAGATCGGCTGCGATATGGTGCACGCTGCGGTGTCAGAAGGAAGACCGTACGACGTGGTCTTGATGGATATGCAAATGCCTGTCCTGGATGGGTACGGAGCAACGCGTCAGCTACGATCGGAAGGTTTCGATTTTCCGATCATCGCTGTCACTGCCTTTGCGATGGAACACGATCGCGACAAGTGCCTTGCCGCCGGTTGCAGCACATACGTCACCAAACGGGTCCGCAAAAATCAGTTGCTGCAAATCGTTCACGCCCAGGCCAGTTGTCGACCTGAATCGATGACAACTAGCTAAGCTGGGGTTAGGCCAAGTCCTCAAAGTCCAGCGGCCGGTTTTCCTTGGCTGACTCCTCTGCTCGAAGCATCACTGCCACAGCGCGGGCCGCCTCTCGAAGCGTGACACGGCGGGGACAAACGCCGCGGCGGATGCAGTCGACGAAGTACCGCAGCTCATCTCGCAATGCGCCTTGACGATAACCATCGATCAACGGCCAATAGTCGGTGTCACTACGTTTCACACCCTTCGAAGTCGTGATTTCCAAGCCAGTCACGGAACAATCAATGGCTAACTTGCCCTCCGTGCCGATTACCTCTAGATGAGCGTCGATCACAGTGGGACTTGTCTCTGGAAGACACCAAACGGTTTCCACGTAACCGACGGCAGCGGAATCGAAATGTAACCAAGCGCAACCGATATCGTCAAAAGTGAATCGATGAGTCTTGACCGTCGTTCCATAAACTCGACTAGGTCCGCGCCCCATAAACCACATCATTAGATCCGCATCGTGAACGCCGTCGCCTATTAGCGGACTTACCTTGTCCAATCGGACAGAACCAGGCGCAACCGGCAGATTTCGTCGGGACCGCATGTAGACGATGCGTCCAATCTGACCGGCCAAGATCGCTTCTCGAGCCATCCACACGCGAGCGTCGAAGCGGCAGATGTGTCCCACCATCGAAATACCGCGGGCACGTTCTGCGATAGCCAACAGTTGTTCGCACTCTTCACGGGTCGCGGCCATCGGTTTTTCAAGAAACAGGTGTTTGCCCGCGTTTAGAGCTGAACTGGCCGCGGCAAAATGATCTCTCCAGTGTGTGGCAACGAGGATCACGTCCAGGTCTTGGCGATTGACAAAGTGTTCCACATCACGATCGACCGATACAACTCCCGCGGGTAACAACGACGGCTCCACTTCGCGTCGTGAGCAGATCCCGATCACTTCCGCACCGTCCAGGCCTGCGAGAACGTCGGCGTGGATTCTACCGAAACGACCGAAGCCGATGATTCCCCAGCGGATTGTCACTGCTATATTGCCTCTAACTTTGTCGCCTACGATAACAGATCTTGCATTCGCTCAAAACCAACTTTGAGCACGTCTGCCGGGTCTTGTTTCCAGAGCGCTGAATTGAACAACTCCAAGCTGACCGTCCCCTGGTAGCCGATCTCCTTGAGTATGTTAATCTCAGCCACAAGGTCGATGACACCTTCACCCAACATCACTCGGTCCGGGTCGGTCTGTTGCCCAGCAGCGATCTGCGAACTCGCGTCGTCGATGTGATAATGACTGATGCGACTGGCCGGGATCGAACGCAATGTGTCCGGCGAAGAGCCCGTATTCCACGAATGGAATGCGTCTAGGATCAGCGTCGCATCGTCTTCACCTACGGACTGCACGACGTCCCAGGCCTGCTCCAACGAAGCTATCGATTGGAAGAAACTGATGTACTCAAAGGTGGGGTGAATGCCGATCTCTCGTCCCAATCTCAACAAGTCTCCATACCGTTCCGTTATCTGTTGCACGGAACAAGAATCGCGGGGCGGCGAACAAACGATCGTGGGTGCACCAAGCCGAGTAGCAAGCTCCATGCGACGCTTCGCCTCATCGAGCATGATCGGGTACTCTAGTCTGCTGGCCTCACCCCATGCACGGAGAGCAATCATAGACGGCACGATGAGTCCGTGATCGTCCAGGGCCTTTTCGATGTCGCCGACCTCACCGCCACGGCCGACGTATTCATAGACATCGTTGATCCACAATTCGACGCCTTCAAAACCGGCTGCAGCTGTCAGACGAATTTTATCTAGGATCGATTGAGGTCGAATCGTGCTGGTGTTTAAGCATAGCTTGAATGACATCGGTTTCCTTATTCGCCTATGGAGAAGCCTCAGAACCATCTCGGCCGTGCTTTTTTCTCATGCTTATGTGTTCTTCCAACGCCTGTCGAAACTCGGCCACTTCGATGTCGCGTTCGCAACATACCAACATCAGTGGGCCATCGATCCGGAAATTTCCATCCCATTGTCGAAGATGGTCATCACTCCAACTCGCGTCGTACTCGGCAAGATGTTCGTCGGTCAAACGTGACAAGTAGGCGCGTAGACTGATGTCCGTTTCATCAGGCGGCTCTTTGTAGGGCAAGCGTTCGTAATCAATTTCTTTATTCATGGTTCGTTTTTCATTTGTGGTCTATTGGACTTCTTTACGGTTCATTCAATATCGGCAGACGTCGCTATGCACGTCGAGCGGTCGTCGTTCAGACTTTGGTTTTCCAGGCGTGTGGCAAGTGTAACAGAGTCGGTGGTCAGCCAACGCTTTGTGTCGTTTCGTTCCAGCCTTGTGCACGTCATGGCATGACAAACAGGTTACGGTGCTTCCCGTTGTGACGACATCGCGAACGTTGTGCAAGACGTGTGCGTCGATAGGATTGAGCGATTGAATCTTGCCATCCGACCAATTCACATCGAGATCAAGAAAAAGATTGTCGCCAGTGACGAAGTTGTTGGCGAACGGCGAACCCGTGCTACGTGACTTTCCCGTGCGAATGTGACACTGACCACATATCGACACAACGACACGAGCAGAATCGCCCCGTGCCTTTGACAGCGCTACCTTGGTCGTGTCCTCGGTATGGTCGAGCGACGGATTGCCGTGGCAAGTGAAACAGTCCAGCGACAGGGCCGAAAACGCATGCGTTCGGTTGTCCACTCCGGTAGCATGACAGCCGGCACAACTTTTCCCGAAAACGGCGGAGTCCCAAACGGCCTCGCCAAACGAGTTTCTTTTGGCTGACTTCGCCTCACCATGCGTGAGTGGTGCGCTCAACAAGTCGAGTTGACCGTACTTGTCTGTACGTCTCAAGAATCGTGTCTGCCGCGTATTACCCATGACAAATTGGATGTCTTTGATAAATCGGCTCGCCTCACCAATCTCTGCCAACTTGGCAATCTCAGGCGAATTGAACGCCTTCCTCATCGTCAGTTGGTGACGATTGTCCTGCCAAGTCGAACCTATGCCTCGATGACAGAACAGGCATTCATCTCCCGTGATGTAGTCGGGCACCGGTTTGCCAACGTGATTGGATCCCCAGGTTTGCGCCACGGCTGGCTGGCCGCCTTCCTGGGCTTGTGTGGTGGATCGATTCTGTCGTTCTAGCAGAGCGAACGGGACGCACAACACGGCAATCAATGAGACGACCAAGAACCGCAAACGCCAGGACTTACCCATCAGGTACGGTCCTGTTTACGAACCGGTTGCTCACGCCAATCAGCGTTCTGTCGGTACGGCTTTGACACCCACATTGCAAGTCTCCACAAGAGCACCCCAGTTCTGACTCCGTGCGAACTGACCGAGCAATCCGTAATTTTACCACATGCGGATGGCGGTGTGGCGATTGTGTCGGGTCACGGCGAGTTCTCGCGTGAACTTGAAATACCCGAGGCTATCGCCTGCGGCTCAATTTAATTTCTCCGCGTCGTACTTGGCCGTGTGGGTGAAACGGCGCCGGCTTTCCGAACGAGTGGTGCAGTGGGACGTTGATTTGCCTTGATCTCGGCGACATGTTGGTCATAGGCAACTTGAAGTCGCCGAATAATCTCCGTGTGCTGGCTGGCGACATTCGTCGTTTCACCGACGTCCGCGACGGTGTCGTATAACTGAACGGGCTGTGGCGACGTACCCGCGCCGGCATTACGCTGCCTTCCTTGGCCTTCTTTCCACGGATAGAACTTCCATTTTCCCGAGCGAACGGTACCGGGACCGTGCATCAAAACGTAGGCCTCGTGAGGACTGCGGGCGCCGGCGACACCCGACATGAGCGACCAGATGTCGTGCCCGTCAATCTTGCGATCAGGCAACTTACCATCGCACAATCGAGCCAGGGTCGGCAAAATGTCGATAGTCGCCGCCACCTCAGTGCAAACCTGACCAGCCGGGATCTTTGCCGGCCACCACATGACCGTGGGTTCGCGAATTCCACCGTCGTACACACTACCCTTCTTCGCCCGAAGCGGCAACGAGCTTCCAACTGCCGCGCCGTTGTCACTGGTGAAAATGACCAATGTCTCTTTGGCAATACCGGCCTCGCGAACCGCCTTTAGGACTTCACCAACGGACCAGTCAACTTCTTCGATCGCGTCCCAAATCAACTTGTCGGTCCGTCCGGCAAATGCCTTTGAAACGGCTAACGGAAGATGAACCATCGTGTGAGGCATATACAGAAAAAACGGACCTTCTTTGTCAGCCTCAATGAACTTAATTGCCTCCTCCGTATAGCGTTTCGTCAACGTCGACTGGTCAGCCGGATACTCAACGACCTCTTCACCTCGAAAAAGCGGTACCCAGTTTCTCTTCTTGTGGCCCGCCAACAGGTCCGTCCGTGTCAACCCTTCGCGTATCACCATGTCGTCGGCCAGTTGATTCGCCGGATCAATCCACATGTCGTTGCTGTACGGAATACCAAAATAGGACTCAAATCCCTGGTAGGTGGGTAGGCATGGCGGAAGATGACCGAGATGCCACTTGCCAATACAGGCAGTACGGTAGCCAGTCGCGCGGAGCATGTCGGCAATCGTAACCTCATCCGGATGTAAGCCAGCTTTGCTGTTGGGAAACAGCACGGCGGCCATACTGAGACGACGATAATGACAACCGGTCATCAACGCTGTTCGAGAACCTGAACAGACGGCACAGCCCACATAGAAATCGGAAAAACGCATTCCCTCTTTTCCCATCTGGTCAATGTTGGGAGTCTTTGGTCCCTTGGCACCATTGAACCCAACGTCACCGTAACCCATGTCGTCAATAAAGATGACAATGACATTCGGCTGTTCGGCGGCGACCGCACTGCGAATAGGTAAGAAGCAAAGGCAGAACAAAGCCGTGATGATGACAGGTGTGACTCGAAACATGAGGACACTTTTTGTGGAGCTAGGAATTGGTTCTTGAAAGGAGGAAAATGCAGCTCGTGTCAGCCCATCAGATCCAAAATTCCATTAATTGCCGAGTTAATAAACGGGCCAACAAATGGCAAACGGCTGACTTGGACATCATCGTTCCGATCGACTTCGACGGCCACGTCCCGAAGTCGCTGTCCATACTTTTGTAAGTCATCTGGCAACGCGTCGTCCCAACCTTCGATGACCATTTGGATCTTTTTCAATTCACCGTCGTCGAGCCAGAAACCCCGGCAGACCGTGCACCGATTGATCACAATTCCCGTGTCACCGCCATAGTTGATTGGGGCGGTCGTGGCGCCGCACTTCGGACAGGTCAAATCACGGTCCACCGCTTCCAAAACGACGCCTTGGATCGTCGTTGATCCAGCGATCGCGCGTCTTTCATCGGGGTCGAACCGAACCTCTCGAATTCGCGCGATCTTGCCGATCTCGTCGCTGTCAAGCCACTCCCCCTGGCACTTGCCGCATGTTTCAATGGCGATGCCTTCGTACTGAATGGTCTCCAAGATATCGTGGCAGTTCGGACAGTTCATTTTTTGGCTCCGCGTGCGATCTCTTCAGTTGCGTGACGTTCAACGGAAGGGCGAGAAACAACGCTGTAGATTCTATCATGCTGCCGCTGTCGATCAAAAAGAGTGGAAGCCTCCAACGTACTAAACTCAAAACAGACACGTTAGCCCAGTCCAGCAGGCGCTGTATGGTTGGTAGAGTGAGTTTTTGACGGTGAATTGCGAATGATTAGTGTCGGTCTTGGTTGGTCGACCAATCATGAAGGTCCACGGACGATCGAGATATTGTCAATAGTTATTTGTCATTTTTCTTCTGTCAAGGACGGGAGATGCACGTCGGAAGGATCGGTTCAAGCAGCCATGCCGCAGCAAAATGCATCCGTTAAGACTACGGAAATGAAACGACAAACGACCAAAGACAAATAACCAAAGACAAATAACCAATGACACATCGAGCGCCGACCTTCGAACCGACTTAAACTCCCACACGATCTGTCCAATAACTGTCTGGACCTTCGGCCCGCTGATGCATCATCGATCACGGAACAGCTCTTTATTCGATTGCACTCACTCCTTGGCAACCGCTTTGTCTAGTTGTTGCTGCAGACGCATCAACCGTTTGTATCGCTGGTAGATCGTATCGTACTGGGCAACGAAGTCGGCGGCGGGCTGAAAGCGGGTCGGCTCCGCTGCCGTGTGTTGCGCCAGGAAATCGGACCATTCTTTCGTCTCGTCCGCCAACTTTCCATGCCGAAATTTTGCCATCAACGCAGCGCCCCAAGCTGTTCCCTCCTCAGCGCTGTCGAGCACCGTCACTGGCGTGTCGAAAACGTCGGCCAGAATCTGTCCCAACTTCGGTGTTTTCGTCAAACCACCAGTAAGAATCAGATCTGTCCTCGGGAAACTCTGTGCATCCAGAACTTCGCTACCGAGTTTTAAATTGAACATCGTTGAGAGCAATGCGGCCTTTACTACGTTTCCAGGAGTCGCATTGGTATCGTTGAGGCCGACGATCAGACCCGTTCCTCCTCGACTAATTCCCAGACCGGGTTCATCGTCCATGAACGGAAGCGCCAAGAGACCGCCGCAATCTGGGCCTGCTTCCAGGACCTTTGGCATGATCGCGTCGAATCCTGCCCGACGATTGACGTCCAACATCTCAACCATGCTATTCATGTATGTCGTGCCATTGCGGAGCCAGACCATATTGATCGGCTTGCCGTCTGGAGCACAGAAATGGTCAACGGCCTCACTGACGCCCTCGAACGTGCGGTCCCCCACCGAATTGGCGCAAACCGATGTGCCGAAACTGACGGAGACCATTCCCGCGTTGCCGATGAGAGAACCCGCTAGCGCCGCAGGTTGGTCGCCTTCGGCTGGTGCCACGGGAATTCCCTCCGGTAACTCGAGCAACGCCGCACCCGTTTGGTTTAGGCATCCCGCGTCCTGTCCTGCACAACGGACGGCTGGCAGCAGATCTCTGAGTGAAGTCACCGTGTTGCTGGCTACCAGTTCGTCAAACGAATCCAACAACGCTCGGTCATAATCCTTGGTCGCTTGATCGATTGGAAACATGCCAGCCGCGTCGCCAATTCCCAAAGTCCACTGCCCAGTCAGTCGAAAAGCAATCCAACCTGCAGGCGTCGTCATATGCCGAGTGGCGTTTGCCTTCTCTGGCTGGTTGCGAATGGTCCATAGCCACCGAGCCGACGTGATCCGTTTCGGCATTTTTACACCGAAACGCTTGGTCAGCTCGTGTCCTTCCTCCTCGTTGCGACTGTCGCACCAAAGCCGAACGGACCCGAGGGAATGGCCGTTTTCATCGGCCAGCACTTCGCCGTGCATCTGTCCTGAAATGCCAATTGCCAGAATTTCAATATCCGCCTGATCGCCCGCCAACTTGACGCGGAGATCCGCCATGGCCGATTGAAGTGCAGCGTCCCAATCGGCCGGCAGTTGTTCATAGCAACCTTCGTCCAGACCAGGCACCATGCCGTATTCACACTCGCCAGTGGCGAGCACTTCGAGGGCTTGATTGGCAAACACGACGGAGAGCCCCTGCGTTCCAGCATCAATGCCCAAGTAGCCTTTGGTGGTCATAGAATTTGTCTTCTTCGTGTTGTCTTTTTCTGAATGCCCACAAGACTTCTCAGCTTGTGAATATGACATGCTGTTGATCGGTCAAACCTGCTGACGTCAGTCCACTGGAAATCCCCGCTTTCGCAGCAGCGCCTTGGTGTCGACGTCTCGACCGCGGAACGCCCGAAAGCCGTCACCGGGATCGATCGTATCACCGACCGACATGATGTGGTCGTGCAGTCGCTTTGACACTTTGGTGTCATAGTAACTTCCGGCCGCATCGAAGACTTCGGCCGCATCCGCAGTTAACGCATCGGACCAGAGGTAACTGTAGTACCCTGCGGAGTAACTATCGCCGGAAAATATATGCGCGAAATGAGGTGTGCGATGACGCATGACGATCTCCCGCGGCATGCCCAAAGCAGCCAGCGTCTCACGCTCAAACCTGTCGGGATCAATTTCGACGTTGCCCGCCAAATGTAGCTTCATGTCGACGAGAGCACTCGCCAAATACTCCACGGTGCCAAATCCCTGGTTAAATGTGGCGGCCCGTTCAATCTTCGCTACCAACTCGGCCGGAATCGGCTTCCCCGTTTCGTAATGCACGGCAAACTGGTTGAGCACCTCGGGCGTCGACAACCAATGTTCGTTGAGTTGCGATGGGAACTCTACGTAGTCGCGAGCCACCGACGTTCCGGATTGAGACGGATAGACTACTTTCGAATTCAAGCCGTGCAAGGCATGCCCAAACTCGTGAAACAATGTTTGTGCATCGTCCCACGAAATCAACACCGTCGCACCATCGGAGCTAGCCACAAAATTCGAATTGTTCGAGACGATTGGCGCAACGATCTTGCCCATGTTCTCCTGTGATCGGTAGTCCGTCATCCACGCGCCAGATCGTTTCCCTCGTCGAGCATACGGATCCAGGTACCAAAGTCCAATCAACGCGCCTGAGCTGTCGTTCACTTCCCAGACTCGGACGTCGGGATGAAAGACCGGCACACCCGTCGTTTGTTTGAAAGTCAAACCGTAGACCTCTCCGGCGGCCCACATCATCGCTTCCCGCAGCTTTTCGAGTTGAAGATACGGCCTGACTTCATTGAAATCCAAGTCGTATTTTGCTTTGCGGACCTTTTCGGCGTAGTAACGGTAGTCCCATGGTTCAATCGTAATTCCCGACCCTTCGCTGTCGGCAATCTTCTGCATGTCGGCAACTTCTTGGCGAACGCGAGCGACTGCCTTCGGCCAAACCTTCATCATCAGCTCCATCGCCGCCGCCGGGGTTTTTGCCATTTGCGGCTCGAGTCGCCAATGGGCATGCGTTTGATACCCCAGCAACAACGCACGCTCGGCACGTAGTTTCAGAATTTCGGAAATGATGGCGTTGTTGTCGTGCTTGTCACCGTTGTCGCCTCGGCTGTAGTAGTTCGTCCAGACCTTCGCTCGCAGTTGCCGATTGCTCGAATAAGTCAAGAACGGATCCATCGACGAACGGGTATTCGTGATGGCCCATTGTCCGGGACGATTGCGGTCCTTTGCCGCAGCTGCCATTCCCGCCACCACACTCTTCGGCAAACCAATCAGGTCAACTTCCTTCTCAATCCAAGTCACATGACCTTGTTCTTCCGCTAATACGTTTTGGCTGAAATTCGTAAACAGAGTTGCCAGGCGTGTGTTGATCTTCGACACCTT
>LWDU01035247.1_pt1 | contig 14512 bp, 11 predicted proteins | sample 727161 | NCBI WGS metagenome assembly LWDU01 (sample SAMN04566230, study PRJNA314399) | hydrothermal vent metagenome | isolation source: deep sea hydrothermal plume seawater | place: Mexico: Gulf of California, Guaymas Basin | collected 2004-07-11 | reverse complement strand
TGATCGCGCCGATTGCGATGGAAGAAGGTCAGCGTTTTGCGATCCGTGAAGGCGGTCGTACCGTGGGCGCAGGGGTTGTTACCAAAATCAGTGTATAGGATTAATTGTTGAATAAGTGATTGCTTTGCTGAGGTAGGTAGCGAAAGATAGGCGCCTATTGTTAGGCCAGTAGCTCAATTGGCAGAGCAGCGGTCTCCAAAACCGCAGGTTGGGGGTTCGATTCCCTCCTGGCCTGCCAGGCAACACTCGATACGACATTTTATAAGACACTTTATAAGAACATGGGTTTATGAGTAACAAGGCAGAAAGTATATCCAATCGCTTTGATCCTGTGTTGTGGATCCTGGTGGTGGCGATAGTGTTAGGTGGTGTCTACGCCAATACAGTGTTTGTGGCCGTCAATGTGCTGATACGGGCCGTGGCTGGTCTGGGTCTTGCCGCTGTGGCGATTGCGATTGCGTTGCAGACGGGTAGTGGCCATGCAGGCTGGCAATTGGCAAAAGAGGCAAGAGTAGAGGTTCGCAAGGTCATCTGGCCGACGCGACAGGAAACAACACAGACCACGATGATTGTTGTGGGAGTGGTAATCCTGGTTGCACTTTTGCTCTGGGGTTTGGACTCTGCTCTCAGCTGGGGTATTCAGGCAATAATTGGCTGAACGCCATTGATATGACTTTTTGGGTTTTTGATAAACCAGGGGAAGTGAGTGACTAAGCGTTGGTTTGTGGTACATGCCTATTCTGGATACGAGAAGCAGGTGATGCGTGCGTTGCATGAGCGTATTGAACTGTCGTCATTTGCAGACCGATTTGGTGAAGTAATCGTACCGTCTGAGGAAGTTGTCGAGATGCGGGCGGGAAAGAAACGCCGGAGCGAGAGAAAATTTTTCCCGGGTTATGTCCTGGTTGAAATGGAGCTCGATGACGATACCTGGCATCTGGTAAAAGAAACACCGAGGGTGATGGGTTTCATCGGTGGCAAGGCAGATCAACCGGCGCCGATTACAGATCAGGAAGCGGCGACTATAATGCAGCGTGTCCAGGCAGGAAGTGAACATGTAACGCCGAAAACGGTATTTGAGCCCGGCGAACTTGTTCGTGTGGTCGATGGACCTTTCAATGACTTCAATGGTGTCGTTGAAGAGGTGAACTACGAGAAAAACCGTCTACATGTGGCAGTGACCATATTTGGACGATCAACGCCTGTTGAACTGGACTTTAGTCAAGTCGAGAAAGGTTAACGGGTAAGGTTATTCCGGTGATTTGAACCGGAGTTAAACGGGGACTTAGATAACGCCTTTGTCGTAGCAAAAACGGCACCAGGGGGAGGAATCTAAGGTTTGAACCCACAAAGGAGTTTTATTAGATGGCAAAAAAAATTGATGCTTATATAAAGTTGCAGGTTCCTGCAGGCCAGGCAAACCCGAGCCCACCCGTTGGTCCAGCACTAGGTCAGCACGGTGTTAATATCATGGAGTTTTGCAAGGCGTTCAACGCTGAAACACAGTCTCTTGAGGCTGGTATGCCAACACCCGTTGTCATTACGGTATATAGCGACAAAAGTTTTACCTTTATCAAAAAGACACCACCGGCTTCAGTATTGCTTAAGAAAGCCGCTGGTCTTGCCAAAGGTAGCGCTACTCCACACACGGATAAGGTGGGTAAAGTTACTCGTGCACAACTGGAAGAGATAGCTACGACCAAAATGCCTGATTTGACGGCAAAGGATATGGATGCCGCGGTTAGAACCATAGCCGGTAGCGCGAGATCGTCCGGTATAGAAACAGAAGGGGTCGTCTGATGGCGAAGCAGACAAAACGAGCGCGACTGTATGCGGAGAAAATTGAGGTGGGTAAATCCTATCCGATTGAAGAAGCAGTACAGATATTAACTGAGCTTGCATCGTCAAAATTCAAAGAATCACTTGATGTCAGTATCAACCTTGGCGTCGATCCGCGAAAATCTGATCAGGTCGTGAGGGGCGCAACGGTACTACCTAATGGCACCGGTAAAGATGTACGTGTGGCGGTATTTGCGCAAGGCGACAAGGCTGATGAAGCAACTGCTGCTGGTGCAGATATTGTTGGTATGGATGACCTTGCGGCATCTGTGAAGGAAGGCAATCTGGATTTTGGTGTTGTCATTGCCACGCCGGATGCGATGCGGGTGGTCGGGCAATTAGGACAGATACTGGGTCCGAGAGGCCTGATGCCAAATCCAAGATTGGGCACGGTCACACCTGATGTTGCGACAGCGGTTAAGAATGCCAAGGCTGGGCAGATCAGGTATCGAACCGACAAGAACGGCATCATTCATGGTGGCGTTGGAAAGGTAGGTTTCGCGGCCCAGGCTGTGAAGGAAAATGTCGAGGCTTTACTGACAGACTTAAGGAAAGGCAAACCTGCATCTGCCAAAGGTTCCTATGTGAAGAAAATTGTACTTTCTACCACCATGGGAGCAGGTATACCCATCGACCAGGCGTCGTTGGAAGACTAATTTTAGCGTCACTGACAGGGCGTTGTGTCTGCCCTTTCATTGGACGATACACCGGGAGAGCCGGTGAGAGACTTTGGGGTACCTGGTTGAACTACGATTCGTCGAAGGGAAAATCAGGGCTCGTCAAAGACCGCAGGTCGATGACACCAAATAGAAAGGTGTCAGGTTAAGTTCTCAAGCCTGAAATGGTAAAGGGAGCCTGCGCAGACGGTGGACCCGATTCAATTTGAATCTATCGCCGTGTACGGTGCTTGCAGTATCCGGGTATTAATCCGGATTCACTGACAAGTTGTTTAAAGTCGACACAGGAGTATTACTTGTGCCTATAGGACTTAAAGAAAAACAGGCGATTGTTGCAGATGTTAACGAAACTGCAAGCAGCGCACTTTCTGCTGTTATGGCTGATTATCGTGGTATATCTGTTGATGGTATGACAGCACTGCGAAAAGAAGCCCGTGAGCAGAATGTGCAGGTGCGCGTGGTTCGTAACACTTTAGCAAAACGAGCATTCGAAGGTACCGAGTTCGAATGTTTGAGCGAAATGCTGCTTGGTCCAAACATTCTCGCGTTTTCGCTTGAAGACCCTGGCGCTGGCGCCCGAATCTTCAAAGAATTCGCAAAAGAGAACGAGGAGTTTGAGATCAAAGCGCTCAGTGTTGGTGGCAAATTGCTGCCTGCTGACCAGATTGATGCGTTGGCTAAATTGCCCACGCGAGATCAGGCATTAGCCATGTTGATGTCAGTCATGTTAGCCCCGGTTACCAAACTGACAAGAACGCTGAACGAAGTGCCTACGAAAGTGACTCGTGCGGTTGCTGCGGTTCGTGATCAGAAGCAACAAGAAGCCTCTTAAGTAAACTATTAATTGGAGAAAAGGACTCATGTCTTTATCTAAAGATGATATTTTGAATGCAATTGCAGAAATGAGCGTGATGGACGTCGTGGAACTCGTTGAAGCAATGGAAGAAAAATTTGGTGTTTCCGCTGCCGCTGCTGTAGCTGCTGCCCCTGCGGCTGGAGGTGGCGATGGTGCTGCTGCAGTTGAAGAGCAGACAGAATTTGATGTTATTATCACTGCAGCTGGTGAGAAGAAAGTAAACGCCATCAAAGCGGTTCGTGCGATTACCGGTCTTGGCCTGAAAGAAGCCAAAGCTGTGGTTGATAGCGCCCCCGCACCTGTTAAGGAAGGTGTCAGCAAGGACGAGGCAGAAGACCTTAAGAAACAACTTGAAGAAGCAGGTGCTTCAGTGGAACTCAAGTAATCCAGGATTGTTGTTCTGGAAAAGAAGATGTGCAAAAGGCTGTCAGCTATATGCTGAACAGCCTTTTTGTGCTTGCAATTTTTGGACTCTGCGGTGTTTGCACTGTTGAGTACGTGACGCGAATTAAAGATCTAGCCTGGAGGCGTTAATGGCCTATTCATACACAGAGAAGAAACGTATTCGTAAGGATTTCGGTAAGCTGAGCAGGGTGATGGATATTCCTTACCTGCTGGCGATTCAAGTTGAATCATACAAGGGATACTTGCAGGAACATGTTGACCCCAAAGACAGAATAGCCAAGGGGTTACACACAGCGTTTAAATCCGTGTTTCCAATTGTCAGTTATTCGGGTAGTGCTGCCCTTGAGTACGTTAGCTACCGACTTGGCAGAGCGCCATTTGATGTAAGGGAATGTAAGTTACAGAGTGCGACCTATGCGGTTCCCCTTCGCGTAAAGGTTAGATTGATCATCTACGACAAGGATTCGTCCAACAAGGCAATCAAAGACATTAAAGAACAGGAAGTCTACATGGGTGAAATCCCGTTGATGACGGACAATGGTACTTTTGTCATTAATGGAATTGAGCGAGTGATTGTTTCCCAGTTGCATCGGTCTCCAGGTGTGTTCTTTGATCACGACAAGGGCAAAACTCATTCATCGGGTAAGTTACTGTACTCAGCCCGTGTTATCCCGATGCGTGGTTCATGGCTTGATTTTGAATATGATCCAAAGGACTGCGTGTTTGTTCGAATAGACCGAAGACGAAAGTTACCAGCAACTGTATTACTGCGAGCGCTGGGTTACAGCGCGCAGGAAATCCTGGAAATATTCTTCGACACCGACAACTTTAATGTGCTGCCGGAGGGTTATAGCCTCGACCTTATTCCAGAGCGTCTGCGGGGTGAAACAGCCCAGTTTGAAGTCCTTGACAGCAAGGGTAACGTGATTGTTGAGGAAGGCACACGCATCACTGCGCGGCATATACGGGCGTTGGACAAAGACAATCTTCAGCAATTGGATGTACCGGTAGAATATGTCTGTGGGCATGTCACCGCTGAAGATATCATTGATGCAGAAACTGGTGAAATTGTTATTCCCTGTAACACCTCTCTGACTGAAGAGACGCTTGAGCAGATAAGAGAGCTTGAGTTGGCAAGTTTCAAGACAATCTATACTAACGACCTCGATTGTGGACCCTGGATTTCAGATACCCTGAATGTCGATCCGGCAAACAACCGATTGGAAGCCCTGGTTGAAATCTATCGCATGATGCGTCCTGGCGAGCCGCCCACCAAAGAAGCCGCCGAGAATCTGTTTTCAAATTTATTTTTCGCACCAGAGCGGTATGACCTGACAGCGGTCGGCCGCATGAAGTTTAATCGGCGCCTTGGTCGGGAAGAGGAAGCAGGTCAAGGTATCTTGTCGAATGAAGACATTATTGATGTATTGAAGTGCCTGATTAATATCCGGAACGCCAAAGATACCGTTGATGATATAGACCACCTCGGAAATCGACGCGTTCGTTCCGTCGGTGAAATGGCAGAAAACGCCTTTAGACTTGGCCTGATTCGAGTCGAGCGGGCAGTTAAGGAACGTTTAAGCCTGGCGGAGTCCGAGGGTTTGATGCCTCAGGATTTGATCAATGCTAAACCAGTTGCGGCGGCGGTTAAGGAGTTCTTCGGTTCTGCACAATTATCCCAGTTTATGGATCAGAACAACCCCCTGTCCGAGGTAACCCATAAGCGGCGCGTATCAGCATTGGGACCAGGCGGACTCACCCGGGAAAGAGCAGGATTTGAAGTTCGTGACGTGCATCCGACCCACTATGGACGTGTCTGCCCGATTGAGACCCCGGAAGGGCCAAACATTGGTTTGATTAACTCACTGGCGACATACGCACGTACCAATTCCTACGGTTTTCTTGAGACTCCTTACCGCAAGGTGATTGAAGGTAAAGTGACTGAAGAAATTGAGTATCTGTCTGCGATTGTAGAAAGTGACTACATCATTGCCCAGGCCAGTACGGCTCTGGACGACGATGGCAACATCCTTGAAGATCTGGTTGACGTACGCCATCAGGGTGAATTCACCAAGTCTTCAAGAGACAGCGTTAATTTCATGGACGTGTCACCACAACAGGTGGTTTCGGTTGCAGCCTCCTTGATTCCGTTTTTGGAGCATGACGATGCCAACCGTGCATTGATGGGGTCGAACATGCAACGCCAGGCCGTGCCAACCCTGCGAGCAGAAAAACCCCTCGTCGGCACTGGTATGGAGAGAATCGTGGCACGTGACTCCGGTGTTTGTGTTGTCGCCAAACGCGGCGGAGTTGTTGAAACCGTTGACGCAGCAAGAATAGTGATTCGTGTGCATGATGATGAAACTGCATCCGGTGAAGCAGGTGTGGATATTTATAAACTCACCAAATATACCCGATCAAACCAGAACACCTGTATCAACCAAAAACCATTGGTTAAGCAGGGTGATGAGATCGCAAGTGGTGATGTCCTGGCGGATGGTCCTTCCATCGACATGGGTGAACTGGCGCTGGGTCAGAATTGCCGTATTGCCTTTATGACCTGGAACGGCTACAACTTTGAGGACTCAATCCTGATTTCTGAGCGAGTCGTAAAAGAAGATCGATTTACCACGATTCATATTCAGGAACTCACCTGTATCGCGCGGGATACCAAGTTAGGTTCAGAAGAAATCACCTGTGATATTCCTAACGTGGGAGAAGGCGCCCTGTCGAAACTGGATGAGTCAGGGATTGTTTATATTGGCGCAGAAGTTGAGGCAGGTGATATTCTGGTCGGCAAGGTAACACCCAAAGGTGAAACCCAGTTAACGCCGGAAGAAAAACTACTCAGAGCAATTTTTGGTGAAAAAGCATCGGATGTAAAGGATACGTCTTTAAGAGTACCCAGTAGCTACAACGGCACCGTCATCGATGTTCGTGTGTTCACCCGAGATGGTCTCGATAAAGATCAGCGAGCCCTGGATATAGAGCGGCATGAGATCGAAGGAATTCGGCGTAATGTTGAGGAGGAATTTCGAATTATTCAGACCGCGACATTTGAACGACTGGGTGATTCCCTGGAAGGTCAGACAGTTGTTGCCGGGCCAAATCTATCCAAGGGCGAAAAGTTAACGAAAGAGTACCTGGCAGGGTTACCTTCCGACGAGTGGTTTAAGCTGCGAATGGGCTCTGATGATTTAAATGGATTGCTCGAAGCTGCTGATGCGCGCCTGAAAGAGCGTCGTCAGGAACTCGACGAAGAGTTTGAGGAAGGTAAAGCGAAGCTGGAATCAGGTGATGACCTGGCCCCTGGTGTGCTGAAGATTGTAAAAGTCTATTTGGCAATCAAACGCCGCATCCAGCCTGGTGATAAGATGGCTGGCCGGCACGGTAACAAAGGTGTTATATCCGTTATTAAACCGGTCGAGGACATGCCTTTTGATGAGCACGGAGATCCAATCGATATCGTCCTGAATCCGCTGGGTGTACCCAAGCGAATGAATGTTGGGCAGATATTGGAGACCCATCTTGGCTGGGCTGCTGATGGTCTGGGTAAGAAAATCGGAAAAATGCTGGATGATCAACGGCAGATAGAAGAGATTCGGTCGTTCCTCGACAAGGTTTACAACCGGAGTGGGAAAAAAGAAGATCTGAATTCGTTTACTGACGCTGAAGTTATCGAAATGGCGGGTAACCTCCGCGGTGGCGTACCGATGGCGACCAAGGTATTTGATGGCGCGGCTGAGTCTGAGATCAAATCGATGCTGGAGTTGGCGGATTTACCAACGAATGGCCAGGCCACATTGTGGGATGGCACAACAGGTGAGCAATTTGATCGACCGGTGACCGTTGGTTTCATGTATATGCTAAAGCTCAATCACCTGGTTGACGACAAGATGCATGCGCGTTCCACCGGTTCTTACAGTCTTGTTACTCAGCAACCACTGGGTGGTAAAGCCCAGTTTGGTGGTCAGCGATTTGGTGAGATGGAAGTCTGGGCCCTTGAAGCCTATGGCGCAGCATACACCTTGCAGGAGATGCTGACGGTTAAGTCAGATGATGTACATGGCCGTACCCGTATGTACAAAAACATCGTTGATGGGGATCATCGTATGGAGCCCGGTATGCCGGAGTCCTTCAACGTTTTGGTCAAGGAGATCCGTTCTCTCGGAATTGATATCGAACTTGAAAGCGAATAAGAGAAAACGGTTTGTCGAACTAAAAAGTATTCACATACAGTCGGGCATAGAGCCCGGTGGAGGAAAGCCTTGAAAGATCTTCTTAACATACTCAGAACCCAGGGACAGTCTGAAGAGTTCGATTCACTTCGCATTGGTTTGGCGTCTCCGGAGATGATTCGATCCTGGTCTTACGGCGAGGTAAAGAAACCGGAAACGATCAACTACCGAACGTTCAAGCCAGAGCGAGATGGCCTGTTTTGCGCCAAAATCTTCGGACCCACGAAGGATTACGAATGCCTGTGTGGAAAATACAAGCGCTTGAAGCATCGTGGTGTTATTTGTGAAAAATGCGGTGTTGAAGTCGCCCTCGCAAAAGTTCGCCGGGAGCGGATGGGTCATATTGAGCTCGCAAGCCCGGTCGCTCATATCTGGTTCCTGAAGTCATTGCCATCAAGAATTGGTCTGTTGATGGATATGACGCTGCGGGATATTGAGCGAGTCTTGTACTTTGAATCGTTTGTGGTGACTGATCCGGGTCTCACAACACTGGAAAAGCGCATGTTGCTGACAGATGAGCAATATTACGAAGCCCTGGAAGAATTCGGCGACGAATTCGAAGCTAAAATGGGTGCCGAGGCGATTCAGGACCTGATGATAGATATGGATCTCAAAGAAGAGATCGCCATTGTCCGTGAAGAATTACCGCAAACAAATTCTGAAACGAAGATCAAGAAACTGACCAAGCGCCTGAAATTAATGGAGGCATTTGAGAAGTCGGGTAACAAGCCGGAATGGATGATCTTCACGGTTCTTCCTGTCTTGCCGCCTGATCTGAGACCCCTGGTACCTCTGGAAGGTGGACGATTCGCGACTTCCGACCTGAACGACTTGTATCGTCGGGTCATCAATCGCAACAATCGGCTCAAGCGTTTATTGGACCTTTCTGCACCAGACATCATTGTTCGTAACGAAAAGCGCATGCTGCAGGAAGCTGTCGACGCGCTGCTGGACAATGGTCGACGCGGGCGAGCAATTACGGGAACCAATAAGAGGCCTCTCAAGTCATTAGCGGACATGATCAAAGGCAAGCAGGGGCGATTCCGCCAGAACCTGCTGGGCAAGCGGGTGGATTACTCGGGCCGTTCGGTGATTGTTGTGGGTCCGTCACTCAGACTGCATCAGTGCGGATTACCCAAAAAGATGGCATTGGAATTGTTCAAGCCGTTTATCTTCGGCAAGCTTGAAGCCAGAGGGTTGGCGACGACCATCAAGGCGTCAAAGAAAATGGTTGAAAGAGAAACCTCTGAAGTCTGGGATATCCTTGCGGAAGTGATTCGTGAGCATCCGATTCTGCTTAACAGGGCGCCCACGCTACACCGGTTGGGTATCCAGGCATTTGAGCCAGTGTTGATTGAAGGTAAAGCCATCCAGTTACACCCTCTGGTTTGTACGGCTTACAACGCAGACTTTGACGGTGACCAGATGGCGGTCCACGTGCCCCTCACTATTGAGGCGCAACTGGAAGCAAGGGCGTTGATGATGTCAACCAACAATGTGTTGCTTCCTGCCGATGGTGAGCCGGTTATTGTACCTTCCCAGGACGTGGTCCTCGGTGTCTATTATATGACCCGGGAACGAATTAATGATCACGGCGAAGGCATGATCTTCGCAGACATTGGAGAAGTGTCACGAGCGTATCGTACCGGTCAGGTAGGATTGCAAGCCCGGGTCAAGGTTCGCATCACAGAGTACGAACGTGACGCTGACGGCGTATTGGTTGCCAAAACCGAGATCAAAGACACGACGGTCGGTCGGGCACTCTTATTCGAAATTGTCCCCCAAGGTATCGCTTACGAACATGTTAACCGCGCCCTGGGTAACAAGGATATTTCAAGCCTGATCAATATTTGTTATAGAAGTGTTGGTTTAAAAGAGACAGTCATTTTTGCTGACCAGATTATGTATATGGGGTATGAGTATTCCACCAGCTCTGGTGCATCCATTGGTGTTGATGATTTTGTTATTCCGGCAGAAAAGGCAACCATCATTGGAGAAGCCGAGGCAGAAATTCGGGAAATAGAATCCCAGTACTCTTCCGGTCTCGTGACCCAGGGTGAGAAGTATAACAAAGTCATTGATATCTGGACGCGTGCCAACGATCTTGTTGGAGCCGCCATGATGGATACCCTGAGCAAGGAGACGGTTGTTAACCGCGAGGGAGTGGAGGAAGAACAAACTTCTTTCAACAGCGTATGGATGTACTCTGACTCGGGCGCACGGGGTTCACCCGCGCAGATTCGGCAGCTTTCCGGTATGCGAGGATTGATGACCAAGCCGGATGGCTCCATTATCGAAACCCCCATTACCGCGAACTTCCGTGAAGGCCTGAATGTCATGCAGTACTTCATATCCACTCACGGTGCACGTAAGGGTTTGGCAGACACTGCGCTGAAAACGGCCAACTCCGGCTACCTGACACGCAGGTTGGTCGATGTCGCCCAGGACCTGGTTGTCACAGAAGTCGACTGTGGTACAGACGAAGGTCTGGTGATGACGGCGGTCATTGAAGGTGGTGATGTGGTCATGCCACTCGGCAAACGAGTGCTGGGCCGGGTTGTTGCTAAAGACGTATTAAACTCAACCGGCGATGACGTGTTGATTCCGGCTGGTACACTCTTCGATGAAGGGGCTATCCTTGAGTTGGAAGATATGGAGGGTATTGACGAGATCCTCGTTCGAAGCCCGATTACCTGTGATACCCGATATGGTGTTTGCTGTCATTGTTATGGGCGAGACCTCGGTCGCGGACACCTCGTGAATATTGGCGAGGCGGTAGGTGTGATTGCGGCCCAGTCAATCGGCGAACCCGGTACACAGCTGACAATGCGTACTTTCCACATTGGTGGTGCTGCCTCCCGGGCCACTGCGATTGATAACATTCAGGTTAAACACGCAGGTTCTTTGCGTTTGCATAACCTCACAACGATTCAGAAGGCTAATGGTGATCTGGTTGCTATTTCCCGCTCTGGTGAGGTCGCTGTTGCAGAGGAAGAAACGGGTCGTGAGCGTGAAAGGTACAAGATTCCATATGGTGCGGTACTCAAGAAGGGTAACGAAGCCGTTATTGAAGCGGGAGAAATTGTTGCCAACTGGGATCCGCATACTCACCCCATGGTCACCGAGGTGGCAGGCAAGGTCGTGTTTGAAAGCATGGAAGAAGGCATCACCATTCGCCGTCAAACAGATGAGTTAACGGGTCTGTCCAGCATCTCTGTGATTGACCCGAAAGATCGGCCGTCTGCAGGTAAAGATACACGCCCGGCAATCAGTCTGATCGATGATGAAGGTAATCAGCTGTTGCTGGCTGGTACTAATGTACCGGCTCACTACTTCCTCGAAGCGAATGCTATTTTAAGCCTGGAAGATGGCGACCATGTAGAAATTGGCGACGTACTGGCTCGAATTCCCCAGGAAGGCTCCAAAACCCGGGACATTACGGGTGGTCTACCCAGAGTGGCGGACCTGTTTGAAGCACGTAAGCCAAAAGAAGCAGCAGTATTGGCAGAGATCAGCGGAACTGTCAGCTTCGGTAAGGAAACCAAAGGCAAGCGTCGACTGGTTATTACCCCGCAGGATACGAGTGAGCTGCCCGAGGGCGCTGATCACTACGAAGTGCTGATTCCCAAGTGGCGTCACATGACCGTCTTCGAAGGTGAGAATGTCGCCAAGGGCGAAGTTGTCTCTGACGGCCCGGAAAATCCGCACGACATTCTACGCCTGAAAGGTGTTGAAGAGCTGACCCAGTATATCGTTAAGGAAATCCAGGACGTATACAGGCTCCAGGGCGTGACTATCAACGACAAGCATATTGAAGTGATCGTATGCCAGATGCTGCGTAAGGCTGATATTGTCGATGCGGGTGAATCCGCCATGATCAAGGGTGAGCAGGTCGAGTTCACTCGAATGCTCGACGAAAATGACCAATTGCGTACCGACGGCAAACAACTGGTCAAATATAGTCGTGTCTTGTTGGGCATTACCAAAGCAGCACTTGCTACTGAATCTTTTATCTCTGCGGCATCCTTCCAGGAGACAACGAGAGTGCTTACAGAAGCAGCCGTCACTGGAAAACGTGATTATCTGCGTGGATTAAAGGAAAACGTGATCGTGGGTCGATTGATTCCAGCGGGTACCGGTCTCAAATACCACGAAGATCGACGTAAGAAACGACTCGAAAAAGATGAATCAAAAACCACCGTGAGCGCGACAGAAGTCGAAGCAGCGTTAAGTGAAGCCCTGAATTTGAATTCGAGTGAGTCGGGGCTTTAACGAATTCGCCCTCAATGCATATAAGCTTGATAACGAAGCCATATGAAACGCGGATGAATTGATCGAATCGAGGTATTGACTCATGGGGGCGGGCTCATTAGAATTCGCCCCTCGTTTTTGGCGGAGTCTCACGACTTATTGGTGGGTTCGTCATATTGAATATTATGCAGGCTCGTTTGTTTCCTTTTCAGAACAGGCAGGCGACTGATAAAGTGGAGTTACTAATTTATGGCAAGAATCAGTCAATTGGTTCGAAAGCCTAGAAAGCGCAAAGTCACCAAGAGTGACGTGCCAGCCTTGCAATCCTGCCCGCAGCGACGTGGAGTTTGCACCCGGGTTTATACGACGACGCCTAAAAAGCCAAACTCTGCATTACGAAAAGTGTGTCGTGTACGGTTAACCAATGGATTCGAAGTAACATCCTATATTGGTGGTGAAGGTCACAATTTGCAGGAGCACTCGGTCGTACTGATTCGTGGTGGTCGTGTGAAAGACTTACCTGGCGTTCGATACCACACAGTACGTGGCACATTGGATACAACCGGGGTTGCCGATCGAATGCAAGGTCGTTCGAAGTACGGTACCAAAAAACCAAAGAGTTAGAAGCTCCAAGAAGAGTTAGAAGCTTTAAAAGAAAACCATTAGATACAATCCTGGCGCTGGTACATGACCAGAACCAGAGTAAGGCCAAGCGACAACATTTCTCCTGAGCTTGTCACGTGCTCGTAGAACAGAACTGAGAGATGAACAGTCAGTCTTGGATTAACCTGAAACTTAAGAGGAATAAGTCATGCCTAGACGTCGCGTCCCGGAAAAACGGGAAATCCTGCCTGATCCCAAATATGGTAATCAGACGCTCGCAAAATTCATGAACCATGTCATGGTCAGCGGTAAAAAATCCCTTGCTGAAAAGATTGTCTATGGTGCCATGGATAGAATTCTGGAGCGCCAGGGTGGTGATCCTCTTGAAGTATTCGATGCGGCCCTCGAGGCAGTAGCACCTTCTGTCGAAGTTAAGTCTCGCCGTGTCGGTGGCGCAACTTATCAAGTGCCGGTTGAAGTCCGGCCTTCTCGTCGTGGCGCACTGGCAATGCGCTGGTTGGTTGACTCTGCTCGCCGGCGTGGCGAAAAGTCAATGGCTCAAAGGTTGGCTGGTGAGCTTATGGATGCGGCTGAAGGGCGCGGTGCAGCAGTTAGAAAGCGAGAAGACACGCATCGAATGGCCCAGGCGAACCAGGCATTCTCCCACTATCGTTTCTAGAAGTTCTTGTAAAAGAACCTCGAAAGAAACTTTGGTCAATGGCGTACCTCTATGTCCAGAACGACACCCATCAAGCGATATCGCAATATCGGGATTGTTGCCCATGTAGACGCTGGTAAAACGACCACGACGGAACGAATACTGTACTACACCGGCATATCCCATAAGATTGGTGAAGTCCATGATGGCGCCGCCACCATGGACTGGATGGAACAAGAGCAGGAACGTGGCATCACTATAACCTCGGCTGCCACCACCACATTCTGGGAGGGCTCGAGGCAACAGTTCGAAGAACATCGAATAAACATCATCGACACACCGGGCCACGTCGACTTTACAATCGAAGTCGAACGTTCGCTCCGGGTACTCGATGGCGCAGTGGTTGTGTTCTGTGGTACATCCGGCGTCGAGCCGCAATCAGAAACAGTCTGGCGACAGGCTAACCGGTACGAAGTCCCTCGACTGGTGTTCGTTAATAAAATGGATCGCGCAGGCGCTGACTTTATTCGCGTCGTTAACCAGATTGAGGGACGTCTGGGTGCAACTCCTGTCGCACTGCAACTGCCGATCGGTGCTGAAGAAAATTTTGCGGGTGTGATAGACCTGTTAAATATGAAAGCCATTTACTGGAATGAAGAAGATCAGGGGCTAACCTTCAGGGAAGAGGAAATCCCCCAAGATCTCCTGCCTGCGTCCCTGGAATACCGTGAAAAAATGATCGAAGCTGCTGCTGAAGCCAATGATGAATTGACCGAAAAGTATCTTGAAGACAATGAACTCAGCACGGAGGAAATAAAATACGGAATTCGTGCAAGAACCCTGGCCAATGAGATTGTACCGGCCATTTGCGGCTCTGCCTTCAAGAACAAGGGTGTACAGACAATGCTGGATGCGGTGATTGACTTTTTACCGGCGCCAGATGAAGTTAAGGCAATTCACGGATACCTCGACGACGGAGAAGAAA
>LWDU01043212.1_pt1 | contig 14520 bp, 12 predicted proteins | sample 727161 | NCBI WGS metagenome assembly LWDU01 (sample SAMN04566230, study PRJNA314399) | hydrothermal vent metagenome | isolation source: deep sea hydrothermal plume seawater | place: Mexico: Gulf of California, Guaymas Basin | collected 2004-07-11 | reverse complement strand
GTTTATCAAGACACAATGCTTCATTGTAATGGGACTCACCTACAGTAGGATCAATGCTGGAGGCCACTTGGAAGTGTTTTAACGCAACATCGTAATGTCCTTGGTTATAGTGAGAAATACCCTCTTCATTATGTTTATGCGCACTAGCGCTGGAACCTTCGTGCATAGAAAATTTTAAGACCGCCTCATCTGCGAATAGCGGTGCAACTGAAAAAATAAGAAGAAACACGGATAAAACAGAAATCAATTTTCTCATAGGTATCACCTTATTACTTAATAGGGTTAAAGAACACACTGCCTCCAGTAAGTATATACAGACGTAAATTTCTTACAAATAATTTTTAGCGGAAGGAGGCAGGTAAAATTATTATTGGTTCTGAAGTACAGGAACCATGAAAAAATTCAAACCCACCTAAACTCTGTAAGTTAACGTATCAAAATATTTATGGTGCTTTGGATACCTCCAAAAACCTCCTTCATAGCCTTTCAAGGTTTAAGTAACCTATCTGATTCATCATGATAATCCATTGCGACATGGTTGATCGCTTCCATTTTCACTTTCAATCTAACAAGGTATGAGATTTTGCGCCCATTACTTGCCCTCATTAACTAGTATTAAGTCTTATGATCGCAACTGTGATTGGCAAAGATTATAAAAGATTCCTTTTTGTCGCAATAGCTCCTTTCTCGATCCGAATTCAGCTATTTCACCATGTTTTAATACGAGAACTTTATCTGCATGCATAAGGGTGGATAATCGATGAGCAATAATGATGCTCGTTCTATCGCGGGTAATTTCCCGAATCCCTTTTTGGATCTGGCTTTCGGTTTCTGGGTCTACACTAGATGGGATGAATAGCCAAAGCCCGAGCAAAAGATAATAATTGCCGTTGACCGGATGATATCCCAACTCCCCCACCCTGCAGTTCCTGCTCGTATTTAAAGGGAAGGCTGTTGATGAAATTGTGTGAGCTAACCGCTTGCGATATAGATTCGATTTCTTCCTGGCCTATCTGCTGGTTTCCAAATCGAATATTATCCAAAATATTTCCAGAAAATAAAAACACATCTTGCTGAACTAGAGCTATCTGACGGCGCAAATCATATTTATTAATATCTTTGATGGGTTTTCCGTCAAACACGATATCCCCTTTTTGAATATCATAAAAACGGCAAAGGACATTGATAAGTGTTGATTTCCCTGAACCCGTAGCACCCACAATGGCAAGGCTTTCTCCTTTGGACAAGGAAAAGGATATGTCTTTTAAAATATAATGCTCATCGTTGTAAGCAAACCAAACATTCTTAAACTCGACCGCACCCTGTATCTTAAAATCTCCGTCAGGAGTAACCGAATTGGGTATCTGTTCGGGTGTATCCAGCAACTCAAAAATTCGTTCAGATGATGCCATGGCCGTCTGTATAATATTAAATTTTTCAGCAAGATCTCTTATCGGTTCAAAAAACTTATGTAGATATTGAATAAATGCCACCAGAATTCCCAATTGAATTTCATCCTGAACAAATCGCCCGCCCCCATACCAGATGACCATACCGACTGCCAGGGAGTTAAAAAAATCAATGGAAGGCATGTATAAAGAATTGTAATACACGGTTCTTAAATCTTCTTTAAGCTTATCTCGGTTTATTTCTACAAAGTAATTGAGGTTTTCCTTTTCACGGTTAAAACTTTGTACCGTATCCATACCTGACAGGTTTTCTTCAAGATAAGAATTGAGTTCAGAAACATGCGCGCGGTTTTTTCTAAGTGCATCACGGGCCCGAACTCTATATAAACGCGTAACAAGCGCGAGCATCGGAAATACTATACAAACCACCAGCGTCAGCCGCCAATCCAAATAAAACATGACAGCAAATATTCCCACCAACGTAAAAAGGTCGCTGAATATAAGGATGAGTCCTGAAGTTAACATTTCATTGAGAACTTCGACATCGTTCACCACTCGGGTAATCATTTTCCCGATGGGATTTTTATCAAAATAAGAAAACGACATTTTATGGAGATGCGCGAAAACTCTAGAGCGCAGGTCAAACATGACTTTCTGACCGATGTACTGCATTAAATAATTCTGTAAAAACTGAAATATGAATGCGCCTATTAATACAGCTAGGTACAGGCCTGCAACAACATCAAGTCCATTGTAGTCAGAAACTTTAATGTAATCGTCAATGACAATCTTCGTAAGGTAGGGACCGGCCAAATTAAGCAAAGAAACACCCAGGAGGAGAAAGATAGCAAGCACCACTAACCAGACATAAGGCTTGAGGTACCCCAGCACCCGTTTGAACAAGCCCCAGTCTCGATACCGGTCTCTTAGGTTCTCCATATAGACCCTGTTCATCAGAGACAAATCTCCATTTCCCGGGCCAGCATCTGGTTCTGAAACAGGTTCGCGTATACCCCTTTCGCTCGGATCAAAAAAATATGATTTCCCTGTTCAATGATCCGCCCTGCGTCCATAACAATAATTTGGTCTGCATTTCGGACAGCTGATAATCTGTGCGAAATTATCAAAGTGGTCGTCTTTCCTAGCTGTCCCTCGATATTTTGTAAAATTTCTTCTTCAGTCTCAGAATCCAGATGTGAGAAGGCGTCATCCAGAATCAACAATTCCGGTTTCTTGATCAGGGCACGAGCCAAAGCGATCCTTTGCTTTTGGCCCCCTGACAAAGAAACTCCACGTTCTCCAATCATCGTATCCAACCGGTCAGGAAACCGCTCAATATCTTGACTTAACCCTGCAATTCGAACAATATCTTCCAATTCATTTTCGGAAACAGTTCTCCGGCCTAACAAAATATTATCCCGAATAGATGTGGAAAATAAAAATGGCTCCTGACTTACATAACCAATATGATCTCTCAAGTTAAACAAAGGTATTTCTTTTATAAGGTGACCTCCAATCAGGAGGGTGCCTGTAGTCGAATCATAAAAACGTAATAACATTTGAGCTAAAGTTGATTTTCCTGAACCGATAACGCCAACCACCCCTAAAGTCTGGCCCCGGGAAATTTTAATATCAATCTCCTTGATGCTTAATACTCCTTCACCTGGGTATGAAAATCCAATCCCCTTAAATTCAATATCGCCCATCCCATTAAAATTAGAAGCTACTGAAGAAACCCGTACTATTTCAGGTTGTGAGGTAAAGACCTCATTGATACGACCCATGGCAGCCATGCCCTTTTGGGTGAGATTAAAAACATATCCAATTCCCATCATGGGCCATGAAAGAAGCATCAAATACCCGTTAAACGCAACAAATGATCCCAGTGTTATTGAACCTGCAATAACCGCCTTCCCCCCTAACCAAAGAGAAAGCATAGCCGCCACCCCAATAGCAAACACCATCGTGGGAGTGAAAATTCCAAACATTCGGGTTACATGAAGATTTTTTTCAATATATTCATTGTTAAGTTGTTCAAACTTTATTTTTTCATTTTCTTCCTGAACAAAGGCATGGATAACCCGAACTCCTGCAAGGTTTTCCTGCACATGTGCCATTATTCGTGCCAAGTGCTCTTGCACAGCTTTATGACGTTTCCCAATTTCTTTAACAAAATAAAAAAATAAAAATGAAATGAAAGGAAGTGGAATTAACACTTTTAGAGCCAATTCAAGGTTTATCCAACTCATCATTCCCACGGCAATACAAATAACAAAAACCGCATCAATCAGAATAAGCACACCCAAACCAAAAAAATCTCTTACCGCCCTTAAATCATTTGTAGCCCGGGACATGACATCCCCTATCTTTTGTCTCTGGTACCAGGCTCGGTCCAAAGTCAATAGGTGGCTGAATAACCGGTTTAAAATATCAAACTCAATTTTTCGTGATGGACCAAACATATGCATCCTCCAACCATACCGCCCCACGACAAGAACCAAAGAGACGAAAAAAAGAAGCAAAACATATTTTAAAAGATGAGTAGAGGAAGGTTTCTCAGGTAAGACATCAATAAACTCTTTGATCAACCAGGGAACGGTCAATGTCATAGAGTCTGTGATGATTAAAGCAACAATACCTAAAAAAAGTTCACTGCGGTATTTTGATACATAAGGCCAGAATAATTTTAAACTTTCCAACTTAAATCCTTTTTCTTCATACCATGACTATTTATTTTTCTAGTTCTTTGATGCCTCTTTAGCTAAAATGGTTCCGGGTTTGAATGAAATTTCAATTACTAGATAAATTTCATCATACACTTCACTAAGCTTATTCGTTGACACCTAAAACAGTCTGAATTTAAATATAGAAAGATCATAAAGTCCTATGTACGGAGTTATATTGGCCGGAGGAAGCGGCACTCGATTTTGGCCTATAAGCCGCGAACAAAGCCCTAAACAATTGCAGGAAATCGTAGGTACTGGAACCATGCTCCAAAACACGGTTCAGCGCCTACTACCCCTGATCCCAATTAATAAAATTTTCCTGGGCACAAATGGTCAGCAGGCCATTGAAAGCCTCAGACAGCTAGCTTCTTTTGATTTCCCTTCGGATCATCTCATCGCAGAACCCTGTAGCAGAAATACCGCATTAGCAATCGGTCTCATGGCTCAATGGATAAGTAAAAAAGACCCTGATGCGGTTCTTGGAGTTTTTCCTTCTGATCATGTTGTAACGGACTCCAATGCCTTTCTCAAGATCCTTCAAAAAGCAGAAACTCTTGCCCAAAAAGATTTTCTGGTTACCCTTGGCATTCCTCCTACCCATCCTGAAACCGGATTCGGTTACATAAAACAAGGCACAGAGATAAGTAACAAAATTTATCGAGTTGAACAGTTCGTAGAAAAACCCAATACTCAAACAGCCAAACAGTATTTAGAAAATGGTCATTACTATTGGAATTGTGGAGTCTTCGTGTGGAAAGCTTCAACCATTCTCGAAGAATTACGCAAGTATGCAGAGAATATTCATTCTAAGTTAGGAACCATTACAGATTCTCTTCAGAGTGCAAAAGGAAATTTTGGCTATCTCGAAATGAATAAAAAAGGGCGCGAAGTTTTTTCTTCCCTGCCCAGCCTTTCTATCGACTATGCGGTGATGGAAAATTCATCTAAAGCTGCTCTTATACCTGCGAATATCGGCTGGAACGATGTCGGTTCCTGGAATGCTTTAGACGAGGTGCACGAAAAAGATCCTAATGGGAATATTATCAAGGGAAATGTTATGAGTCTGGACTGTGACAACTCTATAATTCAGGGACAAAAGCGACTCATCGGGGTCTTGGGATTAAAAGACACCATAGTGGTGGATAGTCCAGATGCTCTTTTGGTCTGCGCCAAGGAACGCTCCCAGGATGTAAAAAAACTAGTAGAAGCTCTCAATAAAAAAGGCCAACCTGAAGCAAAAAAATCCTCCACCATCAAAAAGCCATGGGGCTCTTACACTGTATTGGATACAGGACCAGCATATTTACTAAAGCGTATCGAAGTCTTGCCTGGCGAGACACTCAGCTTACAATCGCATCAACACAGAAGTGAGCATTGGACCATTGTCTCTGGCATAGCGGATATAGTTCGAGACGAAGAAAGGTTTCAATTAAAAACAAATGAATCCATAACTATACCCAATAACACCAAACACAGATTGGGTAATAGCAGTTCCGACCTACTTATTATTATTGAAATCCAATTTGGTAATATTCTAGAGGAAAACGATATAACTAGATTTGATGACCGCTATAATCGTTGCTGAACAATTTCATCCTCTCTTTTATAAGTATTAAGCCTTATAAATATCGGTTATAAGTATGAATTCAGTTTTTCGGCAATGCAATTAAAAAGTAATTCTTAATTATATTAGAGTCGACTAATCGGTTTGCGTATACGCTAGCCTGTTTTTTTAAGGGAAATTGTCCTGCCCGAATTTTGTACCAGTATCCTCCAGATCTTCGAATCGCTTTCACAACATAGAGCCCTTCTACACCTGTCTTTTCAAGATTTCGAACAAACTTATCCGCTTGCTTAGAAGAAATAACAGCGGCAATTTGAATAGTGTAAACACGGTCTTCTTTGTGTGTGTGTGAAGATCTTAATGCAGGTACAGGGGCCAATGGTGGGGAAAGTAGATTGTTCTCTGTTTTTGGGGTAATCACACTGAGACTAAGAACCAGAATAATGGAGACTGATAGAACCAAAAAACTAACCAGTTTAGTTTTAATTGAAAGATGTCCGAATTTAATAAGCCCCTCAAGAATCTGAAGAAAATTCCATTTAAATAAACTTAAAGTTTTTCTGACCAGCCAACGGACCCACCTTCCCAAAATTGTCATTCGGCTTGCAACTATCCCCCACTCTACCTTCAAACGCTTCAGATCCTGAAGGTCTTCCCGACGGAAAAGTTTTACTTTTTTCACTTTAGAACTGATCTTATTATTCTCCGACTGCCTTTTAATTTCGGCCTGTTGATCTAGATTCATCCCTTCAAATATTTCTCGGCATTGATGGTGTAATGACGGAGCAACGCCAAAAAGGTTCCCCTCGCAATAGCTATAAGCAAGATATTTCTTAATTTGATCTTCCTCTTTCACAGAAAATCGCAGTGCCAACAGGTAAAACCTTAGCGCTAATTCATCGGTTCTCTTATGTGATAGATAGATAGGAAGAGCAAACCGGATAATTTCATCAGAAAACGTACTCTGGTTTTCCAACGCACTCAAAAATATCGGTTCAATTTTACCGGACCATTGCCCAGCCTTAAGAAACAGGCCGACCAGATAATGATTTAAGGTAGGGTCATGAATTTCTTCCTGATGCACCATAAGGAGAAGCAGATCCATTTCATCCTGAGTAAGTTCTCGTCCCAAATTCAAAATAGAAAGAAGAGGCTTACGAAAACGCGAGTCCCTCGGACTGTGCAAAAATGCCTGCACATAAATATTCAAAGCTCTGGATGATTCATCTCCAATAGAAAGCAGGTAGTCTGCATACAACAATACTCCTAGAACCCTATAACGTTTTGCGGTTTTCGGTAAAAAATAAGAGGAATAAGTAAAACTTAAAATATTTTCGAACCGCTTTTTAATATCTCTCGGTTTTGATTTAGGGGAAACATTCTTAAGAGAATGTAAAGCATTGAAAAACTGCTGATCACCCATCATGCCATACGCAACGAACCCAAAAAATATACAAACCAATACAATGAACCACTGGATCGCCGAATCATCAAACTCCACATTAGGAAGCGCTACCTCATGCAAAAAAAATAAAACCAAAAAACCCAACCCAAAGATCAAGCTTAAAGAAACTGCGGATCGAGCCACATAAAATTTAAGGGTCTGGTACAACATTTTTATTATTAGGTATTATGGAATTTTGAGGTTTGTTAATTGCGACAGGGTCAGGAAGAAACCCGGCCTCATCTTTTTCAGGGTCATTGGATAAAACAGGTGGTAGTGAAAGATTCACATCCTCTTTAACGGCAACTCGTATAGTTTCTGGAGAAAATTCTTGTGCAAGATACCCCGTCTGCACATCCACGCTGGCAAATTTGATTTTTTCTGGAACGGGAAAGTTCACCGGACTTTTCCCTTCCAGAACCTTTTGCATGAAATGCACCCAAATTGGTGCTGCGGCACTGGCCCCGGTCAACCCTTTACCCGACTTACTCATCATGGATTGATAATTATCAAAACCAACCCAGACAGATGCAGAAATATCTTTTGTAAATCCATTGAACCAGGCATCCTTAAAGTTGTTGGTTGTTCCCGTTTTACCTCCAGCGGGATGGCGGAAACCCATCCTCCTTACAACTTGACCGGTCCCACCTTTTATCACTCCCTGCATCATGTTTAGTAGTGGATAAAGGGACTCGGGTAAAAACTGTTGTACCCCCTGATAGTAATGCTCGTAGAGCCTGTTACCTTGAAAGTCATCTATGTGCTGAATCAAATAAGGTTCATTATATACCCCAAGGTTCGCGATAACGCTGTAGGCTGATGCCAATTCATAAGCGGATAAACCTGAAGTTCCTAAGGCAAGGGAAAGGTTTTTACCCATTGGACTTTTAATACCAAATTTACGCACCATGCGAATCACTTTTTCTGGACCAACCTCGTTAACAAGTTTTGCAGAGATTACGTTTATGGATTTCATTAGAGCTTTTTTTAGAACAGTATTCCCGGCAAACTCTTTATTAAAATTCATGGGGCTCCAAGGTGCGCTACCAGGGATATCAATGGTCAGAGGTTCATCCATCAGCACTGTTGCAGGCGAATAACCTAATTCTTCCATGGCGGTAAAATATACAAACGGTTTGAAGGAGGAACCGGGAAGGCGATTGTTCGAGACCGCCCGGTTGAATTGACTATAAGAGTAGTCTCTTCCGCCAAGCATGGCCCGTACTGCACCGCTTTTATTTTCGATAGCTACCAATGCAACCTGAAGAGGACCCGTACCACGTTCCTTAACGATCCGGTTTTCTAAAGCCTCTAAATGATTTCGTGCGGCTCTTAAAGCCAGTTTTTGATAACGCGTATCCAGAGTGGTAAGAATTTTTAATCCGCCAAAATGCACAAATTCTTTTCCATAGTTTCTCTCCAATTGGTTCAAAACCTGAGCAACGAAATAAAGGTTAGGGTCAGACGCTACCTGAGGGTTTACCAAATCAATATTAGATTGTAAGGCCGATTCACTCTCTTCAATTGAAATAAAGTTTTCCGAGACCATCCGATTTAATACGTACTTAGTTCTTTGCATCGCCTTTTCATAATGCAAAAATGGGTTGGTGTTATTAGGGGAATTAGGAAGACCGGCAAGAAGAGCGGCTTGAAGTAAAGTTAAGTCCTTAGCGCGTTTTTTGAAGTATATTTGTGCCGCCTCTTCCACACCATAGGCTCCACTACCAAAATATATCTGGTTGCAATAGGCCTCCAGAATCTGACTTTTATTGAAAGTAACCTCTAGCTGAAAGGCAATCAAAAGTTCTTTAATCTTACGCAACCAGTTTCTTTCAAAAGAAAAGAAGAGATTCTTGGAAAGTTGCTGGGTAATCGTACTTCCTCCCTGCGAAATCCTTTTATTGCGAAGATTGGTCAGTAACGCACGTATCAACCCTCTATGATCTATTCCACTATGGCCGTAAAACCGGGAATCTTCTACTGAGATGATGGCTTTTGTGAAATACGGTGAAATATCCCCCAGAACAACAGGACGCCTCTCCCCAAGAATCTTAATGCGTTCTCCATCCGAGGAATAAATTTCTGTAGGAAGGCTAAGGTTAATTTGCTGTAGGTTATTAGGCAACTGGGGCAAATCCTGGTTCAACCAGAAATAAAGACCCACTACAAATATAAATACAACAAGAATTAAAGTGCCCAGGAGCAGATTAAGAGAATGGAGAAATCGACCAATCAAGGACTCTCTCCTGACGAAAACAGAGTTCCTTCTGCACTTAAGTCCGAAAGATCCGTTTTTTCAATTTGAGACATCATGTTATTAGCCAACTCCACAGCTACAGGGATCAAGAGAGTACCCGTGTAATAATCGGTGTTGTACTCGATTCCCAGAAGCATGTGCTGTGCTGATTCTCCATTAGGCAAAGCTGAAATACCCACACGGGTAACATGATAATCCTTCCCTAAAAACCAGCGCGCTTCCGGAAAAACAGCTTTCTGGGTAATTGCGTCCAGAGACTTTAAAACAGGTAGAAACTCGGAGATCGAAAAAATCCGATTCTTGGGGATATCCGCATCCTCAAGGGTTCCTCGTTTAACCGTACGTGTCGCTTGCACCTCAAACAAAGTATCTATAGATAAAAACAATTCATGCAGAGGAATATTTTGGCGGTCAATAAACTGCAGAGTGATCCAAGGACCAAATCGCTTGAGAAAAACCCGGTCCCAGTTTTTTCCTGAATCCAAATCAATTAGGTCGTAAGAAGAAATAATGCGCTCCGACCACTGCCCGGGAAAATCAAAATATAATTGGATGAACTTCTCTCGAGAAATGATAAGGGGAAACCCAGGTGATAACCCTTCAAATAAATGTTTGAAGGAAGTTATACCCAAGGCCGTTTCTCTCTGAAGGTCCAAGGAGGAGCGGATGGATTTTATTTTGGCTTGCGCTACCAAGGATTGACGGTCCCGCTCCCACATTCGGCCTAATTGAGGCCTTTGGTGGTTTTGCCATTTTAAGTAATAACCGACACTTTGTTCAAACAGGTTGGCATAAAACTCAAGGAAAAGAAACGCGGAAAGAACAACCAACATGGCCACGCCGTGCCACAACTTTCTAACACCAACAAATTTCACTTAATATTATCTCGCCGTGATTTCACTAATGCTCTATGTGATTATTTTAAGCTTGTCTATCTTTTCTTGCAAAGCTTTTTTATCCAGTTTTTTTCGACCTAGCTCTCGCTTCTCTCTTAGTTGTTTTACATTATTTTTGGAAGATTTTTTGGCCTTTCCTCTTTTTTCCTCTGGAGCGCAGACCTTTTTCAGATTCTACAATTTCGCCCATGCTGAATATGCATTTTTTTTGAAATTGGGGGGACATTTTTCTGAAAAGGGTTAAAATTTTTCTTTCAGAATCCTCTAAAGTTATCAACTCTTGACGTGAAGGGTTTTTAAATATCACCAACCCCTCTTTAAAGTTAACCACACTCACCTCATCGGAGGATAAATCTTTGTAAGTTTTTTGCACAGGGAAAATATCATTTTTATCAATTTGGGAACCCAATAATCGTTCTAAAGATATATTTCCTAGTTTGGAAATTTTGACCAACACCTGGACAGGAGCATCCCTCTCGCCAGCCTCATAACGAACATATGTCCGGAAACCCACTTTAAGGATTCCTGACATAATAGATTGCGTGCAACCCAATGATTTCCGAATAACTTTCAGATTCTTCGCCTGAATAGACATTCAATCCCTCGCATCACAAAACTTTAAGCTTAAAAACATTATATGCCCAGCCTCTTCCCAAAACAATGCTGCTTTAAAAAGATTCCACATCAGTTTCAAAGGAAATTTAGATTCTTTCGCAGAGGATACAATCCCTCCAGATTTTCTATTAACGCTAACAACATTAAAACCTTGAAGAAAAACAGATATAGGTTTAGATATTTTTTTAGAAAAAGAGAATGACAACTTAAATAATGTTTTTCCCGAGCTATTTAGTTATAGAGCGATGCAAAGGATATTCTTGTGCGATTTCAAAAAAGCACCAAAGGGGGAACAACAAGGCTGTATTGACCGCTTTATAGGTCTGGATGGAATTTACCAAATGACAACTGAAAACACCACCGACCCAGAAGCTTATAAGCTAGCACCGGGAACATCAACACCCCAATCTACTATTCAAATGAACAATGCAAAAAAACCTCGAGAAAAAAAAGAAGAAATCATCATAGATGAAAACTATTAGCCTCTAACGAAGTTCTTTTTGAAAACCACTGCCAAGGGAGATTTGAAAAATCAAACTGGATGAAAAAAGCCCACATCCAACGCCAAAAGGTTTGTCTACTGGGACCCCGTTGTCGGTCTAAGGCTGGAAGATTTTGGCATCGCAGGAAATATACTTGATTTGCTTAAGAGGAATCACAAAAATCTCCTCTGAGGTTGTTACTTCAAAAAGCTCTAAATCATCACTGAAGCCATGCTTTGAAGTTGAATCAAGAACCAATTTCTCATTATCCACAAAAACAATCTTTAGCTGATACTGCATTCTTATTTCCTTTCCATTTGTTCAGTCATACCTTGATTTTCTGCCTCAAAAAAATATCCTGCTTCCTGGAACTAATTTGGATGGGCAACCGCTTCAAACTTTTTGGATAGAGGATTCCGCAAATAATCTTCGACATAATTTTTCAAATAACCTTTTTCATATAGTTTTTTATTTGAAAGAACAGAGTTCACTCTATGGAGCACCTTGAAGCGCACCCTAGGAAACTGCTCCTTAAACTCGTCAAAGGAAACACCAGAAATATCCCGTTCATCATTGGAGGATTTCTCCATAATCACACGGGGCAGATGCACAACCTTTTGAGAACTGATTCTTTTTGCAACATCACTGAAAGTTAGTAATGTCGTGCAATCTGAGTCTCCGCCCAGAGTATCATTTGGAACATAAAGAAAACGCGCCCTGCCCTGGCGAAACATTTTCAAGATCCGGTAAACATTCCCAGCCATTACGACCCAATCCTTTTTTTCCAATTCACACGCGTCAAAAGTCTTAATAATTTTATTTCGGTTAAGAAAAGACGTGATATCTGATTCCGTATGAATCATCTGGATATTGGGAAGGTTCATGTCATAAATCCGATGAGATTCATTTGCTAGGCTTTGTTTTCCCTGACGCATTAAGGCCGTGGTTTTCTCATCGATGTATTTTAAAGGAGTCAGACATCCCATCCATAACAAACAGTTTTTATTAATCTTTGAAATCGTCTTCGCGTCTTCAGACATGCTGCCCGGACCAAAAGAGTAAAAATTAGCAGACGTCACAGCCGGACCATCCAGCACCTCCAAAACCTGATTGACCGATGGCCCCTTAGGCATCAATTGCTTTCTATGAGGACCCAGCGTGATCACCGAAAGCTCGAAGTTGATACGACCAGGATATCTTTCAACAAGGCGATTTATTCTTTTCGGATCAAAATAACCCACCGAGAACATAATGATATTTTTTCCCGTCTTCTCTAGAAACTCTTCAATCCAGTCCATAGCCCTAGGATGCAAAGCAAGGTCTGTCCACTCCATATATTCGTTGCCACCCAAAACCCAAGACTCGCCCTCTTTGGTGGGATAGGTCTGAATCTCATTTAATATGAACTCCCAATCCTCCTGAGTGGTGAGAGGCATATCGTATGTCTCACGATAGCTAAGATCCATTTCATAACAAAAGGTGCATTTAACAGGACAAGTTTTACCCAAGCTTATAGGAATTTTGTGATCCTTGATCTCTTTCCTCAAGATCCCCTGGAGAAACTCCTTGCTTTGAATACTCACTGCCATTCCTTAAAAGCATTCATCAACGATTCATCAACATTCAGTTCCTGCCTCCCAGCGTCATCAATGCCATTGATAAGTTTGTTGAGATGTACTGCCGCACAGCCCATGTACGCAATGCTTTCCTGCTGAAGTTTGTAGCTACCCGATTTAAGCTTAGTCCCTAGATCTTCAACGAGCTTTGAGTCTGACTGATGAGTCATTACGGCTTTTTTAAATTCCTCAATAGACTCCCTGAATTTTTTATTTTCATGAAAAGAGATCCCCTTCTTCAGACTCTCTTGAGCACTGTGAACTTCTTCCGCTGTTAACGGTTTATCTTCTGCCATAGATTCCTCACTCATTGATTTTATAACAATTGGGAAATAAGACGGGCTTTGAAATCCCGAGCATCTAACTTCCACATTTCAGGACAGCACTGAAGAAGCTACGTGGAAACCTGTCAACCTACGCACGCTATACTTTTTAAATGGGTATTGTAGCATTGACTTGACAGCAGCTGTCAAGCGATTCGCCCCAGGCATAAACAAATTTCGGAAGGGAAATGTGAACGGGCAAAATGACCCTCATTAAAGTCAAAAGGCATAAGTGGCACAGGTGCCCTATCGCCTCCCACTAAAATGGGTTTGCAATAACTACCGCCTACGCTTGCGCGTAGGATGGAGCTATTGCTATCTGACATCGAAACACATTAATGTTTCTTTTCAACACCCTCAGGGGTGTACTGGTGACCTTCACTATTATATTCTGACTCCATAGAACAAGAAGACATAACCAATACCAGCGAAATCCACATAAACACAACTAAAAACTTTTTCATCCAGCCCTCTCCTCTCAAAAGGTTTCAGTTTCTGTAAGACTTAACCACCGTCCTTGAAACCGGTTTTTGAATAAGCGTTTTATCAATATTTAAACAACATTTCAATCATTTTTTGGCAAATTACTCTACAATGAAGTCAATTGAAATCTTTATTTAAACCCTAAATACCAAGGTGTTGCCCTGTCCTCCTCTTTTGATATAGATATTTCAGGCCTTCAGCAAAAACTCAGCATGGCAAAAATTGGCCATCCGCTACGAATTCTGCCCCAAATTGACTCAACAAATGAGGAAATTAAACGGAATTTGGCAGCCAACCTCCCAGAAGGAGCAGTCGTCATTGCCGACCAACAAACAAATGGAAGAGGTCGACTGGGGCGTTCATGGCACTCAGAGTTTGGGTCAGGCCTCTACCTTTCCACCCTTTTAAAACCTGATTTACCCCCCGAAAACCTGTCCCTCGTTACATTAATGGCGGGCGTCGCCACCGCCACCGCTATTCAGCATCTGGCACCGGTTAAACTCAAGTGGCCGAACGACATCCTATTGAACGGTAAAAAACTGGCCGGAACTTTATGTGAATGCATTTATAAACCAGGGTCGATTCCTGCGGTGATTGTAGGTATAGGAATCAACCTCAACCACACATCCTTCCCCAAAGAAATTCAAGGTATTGCCACTTCCCTGAAACTTGAAACCGGAAAAACCATCAACCGCTCAGAGCTTG
>LWDU01037703.1_pt2 | contig 14525 bp, 12 predicted proteins | sample 727161 | NCBI WGS metagenome assembly LWDU01 (sample SAMN04566230, study PRJNA314399) | hydrothermal vent metagenome | isolation source: deep sea hydrothermal plume seawater | place: Mexico: Gulf of California, Guaymas Basin | collected 2004-07-11 | reverse complement strand
GCCCGTCGCGCCCGCCCGGCTGGCGGCAGCGGTCGCCCGCCTCGAACCGGCCGACGAACCTCCCGCCGAGACGGACCGCCAGCCCCCAGAGGCCGGTTACCTGACGGCGGACGACCGCGTGTTCGTCAAGGACGGCGACCGCCTCCACTTCGTCCGCCTGGGCAACGTGCGGCTCTTCGAGTCCGAGGGCAACTACGTGCGGCTGTACGTGGGGCGCGAGACGCCGCTCGTGCTTCGCTCGCTGAACCAACTGGAGGAGCGGCTGGACCCGGCGGTGTTCTTCCGCGCGAGCCGCCGGCACTCTGGGGGCTGGCGGTCCGTCTCGGCGGGAGGTTCGTCGGCCGGTTCGAGGCGGGCGACCGCTGCCGCCAGCCGGGCGGGCGCGACGGGCGGCGCAGCGCTTCCGCGAGCGGACGAGCCTCTGACCCACTGCCGGTCACCGTCGGTGGTGCGGAAAACGCTGAGGCCGCGCCTCGGGAGAGACGCGGCCTCGAAGGGAGAAGGCTGGCGGTCTACGCCTCGCCCGCGGCGGCCATGGGGGGGCGGTCGCCCTCGGCGGGAGCCTCCGCCAGCGGGGCGGTGGTGAGCGTGATGCCGTCCGGCCCCGCGTCCACCGTGACCGTGTCGCCGTCGGAGACGAAGCCGGCCAGGATCTGCTCCGCGAGGCGGTTGGCCACCTCGCGCTGGAGCACCCGCTTGAGCGGACGCGCGCCGAACACCGGGTCGAAGCCCTCGGCGGCGAGCGCGTCCTTGGCCGCGTCCGTCATCGCGAGGCGGAGGCCGTGGTTCTTCTCCGCCATCCGCCGCGTCCGCTCGAACTGGATCTCGACGATGCGCCGAATCCCCTCGCGGGTGAGCGGGCGGAAGACGACGATCTCGTCCACGCGGTTGAGGAACTCCGGGCGGAGCTGGCTCTTGAGCCGGTCGAAGAGATCGCGGCGGAGGCCCTCCATCTCAGACTCCGAGAGGTCGCCATCGCCGCCGCCCACCGTGGCGGCCTCCATCCGACGCTTGATGAGGTCCGCGCCGAGGTTGCTCGTCATGATGATGAGCGTGTTCGTGAAGTCCACCGTGCGGCCCTTGGAGTCGGTCAGGCGGCCGTCGTCCAGGACTTGCAGGAGGACGTTGAACACCTCGGGGTGTGCCTTCTCGAACTCGTCCAGGAGGACCACGCTGTATGGGCGGCGGCGGACCGCCTCCGTGAGCTGCCCGCCCTCGTCGTAGCCCACGTAGCCCGGAGGCGCGCCGATGAGCCGCGAGACGGTGTGCCGCTCCTGGTACTCGGACATGTCGATCCGCACGATGGCGCCGTCATCGTCGAAGAGTTGCTCGGCGAGGGCCTTCGCCAGCTCGGTCTTGCCGACGCCCGTGGTGCCGAGGAAGATGAACGAGCCCAGCGGTCGCGAGGTCTCCTGCAGCCCCGCGCGTGCGCGCCGGACCGCGTGCGAGACGGCCTCGACGGCCTCGCGCTGGCCCACCACGCGGCGCTCGAGCGCTGCCTCCATCTGGAGCAGCTTCTCCCTCTCCGTCTCCAGCATCTTGGAGACCGGGATGCCCGTCGCGCGGGAGATGACGTCCGCGATGTCCTCGGCGTCCACCTCCTCCTTGAGCATGGCGCCGTGCTTCTGGACCTCCGCCAGCTGGCGGGTGGCGTCGTCGATGGCGGATTCCAGGCCGGGGATCTGGCCGTAGCGGATCTCGGCCACCTTGCCGAAGTCGCCGTGGCGCTCCAGATCGGCCGCCTCGGTCTTGAGCGCGTCGATCTGGGCCTTGGACTCCTTGATGGTGGTGACCAGATCGCGCTCCTGCTCGTACCTGGCGCGGAGCCGGTCGCGCTCCTCCTCCAGGTCCGCCAGCCGGCGGGTGGTGTCCTCCACGCCGCGCGTGTCGCCCTCGCGCTTGAGCGCCTCGCGGGCGATCTCCTGCGTGCGGATCTCGCGCTCCACGGAGTCCAGCTCCTCCGGCGTCGAGTCGATCTCGATGCGGAGGCGGCTCGCGGCCTCGTCGATCAGGTCGATGGCCTTGTCCGGGAGGAAGCGGTTGGTGACGTAGCGGTCGCTGAGTTCGGCGGCGGCCACGATGGCGCCGTCCGTGATGCGGACGCCGTGGTGGACCTCGTAGCGGTCCTGAATCCCGCGAAGGATGGCAATCGTGTCCTCGACGGAGGGCTCGGCGACGAGCACCATCTGGAAGCGCCGCTCCAGCGCCTTGTCCTTCTCGAAGTACTTCTGGTACTCGTCCAGCGTCGTCGCGCCGATGGCGCGGAGTTCGCCGCGCGCGAGGGCGGGCTTGAGGATGTTGGCGGCGTCCATCGCGCCGTCCCCGCCGCCCGCGCCCACGAGCGTGTGGATCTCGTCGATGAAGAGGATGATCTCGCCGTCGGAGTCCGTGACCTCCTTGACGACGGCCTTGAGCCGGTCCTCGAACTCGCCGCGGTACTTGGCGCCCGCGATGAGCGCGCCCATGTCCAGCGCCATGATGGTCTTGGACTTGAGCCCCTCGGGCACGTCGCCCTCGACGATCCGGATCGCCAGCCCCTCGGCGATGGCGGTCTTGCCCACGCCGGGCTCGCCGACGAGGACGGGGTTGTTCTTGGTGCGGCGCGAGAGGATCTGGAGCACGCGGCGGATCTCGTCATCGCGCCCGATCACGGGGTCGATCTTGCCCTTGCGGGCGGCCTCGTTCAGGTCGCGCGCGTAGCGGTTCAGCGCGTCGTACTTGCTCTCGGCGTAGGGGTCCGTGACCCGCTGCCCGCCGCGGACGCCCTGCAACGCCTCCAGGAGCCGCGGCTTGGTCACGCCCTGCTGGCGGAGCGCCTCGCCGATCGCGCCGGGAGAATCCGCCAGCGCGACGAGCAGGTGCTCCACGGCCACGTACTCGTCGCCCAGCGCGTCGGCTTCCTTCTTGGCCGCGTCGAGGACGGGCGCGAGGTCGGAGCCCACGTACGGGCCCTGCACACTCGCGCCGCTGACCTTGGGGAGCGCGCCGAGCGCGTCGTCGGTCTTGGCGTCGAGGTAGTCGAGGTTGGCGCCGAGGGTTTGGAGGAGGGTCGTCGCCAGCCCGCCCTCGTCCTGGAGGAGGGCCTTGAACAGGTGGGGCGGTTCGAGCCCCTGGTGGGTGTTCGCCTGGGCGATCTTGGCCGCGGTCTGCACGGCCTCCTGCGCCTTGACGGTGAAGTGGTTGAGGTTCATGTCGTCTCGGTCGGTTCGTGTCGGCCGCGAGGTCTGCCCTCTTGACAGCCGTTATTGGTCTCGGGTGGGAGGGCCAACCCCGTGCCGTCGCGCGTGGCCGGTCACGCTGGCAGACGCTCGGCGGGCTGGCGGGGTTCGTGGGCTGGAGTGGAGCGCGCTCGGGCTCCGCCAGCGGGGCGTGAACGATCGCGCCGGGCGTGTACCTTCTCCGGCTCACGACGGAAACCACCGACGTTCACACCCGCCTCACCGTCCTCCGATGACGCTGGCTTCCACTCGGCTCGCTCTCCTCGTCGCCCTCGCGATCAGCCCCGCCGCCGCGCCCGCGGCGCAGGCGTGGCCCTCGCCCGGCGAGGGATTCGACTGGGAGACCGTCGGCGGTTTCCCCGTCAACGCCACCGATCTCGCGCTCGACGACCTCGGGAGGCTTTGGACGTTTGGAACTCCGTACGAGGCAGACTTGCCCGAGGCGGAGGGAATCGCCATCCTTCGCCTCGATCTCAACGACCGCGCCGCGGAGTGGGAGGCCTTCGACCCCCTCTTCGCCCATGGGGACGCTGTGCTGCCGCTCGGCCGCGGCGACACCGTCATCACCGCCTCCAACGCCATGCGCCGGACCACCGATGGCGGCGCGACGTGGGCGTACGTCCCGTCGTGGGACAGAGGCTTCGCCGAGGTGCTCCTCGAGGTTCCTTTCGGCACTACACCCGCGCCCGGCGGCGAAGACCTCTCGGGCGTGCTCTTCGTCGCTGGCTACAACACCGAGGACCTCCACCGCTCTGACGACCGGGGCGCGACGTGGACTCCGGTCCCGTTCCTCGCACCCAACGGTCGTAGCGCGCACGCGCTGCTGCTCGTGCCCGAGGGCCACGCCTTCGCCGGGCGCCTCCTGCTCGGCACGTGGGAGGCGCCGGGGCTGTGGGTCTCGGACGTGGGCGCGGACGGGCGGCTGGCGATGCGGCCCGGCTCGGGCGGCGCGCCAGGCCCGGGGTGGGCCGTGGAGCACCTCGCGGCGTTCCCGGCCGAGGCTGCGGGCAGCGCGCCGGGTCCGTTCCGGGGGCGGCTCCTCGCGACGGGGTACTTCGCAAACCAGCCAGACCGCCGCGCATTCGTGAGCGACGACGGGGGCGAGACGTGGCGGGAGACGGCGCGGTTGCCGGAGCCGGTGGAGGGCATCCCGGGAGACGCGCACCTCGCGGCGATCGGCCCGTCGAGCGCGCTGGCGATCGGGGGCCGGGGGATCGTGTACCGGACGGACGACGGGGGCGAGACGTGGGCGGTGGTGGGCCGGACGCCGGTGACGGGGAGCGGGATGACATCTCGGCGCCTGCTCGTGGGGCCGAAGGGGCGGCTCTATGTGGCCCTGTACCATGGAGGAACCACCAACGCCTGGGTGGTACGGACGTCAGCGGCGGTGACGGTGGCGGTATCGGGGGAGGCCGCCGCGTCTGCGCCCGGAGCCATCGGACTGTCCGTGACGCCGAACCCCACGCGCACCCACACCACGGCGCGCTGGCGGCAGGCGTCGGCGGGAGAGACCCGGGTGAGCGTCTATGACGCGCGAGGCCGCGAAGTGCTCGTGCTCGCGGACGGTCACCGCCCGGCCGGAGAGCAGACGGCAGAGTTCTCCACAGGCACGCTCGCGCCGGGAGTGTACGTGGTCCGCGTCGCCTCGGCGGAGGGCACCGCCAGCGCGCCGCTCACCGTCGCGCGGTAGCCCGCGCGAGCCCGGAGGTCACGCCTTCTCGTCCGGGTGGTGCTCACGAGCCCGAGGCGGATGGCCCATCGCGCGAGCCGGACCCGCGCCATGGCCGCGGCGGAGTTGGGAGTTCCTCCGTACTCCCGCACCGAGCCGAACCCCTCTGCTGACGCGGCCCGCCAGCCGGAATGCGCGCGAGCCCGCCTCCAGTTGGGAAGCGGGCTCGCGAAAAAGGCCGGAGGCGGGGCTACGCCTGCGCGCTCGGCGGCTGGTAGATGTCGAGCGGGATGAGATCGAGGTGGATCCCGTTGTCACCGGGGTAGCTCTTCGTGTGAGCGATCTGGTTGAGCCAGATCTCGTCCGGGATGCCGCTCGGGAAGGCGTCGCACTGCTGGGCGTTCTGCGCGTCGGCGGCCTGCCGGTCGAGGTGGGAGCAGGCGGTGCACTGGGACTGGGCGGGGACCATGGCGCTGGGGGAGGGGTTCGCCCGTTGTATCGGCAGGTCTGGCCGCAGGGTCCTGAAATGGCCCAATTTGGAAGCGGTCTAAATCGCCGTCAGCCCTCGAACGCCGGCACGTCGGAGAGCCACCGCCAGCCGTCGGCGGCCTTCTCGCAGACGTGGACCGCCTCGCCGTTGGTGGCCACGAGCAGGCGCGCGCCGAGCACGGCGTTGTACCGCGCGAGCTGGTCGAACGTGGCCGTGTTCACCTTGACACCGGGCGCCTTGCACTCCGCGAGCAGGAGCGGCCGCGAGTCCCGGCCGTAGGCCACCACGTCCGCGCGCCACGGCCGCCCGAGGTGCTCCACCTTCTTCTCCACCGCGAGCAGCCCGGCGGGGTAGCCTCGCGCGAGGAGCAGCGCGAGGAGCCGCTGGCGGACGCCCTCTTCGGGCGTGAGTGCCACCCACCGGCGTCGCACGGGGTCGAGAATCTCGCGCCGCCCGTCGCGTTCGCGGACCTGGAGGGCCACCCGGCTACGCCGCCTTCGCGGCCCGCTTCTGGAGCGCGCGGTAGGCGCCGGCCCACCAGTCCGCATCGCGCAGCTCGCGCCCGATGTTGACGTGCGCGAAGCGGGGCACGAGCGTCACGAGGAGATCCGTGGCGCCCCGCCAGTCCGCAGCGAGGAGCGCTTCCTCCAGATCGTCCGCGGTGTGGCTCGTCCAGATCCAGTCCGCGCGCAGCTTCTCGGCCTTCTTCCAGTAGTTCCGGTCGTCCCAGGCCTGCGCGCTCCCCTCAATGGTCTCGCCGATGCCGCGGAGGCTGTAGGCGAGGAACGCCGCGAGGTCTTTCGCCTCGGCGTCCCAGACGCCGCTTGCGAGGGCGGGTTTGGCAGCGAGGGTGCGGAGGGCCTCGGCGCAGGAGCGCTCGAGCTGGCGGCGGCGCTTGGCGGGGGTGTCGCCCGCGTGGATGATCCGGCTCATGGGGTCGGGTGGTGGCGCCGGAAAGCTAGGGGCGGAGGGAGCCGCCCGCACCCGCGACGGCCGCCCGAGGTCGGGGCTTCAGCCTCTCGCATCGGAGCCGCCAGCGGGGCGGGAAACAGGCGTGTCGTGTGAAGCAAATGTCAAGAGGTGCGGGTCGCGCCGAAACGCCTCCCCCGTGTTTCCTGCCGATCCCGCCTCCAGGGGCGGTTTCTCCATCGCGTCCGCCAGCGGCTGGCGGCGGAGACCGGCGGGCGCCCCTTGCGCGGCGCGGCGCCGGCAGCCTACACTGACACCGTCTCATCAAGAACGACCGAGGGATCAGGCCCTGTGACGTCGTGGCAACCGGACGACCGGTGCTACCACCTGCCCGAGCGAGCCTCGGGAGTGATGAGAGGCACCGGCAGCCCCGCTGCTCGCGACCCTCTCGATTGCTCCGAGAGGGTTTTTTCGTTTCGGGCCGCGCGCCTGCCCCTCGCGACTCCCTCGCGTGACCCGCTCCCTGTCCATCTCCATTATTCGCCCCGCCAGCGCCGACGCGATTCGGTGCATGGCGATGTGCATGATGATGATGCCGACCGGCAGGACGGGAGTGCACGCGGTGCCCAGATAGACGAGACCCACACCGCAGCTTCTCACCCCTCCTGCCACCGGGCCGGAGGGGTTCTTTTTTATCCCCCGAAGGCCCCGCACCCCGCCATCATGAGCGACCGCGATCAGGCCCTTCGGCCCCTCCACTTCGACACCCTCCAACTCCACGCCGGGCACACGCCCGACCAGACGACGCACGCCCGCGCCGTCCCCATCTACCAGACCACCTCCTACACCTTCGACGACACGAGCCACGCCGCGCGGCTCTTCGGGCTGGAGGAGTTCGGCAACATCTACACCCGGATCATGAATCCGACGACGGATGTGCTGGAGCAGCGCGTGGCCGCGCTCGAAGGGGGCGCCGCCGCGCTGGCGGTCGCCTCCGGGCAGTCCGCCCACCTCGTCACCTTCGCGACGCTGGCGCAGGCGGGGGACAACGTCGTCGCCTCCAGCCGGATCTACGGCGGGACGTACAGCCTGCTCAAGGTGGCGCTCGGCCGGCTCGGCATCGAGACGCGGTTCGTGGAGGAGGAGACGCCCGCCGCGTTCGAGGCCCTCGCGGACGGCCGCACCCGGGCCTTCTTCACCGAGTCGCTGGGCAACCCGGACCTCACCGTCCCGGACTTCCGCGCCCTCGCGGACGCCGCCCATCGCGTGGGCGTGCCGCTCGTGGTAGACAACACGTTCGGGCAGGGCGGCTGGGTGGTCCGCCCCATCGAGCACGGCGCGGACATCGTGACGCACTCCGCGACGAAGTGGATCGGCGGGCACGGCACCTCCATCGGCGGCGTGATCGTGGACGCGGGCCGCTTCGACTGGCGGAACGGCCGGTTCCCGCTCTTCACCGAACCCAACGACGCCTACCACGGCCTCGTCTTCACCGACGTGTTCCACCCGGAGAGCGACCTCGGCAACGTCGCGTTCATCATCCGGGCGCGCGTGGAGGCCCTGCGCGACTTCGGCCCCGCGCTCTCGCCGTTCAACGCTTTCCAGCTTCTCCAGGGCATCGAGACGCTCTCGCTGCGGGCGGAGCGGCACGCGCAGAACGCCAACGCGCTGGCGGCGTGGCTGGACGCGCACGACGCGGTGGAGTGGGTCTGGCACCCCAGCCTGGAGGGCCACGCCTCGCATGAGCGGGCGCGGGACTACTTCCGCGAGGGCGCCTTCGGGAGCGTGCTCTCGTTCGGGATCCGAGGCGGCCAGGAGGCGGGGCGCGCCTTTATCGAGAGCGTCCAGCTGGCGAGCCACCTCGCGAACGTGGGCGACGCGAAGACGCTGGTCATCCACCCCGCCAGCACCACACACCAGCAGCTTTCGGAGGCGGAGCAGCGCGCCGCGGGCGTGCGGCCGGAGCTGATCCGCGTCTCGGTCGGGCTGGAGCACATCGAGGACATCGTGGCGGACTTCGAGCAGGCCTTCGCGCACACGCTCGTCGCGGCCTAGCCGCCCTCGGGCTCCCCGTGCTCGCCACGGGGAGCCCGCGCCTCCCGACCGCCCCCGCCAGCCCGACGAGACCCATGCCTCGCCACGTCACCCTCCCCGCGCCGTTCGTCACCGAGAACGGCGACACCCTCCACGCTCCCACGCTCACCTACCACGCCTGGGGCACCCTCGCGCCCGCCGGCGACAACGCCATCGTGGTGTGCCACGCGCTCACCGGCGATACCGACGCCGCCGCGTGGTGGGAGCCGCTCATCGGGCCGGGCCGCCTGCTGGACACGGACACCCACTTCGTGATCTGCCTGAGCGTGCCCGGCTCGCCCTACGGCGCCCTCTCGCCTCGCGCGACGGACCCCGCGACGGGCCGCGCGTACGGGGCCTCGTTCCCGCTCATCACCGTGCGGGACGGCGTCCGCCTGCACCGGGCGGCGCTCGAAGCGCTCGGCGTCCGCCAGCTGGCGCTCGCCATCGGCGGGTCGCTGGGCGGGATGTTCGCGCTGGAGTGGGGGCGGCACGCGGACTTCGTGCGGGCCATCGCGCCGCTCGCCGTGGGGGCGCGGCACTCCGCCTGGGCCATCGGCTGGAACGAGGCGCAGCGGCAGGCCATCGCGGCCGATCCCGCGTGGAACGGCGGCGACTACGACCCCGCCGATCCCCCCCGCGCGGGGCTGGCAGCGGCGCGCGCCATCGCGATGCTCTCCTACCGAACGCCCGCGATCTACGAGGAGCGCCACGGCCGCGACCGGGCCGCGGGCCGCGCGGCGCCGTTCGAGGCCGCCCGCTACCTCCAGTACCAGGGCCGCAAGCTGGCGGACCGCTTCGACGCCGCCTGCTACGTCGCGCTCACGCGCACGATGGACAGCCACGACGCCGCGCGAGGCGCCTCCCTCGCCGAGGGCCTGGCCGACCTCGCGCTGCCCGCCTTCGTCCTCGGCATCGACGGAGACGTGCTCTACCCGCTCGCCGAGCAGGAGGCGCTGGCCGAGGCCCTGCCGAACGCCACGCTCGCCACCCTCCGCTCGCCCTACGGCCACGACGCTTTCCTCGTCGCCTTCGACGACCTCCGCGCCCGTCTCGCGCCGTGGCTCGCCCGCCACCTCGCGCCCTCCACCTCTTTCGCCCTCGCCGGATGACCCCGCTCCACATCCTCAAGTTCGGCGGCACGTCCGTCGGCAGCGCCCCGTCCCTCGCCCGCGTCGCGGAGATCGTCACGCGAGGCGCCCGCACCACCCGCCAGATCGTCGTCGCCTCGGCGGCCTCGGGCGTGACCGACACGCTCGCGCGCGCCGCCAGCGCGCTGGACGCCACCGGCGCCGACCCCGCGCCGTGGGTGGAGCAGATCCGCCAGCGCTACGAACGCCTCGCGGCCGAGACGCTCCCGGACGACGCCCGCCGCCGCTACGCGGTGGACCTCGGCGTCCACTCCGAGGCGCTCCGGCGCACGCTCACCGCCATCGCCACGGGCGGCACGACGCCGGCGCGGCGAGACGCGGTCCTCGCCACGGGCGAGCGGCTGGCGGTCCCGCTCGTCGCGGCGGTCCTGCGCGAGGCGGGGCTGGACGCGATCCCGACCGACGCCGCTTCGCTCGTTCACACGGACGACGGGCACGGCGAGGCGGCCGTGGACCTGCCCCGCACGTACCGCACGCTGGGCCGGTGGCACCGCGCGCTCCGCCCCGGCGCGGTGCCGGTCGTGACGGGCTTCCTCGGGCGCTCGCACGCGCGCGCCGTCACCACGCTCGGCCGCGGCGGATCGGACTACACCGCGGGCCTGCTCGCCGGCGCCCTCCAGGCGGACTGCCTCGAACGCTGGACCGACGTGGACGCCCTCTACACCGCCGACCCCCGCCGCGACCCCGCTGCGCGGCGCCTGGACGCGCTCTCCATGGACGAGGCGCTGCCGCTCGCTCGCGCCGGCCGTCTGGGCGTCCACGCCCGCGCGCTGGACCCCTTGCAGTCTGGCCCCACTGCCGTCCGCGTGCGCCCCACCTCGGATCCCTCCGCGCCCGGCACCTGGGTGCACCCCGCCTCTCCTTCCCGCCGTTCCCCCGTTTCTGTGTCGTCTCGCTCCGATTCCCCCGCTCTCTATCTCGCCGGCGTCGGTGCCGTTGGTACCGCGTTTCTGCACCGCCTGGACCGGTTGGGGGATGCGGCCCCGGTGCTCCTCGGCGCTGGCACCACGCGGGGCGCCGTCTGGGACGACGGCGGTCTCCGCCCCGCCGAGGTCGCCCGCCAGTCGTGGGCGGGGTGCGATTCCGTTGCACCCGCCCTGGACCGCCTGCGCGCGGCGGCCCGGACGGGGCGCCCGGTCGTTCTCGTGGACGCGACGAGCAGCCCGGCGCTCGCGCGGGAGTACCTCGGTCTGCTTCGCGCGGGCGTGCGGATCGTCACGGCCAGCAAGCACGCCAACACGTTCGAACAGAGCTACTTCGACGCGCTCCAGCAGGCGTCGGACGGCGGCGTCCGCTACCGCTACGAGACGACGGTGGGCGCGGCGCTCCCCGCGGTGGAGACCGTCCGGGACCTTCGCGCCAGCGGCGACACGCTGACGAGTATCGCGTGCTGCCCCTCGGGCACGCTGACGTACGTGATGGACCGCGTGGGCCAGGGCGACACGTTCAGCACGGCGGTCCTGGACGCCCGCGCGCGAGGCTTCGCCGAACCCGACGTGCGCGACGACCTCTCGGGCGAGGACGTGGTCCGCAAGCTGCTCATCCTGGCCCGCACCGCCGGCCATCGCGTGGAGCGGGACGAGGTGGACGTGGAGCCGCTCCTGCCCGCCTCGTTCGCAGCGCTCTCCGCGGCCGACGTCCCCGACCGGCTGACGGCGCTCGACGCGGCGTGGGCGCAGCGCAGCGAGGCGGCCCGTGCGAACGGGTGCGTGCTCCGGTACGTCGGGCGGTTTGCCGAAGGGCGGATCCGGGTCGGGCTGGAGGAGGTCCCCGCGCCGTCCGCGCTCGGCCGGTTGGCGGGGACGGACAACCTGTTCGTGTTCCAGACCGAGCGCTACGGCGCGACCTCGCTCACGATCTCCGGCCCTGGCGCGGGCGCCGACCTCACGGCCGGCGGCGTGCTGGCCGACGTGCGGAAGGTTCTCGCGTCGTCCTCGCCCGCGCGCCTCCCGCTCGCCGCGTGAGCCCGCCCAGAGCCTCCGCCAGTGCCGCGCTGGCGGAGGCTGCGAGTGGGTGCGAGGCTACCGGAGCGCGTCCTCCAGCGTGGTGCTGGCGTCCGTGCTCGCGTCGCGGTACTTCACGATCATCGGCGCCGCCAGCGCGAGGCCGTTGGCGCGCCCGAACTCGGAGTCCACCGCGCGCGAGCCCGGCACCACGACCGCGCCCGCCGGGATCTCCAGCGGGGCGTCCGCGCTGGAGCGGAGCACGGTCTCGTTGACCAGATCGTAGACCCGGCTGGAGCGCGTCAGGATCACGCCCGCCGCGAGCACGGCGTTCTCGCGCACGACGGTCCCCTCGTAGACGCCGCAGCCGCCGCCCACGAACACGCCGTCCTCGATCACGACCGGTGCCGCCCCGATGGGCTCCAGCACGCCGCCCACCTGCGCGGCCGCGCTGAGGTGCACGTCGCGCCCGATCTGCGCGCACGAGCCGACGAGCGCGTGGCTGTCCACCATCGTGCCCCCGTCCACGTACGCGCCGACGTTGACGTACATCGGCGGCATGCAGACCACGCCGGGCGCGAGGTACGACCCGCGCCGAACGGTGGAGCCGCCGGGCACGATCCGCACGCCCGCATCCGCCGAGAACGGCCGCGTGGGGTACGTGTCCTTGTCGAAGAACGCGAACGGCCCCATGGACTGGTCCTCGATCTGGCCCACGCGGAAGCCGAGCAGGATGCCGCGCTTGACCCACCCGTTCGCGCGCCAGACCCCGTCCTCGCCTCGCGAGGCAGAGCGGACCTCGCCCGCTTCGAGCGCGGCGAGGAGGTCGGAGACGGCGGCGCGGGCCTCGGCGTCGTCGGGCGCGTCCTGGGAGGTGAGCGAGTCGATTCGGGTCTGGAGGTCGGACATGAGGGGAAGTCGAAAAGCGGAAGTCGAGGGAGGGCCGTCGCGCCGGGCTGGCGGTCGGGCTCGGCGAGAGCGGCCGCCAGCGGGGTGGGGAGAGGAGCGGGCGTCCGTCAGGCGTCCACGAAGTGGATCACGCGGCGGAGGCGGCCGTCTGGCGCGGCCTCGGCGATGAGCAGCCCGCGCTGGCGCACGTCCGGGCCATCGGCGAGCTGCCAGGAGAGGCGGCAGACCCCGTGGTGCGCGTCGATGCCGCTCGTGGCCTCCATCTGGAGCGGCCCGAGCGCCTCGCGCGCGGAGGCGATGTGGCCCGCGATGGAGCCCCAGCCCTGGACCGGAAGCCGGGCGTTCGGATCGATCAGCACCACGTCCGAGACGCAGCACGCGAGGAGGTTCTGCGAGGCGGCCTCGGCGTCGGGCGCGTTCCAGGCGGCGAGGTAGTTCTGGAGGGCCTGGGTGGGGGTGAGCGTCATGCGATGTGCGGGCGGTAGGCGGCCATCACGCCCTCGCGGGCGGCGTCGGAGAGCGGCGCGAGGGGGAGGCGGAGCGCGTTCTCCACGAGCCCCATCTCCGCGAGGACGGCTTTGACCGGCCCGGGGTTGGCCTCGTGGAAGCTGGCGCGCATCGCGTCCAACAACCGGAAGTGCAGGTCGCGCGCGCCGCCGAAGTCGCCCGCCAGCCCGCGGCGCACCATCTCGCTGATCGCGCCGGGCACGGCGTTGGCGATTACGCTCACGAGCCCGTCCGCGCCGAGCGCGAGCATGGGCAGCGTGAGGTCGTCGTCGCCGGAGTAGACCGCCAGCCCGTCGGGGCGGTGCGCGAGGATGTCGGCGACCTGGTTCAGATTCCCGCTCGCCTCCTTGACGCCCACCACGCTCGGGACGGCCTCGGCCACCATCAGCGTGGTCTCGGCGGTGAGGTTGGAGCCGGTCCGGCCGGGCACGTTGTAGAGCACGATGGGGCAGTCCGTCGCGTCCGCGATGGCGCTCACGTGGCCGCGCACGCCCGCCGGCGTCGGCTTGTTGTAGTAGGGGCCCACGACGAGCAGGCCGTCGGCGCCGGCCTCGGCGGCCTGGCGCGAGAAGTCCACGGACTGCGCCGTGTTGTTGGTGCCCGTCCCGATGATGACGGGCACACGCCCGGCGGTGTGCTCCACCGCGGCCTCCACCAGCTGGCGGCGCTCTTCGGCGGTGACGGTGGGGTTCTCGCCCGTCGTCCCGAGGACGACGAGGGCCTCGACGCCCGCGTAGCCGTTGCTGCCCTCGATGGTGAAATCGATCAGGCGTCGGAAGGCGTCGAGGTCGAGGTCGCCGCTGGCGGTGAACGGCGTGACGAGCGCGGGGGCGGTGCCCCGGAAGAGCGGCGTGCGGTTCGGGCCCATGAGTCTGGAGGGATCAAGGGGGGGGATGAGGGAGGATGGGGCGGCTTATCCCGCGTCCCCCATCCCGTATCCCTCATCCAGCATGTCGTCCAGCGTGAACAGACCGGCGCGGCCGCGGATCCATTCGGCGGCGCGCACGGCGCCCACGGCGAACGCGCGGCGGTCCTTCGCGCGGTGGACGATCTCGATGCGGTCCACGGCGCTGTCGAACGCGACGGTGTGCTCGCCGAAGACGTGGCCCGCGCGGGCGCTCGTGACGTGCAACGACGCGGCGTCGATGGCGCCGTGCTGCGTCTCGGGCTCGATGCGGGTTTTGCGCGCCAGCCCCTCGCAGACGGTTTCGGCGAGCGCGAGGGCGGTGCCGCTGGGAGAGTCCACCTTGCCCGTGTGGTGGACCTCGTGGATCCACGGGTCGTAGTCCTCCAGCGCATCCAGAAGCGGCAGCATCGCGCGAAGGGCTCGTTGAACCAGTGCCACCCCCAACGAAAAATTGGGCGCGTAGAGCACGCCGTTCTGGCCCTCGTCCACCCATTCGCGGACCTTCGGGAGGTCGTCGTACCAGCCCGTCGTGCCGATGACGGCGTCCACGCCCCAGAAGGCGTACTGGTGGAGGTGGTCCAGCGCGAGGTCCGGCGCGGTGAAGTCGATGCAGACCTCGGCGCCGTTGAGGGCCTCGGGGTCGCGGGAATCGAGGAGCGGGCGCTCGGCGTCGAAGCGGGCGGCGACGGTGTGGCCGCGCTCCTGGGCGACGGCCTCCACGGCCTGTCCCATCCGGCCGGTGCCGACGA
>LWDU01000293.1_pt1 | contig 14533 bp, 17 predicted proteins | sample 727161 | NCBI WGS metagenome assembly LWDU01 (sample SAMN04566230, study PRJNA314399) | hydrothermal vent metagenome | isolation source: deep sea hydrothermal plume seawater | place: Mexico: Gulf of California, Guaymas Basin | collected 2004-07-11 | reverse complement strand
TTGCATAATCTCTGTGAAATTAACCTGATTTTGTTTAGTAGTCAGTTCCGTGATGTGTAGGGTATTCTCCTCTACATCCTTCCAAATTTCAGTATCATTATAACTTTTGATTGATTGAACGTTTGTAGTATTTACTTGGATTTGATTCCACAATAATGCTCCTGCCCAAATCGTTCCAGCAATACCAGACATAATAGTAATAACTGCAATAACTCCAACTTTCTTACCTTGTAATAAATCTTTTATCATTAATACCACTCCTTATTATCTTGTATATTGATATATTTATAGGTAGAAAGTAACTGTGAATCAGGTATATTTTGGTTATCATAAAATGCTTGATTTTCATACCAATCATTGTTATCTTCTAATTCTATTGTGTCCCGTAAAGATATATCGGTATAACTACGAAAATCAATGCTATCAGCATAAACCACATTATTATGTAAGACAGTATTTGTATTTTGCACCATGTCCAAGAGGTTAAGCACTTCTTCTCCGCCAGACAATGTGTTATACAATACACTATTTTGCTGGGTGTTTCCAGTATCCATCGTAACGCTTTCAGTATCATTTGAGTCACCCTCTGTTGATTCGTTAGATTCATTATCTGTATCTTGCTCATCACTTTCAGTTACTTCATCATTACTTATTTCTTCTGTTTCACTACTTTCCGTTTCTTCAACCTCTTCTATTTCGTTATCTTCTATTTCTAATTCTTCAGCAACTTCTTCAAGTAATATTTCTAAATCCTCTACAGTTGCTTCACCTGCTTCAATTAATTCTATCAACTCTAATACGTCTTGTTCTACTTCAATAGTAATTAGTTCTTCTTCAACATTATAGTCAAATGTTAATTCTGTATTTCTAAATCGAGGACCATAGTAACCACCCCAATAACCAGTGTCCTTACCACCTAACACAAACTCAACTGATGTAATTAAACTTAAATAAGTTTCGTCATCATAAGAACCACTGAAGTTAATCCAACCACTCCAACCACCACCATCGTAATCTAAAGTAATATCTCCAGGTCCAACAGTATCAAGTAATTCATTACCACCATAAAAATTAATATCTATTTTTGCTGTATCATCTATACAGTTTAAGTAACAACCAACAGCATTGTCATAAGATTTAACATCAACACTCCAATTTATTTGAGTTGGATCACTCCATTCTGCATCATCCGGAATGTTGTATGTTTGTTTAACTTGAGTATAGTAATATGTTGAGTTGTGGTCTAATTGTCCTTTATCGTTTATTAGGTTATCAGTTGTTTCTGCCTTTGCTTCATTCATCATAAGAATAAAAGCTGCGAGAAAGAATAAAGATGTTATAAATATGGTAACACCACACCTGACTTTATCTTGACATCGCATTAGTTATTCCAATTAAATGTGGAGTCCTTTACTTCCTTCTTTTGCTCATCAGTTCTTAACGAACCGTCCTCATTGATATAACCCGCATCAATTAATATTTTCTTATTCTCTAAATATTCTTTAAAGTCTGGTCTAAGTTCTGGGTAAGAATTCCAATAATTAGCTGCTCGTTTACCAATTGCTCCTTTGGCAGGACAAGGTGTACCACTCATAATCATTGCTTGAAATACTCTAGGGTCTTGGCATAATAAAGCAACACTTGCTACTTTCATACCACCCTTTCTTAATTCTCTACTCAACTTAATACGTTCACAATTCTTATCAGTAACAGTAGTACCAAATGATATACCAAGCATATTACTTTGTGCTCCACCCGACACACCTGATACACAAACATCTGAATTAGTTACAGATACTGTTGGTGCTCTTGCTCCACCTACTGGTTGATTCTTATGGTCGATTGTTGTTGCTGAATTGTTTGTTGTTGTGTTTGTTGAATTACTTGTAACATCACTTGTGGAAGTATTAGTTGTTGTAACTGTTGATGTTGAAGTATTTGTGTTGGTATTATCTACGGCAAAAGCATCTGCGCTAAAATAAAATAGTGAAAATATTAATACAAGCCATACCCGCCATACCCACGCCATTTTTTCATGTGGGTTCATTTTACACTACCTTTCCAATCTGCACCAACTTTACGATGCCCTTTCCAAGCAAAGAAACCACCTAGTCTTAATGCATAATATGCTATATAGTTAATAACTTTAAAACCATTAACATCAATGTTAATATCTCTAAAGATAATATCCATTTCCTTTTGCTTTTTTAACCCGTTACAAGTTCGTTTACCTTTTCTTAATAGCGTTTGGTACTTATATCCATAATCATGAACCAATCCACCAATCAATAATACACCCATTGGACTTAACCAACTTCTAAAGAACTTCGGTACACTTGCACCATCAAATATAAAACCCTTAGGAATAATATAAGCTTCACCATTAATTGAGTAGTGAAAATCCTTAGTGATTTCCCACGTACGAGTAACCATAATCCAAGTCCATACGCCACCCCAAAATCCTTTATCTTTAGTTGGAATAGAAAGAGGTTTCATCGTAGGCATCACATTAGCTTTAAATCCAATTGTATCGTGATTATATGAATGTACTATTGATACTATATAGCCTACTAAAATAAGTATAAAGACTACTGTAAATTGCCAAAACTGTATAGCCAAATCATAAATCTCCATTATTCTTCTCCCTGGCTAATTTAGCCTCGTATTTGTATTGGTCATACTTTCGTTTTCTTCTTGCTCTTCTTTGCACGGCCCAAGGTATAATAACTGTAGTAAAGGCAAAGAATGCGATAGCACCATATAGGACTAGCTCTTTAAACTCACTCCACATGTATGCTACTAATTGTTTATTACTTTGAATATCTTCAATCTGAGGTCCTTCATCAGGCATTACTTCATCAACAGCAATACTTGTACCTAAGTTTACTAACGCAGGTATAGGACCAGCAACAGCATATGTGACTGCAGTAGTTGCCCCTGTTTTTATTAAGTTTTTACCTGTGATGGAATCTGGAATAGATACACACGAAGATAATAATAAGGCAAGCGCTATAATATATAGTTTCATAGAACTATTTATAAAAACGTCGAGTTGTTTTATGTATTTAATATCATTTGGACCATCTCCAAGTCAATCTAGGAGCTACTAATATTTCCATATCAAATTCACTCCATTTAGCAACTTCCTTTTGTATAACCAAATCTTTCTTAGTCATTTTAGATGTGTCTGTGTAACTTATTTCAATATTAGTTAAAGTTAATCCATATTCTTTACCTAACTTATCAACATAATCTATAGACCAAGGTGCTTTAACATTTGAATGTGCAACAATAGTACCACCAGGCTTTAATAATTTACACATTAACTCTGTCTGTGCATGAGGGTCTATATATTGTAAAGGCCCAAAGTTAAATATCCAATTAGCACTATTCTCTTTAAAATATTTACCTGCATTATGTAAGTCATCAATAATATCAACATTATGGTGTGGGGTAATATCAATACCAATTAATCTATTGATATGTTCTTTAAATATATTACTTCCACAACCAAAGTCAATAACTAATTCAGGATTAGTTCCCTCGACTTCCTTTGCTAAATCATAACCTGATAGTTGTCTATATAATGCCAGGTTTCTTTTTTCAAATTCGTGTGGTTTATTATATCGTTCAATTATCTCTGGTATAGACATCATCATTTCTTTCTCCACCACCAATTGTATCTAGGTCTAACTCCATCAAAGATAGTTGGGTCAAATCTTTTATCCCTTAATCTTCTATATCTTTCATTTCTACATATAATTAAAATAGAATCAAAAGTTTCATACTGTTCATCAGGATCTAATACATCAGAGTCTTGTTTATGCCTATCAACCCATTGGTTCCAATCATCAACTGTTGAAGTTTCTGAATCAAATCTAGCACAGTATGCTTCTAAGGCGGCCCACGATACCTGTTTCATATCAGTTGTTTCTGTTATAATGGCTTGATTTAAATCTGGTACTGATGGGTTAGGATCTAATAATTCAAAGTCAAACATCTCAGTAAACCTATGAATTTCATCTCTAGTCCATGGGTGATGTATCATACCTCTTTGCTGAAAATCTGTCTCATCACTTTTTCTACCGGGCCTTGCATGTGAACAACATAAACCACCAGGCTTTAATACCCTTTTACATTCTGTAATAAGTTCAATTATTTCTTCCTCAGTACCAAAGTTAAAAGGCCCAACAGATCTAATTGCGTCGACACTATTATCTTTATATATTTTTAGCACATCCATTACATCACCTATAATATCAGTATTGCCATTCCAAGGTAATAGATCAATACCCACCAAATTTGTAATGTACTGTTTCATGATATTATTACCACAACCAATATCTAAAACAATAGTTGGATTAAGTTTATTAATTACAAGCGCCGCGGCATAACCAGATCCAGTCTTAGCATCACTAGTTACCCTAATAGCCTCGGCCCAATCCTGTGAGAAATGATTCTTTAATCCCACAAGTCTTTTAGACCTAGGCCATTGCCCTACTTCTTTTGCGTCGTATCTTTTTCCCATATCCAAAATATCCTTTCTCGTGTTTTATTATTAGTTACTACCTCATATAATTTAATATCATTTGGTATCTTATCCAATATAGTATAATCCTCTACTGGCTCCAAATAATACTTTAAGTTATGCAAGGTTGTAAATGTTTTAGTTGTTTCAAATGACCATGGATATAAGTAAGGTGCTTCTTTATCATTGGCAAATGGTTTACATAAACACGCAACCTTACCACCAGGCTTAACTAAATCCATAAGTTGTTTAATCATTAAATGTATGTCGTCTGTGTCATGGTGATGTAATATACCAATGGCCAAAACCCAATCAAATGTATTTGGCTTAAATAAATTCCAAGCACCATCTAGGTTTAATTGCATATCTGCATTACCCCAAGTACCAGGTTCAACCCCAATAACATTCTTGACCTTTCCTTTAAATGGATTTTTACCACACCCAACATCAAGTACTTTTACATCCTCGCCATCCTTTTTAATCTCATTTAATAACCATTCACCTGTATATTTTCTAGTATTAAAAGTAAATTGACCTACGTATTCATCATAACCCACATCTACTCTGGTATATTTCTCTAACCAGTCATCATATCTATTATCAAGTGATTTATTCCACCAATCAGGTAATTCATATTTACCTGTTATGTCTTTCATACCTCTGTATCTACCGCGGTAACACCCGTGTGGTAATCAATTGACTCTGTCATTAACTCATAAAACTCGGCCATATCAATCTCTTTAATAATATCCATCTTCTTAATATTAAACTTAGCGGCACCTTCATTTTCCATAATATCTTTTACTTTAAATGTTACTTGGAATAGTCTATAATCACCATACGCACCACACGCAACCCATTCCCTTAATACCCAAGCCATATTAGCAACGGCCATACCTGTATTATTTCTTGGGTCTAAAGGTACATGCACACCATCTTGATCCTCTGCATCAAATGTCTTACCAACTTCATAAGTAATTTTAGGGTGGTATATACCCCTTGCATCTGCAGCACATAACTTATAGGCAACGATTTCTGTTTCAGGATCAAGATAATCATATTGTAATGCCTCATCATGAAAGAATCTTGGTGCATTACTCCAAGAGAATGTAGCGTTACGTGTAATCATACCTCGCATCTTATTCTTTGCAAAGAAAGAACTTGAAAATTCAGATGATCTTACATTGGCCTTACGCATATCATTACCTTCAATATGGGCACGAGGTGCTTGAAGTCTTTGCATATCAATTTGTACTAAGTTACATGAATATAAAGTAATTTCATCAGCAAAGCTTTCGGATATAACACCCTCTCTTATATTACAATTAATAAACTTTGCCCCATCTAATTGGCATCGTTTAAAGATGGCCGACCTTAAACCACATTTAAAGAATGTAGTTCCCTTTAGGTTACACCCAGTAAAATCAGCTTTATCTAATATCAATCCATCAAATTTCATACCACTAAAGTCTTGATTTGTGAAATCACAATTAAGAAATTTATATTGGTTATCGCCAATCTTTCTATCATGTTGAGTGTATGGTATATCCTTACCCTCTTCTAAAATTTCAATTAATGTTTTATTGTATTTTAACTTACCAGTTCTAGTATATATCATGTATATTCCATTATTTTATTCTTATTTAAAAATCCATACCCTAACAACATAGTAGCTAATAATAAGCATATAGTCATGATCCAATGATCAATCCATATAGCATTATATATAAAACTATTATTGTTAAAATATAGGCCATTGATTTGTAACCAACTTGTCTCTATTCTATCAAACAACACAAAAGCCATAAGTAGAGCAGGTCTACTAAACTTTAAATGTTTCATTGTATAACCTAATATGCTAAATAGTAATAGCACAATAAGATCTATCTCCCAATCAACATAATACCTTGAAGCAAGAACTGCCCATATAGTTAATAGACCCATAGGAACCATCCAATATATAGGTTTTATATAAACTATCTTAGTAAAATGCCTGGCAAAAATTAACATAACAATACCTGCAATTAATGTGCCTAACATATAACCACCAAAGAGATGTGTTATAAAGGCAGAGTCTTCCATCACTGCAGGATCACCCACTTCAAAACCAACGTACATCCATAAGCCCATCATTATGGCATACATCTTACCTCCTGGTATGCCAAACATTATTGTTGGTAGTAAACCCCCCATTTTACCTGAGTTGTTTGCCCCTTCAGAACCAATAACACCCTTTATGTTTCCTTTACCAAATGGTATTGTTTCATTTTTGTTTTGTGCAACCGTAGCAGCATATGCACTCCAGTCACCAACACCACCACCAGTACCAGGCATGAGGCCAGTAATATAACCTATTAAACCACCTTGTAATGCAAGCCACTTATATTTAATTGAATCCTTTATACCATCCCAGGTTTGTTGATTATGTTGGGCTTTATTAATATGCACTATTTCATATTTAGCTCTTAACGCATCAAATATTTCCGGTATGGCAAATAGGCCTGCCGCGACAATAACAATAGGAATACCATCCTCAAGATATAATAAGCCTAATGTATGTCTTTCAAATCCCATTGATGATATACCAATAGAGCCAATGAAACAACCTAATAGTATGGCAATAATACTTCTGAATGTATTCTTAGTAGTCATAACAGATATTAAAGCAAACGCTAATATAACCAAACCAAATATCTCAGGCACACCTAACGTACTAGATATTCGTTCATAATAAGGTAACGCTAAAATACCCAACACACCAAATATTAAACCATTCACTGTTGAAGTAAAGATGGCAGCACTTAATGCATATGAAGCCTTCCCTTGTTGAGCGAGAGGGAATCCATCAACCATAGTTGCTGCGGCACCTGCCGCGCCTGGTATTCCTAATAGAACACCAGCAAAGGAATCACCTATTGAACACGACACCACTGTTGCTATTGAAAATAATACAAATAGGTAATTAGCACCTGGAAAATCAAAGTATTGTACTATTGCGAATAACAAAATGACCGCCTTACCGGGCCCGGCAGACGGTATTAAGCCAATGAGGCCACCATATACTACCCCTGCGAGTAGCATTATGGCCCATTGTAACTCAATTGGATAACTTAATATCCAATCCATATTTTAAAAGCTATTTATTTTGTTAATTAAATTCTCGACCCATGAATAACTATCATTCTTTTTATTATTGGTTAAACCAACAATTTCAGGTATGAATATAGAATTTTCACCAAACCCTTTACGGTATTCAATCATTGATCTATATGTATCCGCTGTTAAAGTACCCCAAATAGAATTGACATGATCTACAGCAATTGTGCCTGATAAGAATTTACCTGTACCTAATTTCTTATTAAGAACCTTTAACGTTTTACCATTAGTTACTGTGTCGTTAAATGATTTAACTAATACATCATAATATGCATTATCTTTCTTGGTGTAAATCATTTTACCCAAACCATTTCTTATTCTTAATGTTTGTTTATAAGCTTCATAATAGTCACCTGATGGTGCAACACCCCAAGTTTCCTTATATACTTTTGGAAAAAATAGATGTGGCATATTACTATCAGCAACAATAGTTCCAGAAGGTCCTGTCATACCGTGTGTATACCAAACCTTTGTTTCTTTACTTTTTAATTCCTTTTTATATGTTTTCTTCATATGAGCAAATCCGTCACGGGATAATTGTAACTCATTATTTAAAAATGCTTTACGTCTTTCACCAGAACTTTTAAAACCTGACACCCAATTAATAGGGTTTTTACATACAAGAGTTGGACCACATGCCATCATGTTTGCGGCCATTGCATCTAAAATAACTTCAGAGCCACCGTCGATATGTCCATTGACTGAATCAACACCTGGTGTTACATTAGTCTTTATGAATTGATATGTGCTTTGAATTTGACCACCTACTGTTGTATGATTGGTAGGTTTATAACCCTTCCATCCTTTATTGGTGGTGATATATTTTAACATACCGGTTGATTGAATTAATACCGTATCATCATTAGAGTATTTGGTTTGCCATTCTGCAAATCCCTTAGCTCCTGAAGTGCCTGGAATATAACGTAACACAATATCATGACCGTAAGGCTTGAGATGTTTATTCCATTCTTTGGTGAATTTTTGTGCCCATTTACCATTACCTCCATCAATACCTGCAGGTACAATGTAAGTAAATGTCTCGGCGAATACAGCATTTGATAACGCTAGTGCTGCTACTAGCATTGTGATCTTTCTCATTTATTTCATCCTTTAGTTATATTTTATTGCTATGCAATTTGGTCCATATTCCATACCTTCACTTATCCAATCAGACTGTTTTTCAAAACCGACTGAACTATATGTAGGCATACTACTCTGTCGAGGAAGTGTCCAAATTAATTTACACCCTTCCTTAACACTTCTATTTATAGTGCTCTGAAGTAGTATCTTTCCTATCTTCTTACCTCTATAATCTGGATCAACCCAAAGACCTCTAGAACGATATTCATTATCTTTTGTTCTATGACCTGAGTTAACACCAATTAATTTATCACCATCGAATACCCCAAAGAAAGTAGGCGTGTAATTATTAAATATTCTCATATCGTGGGTGTAACTATAATATGTTTTTACATCTAATTTTTGAATAGCCTCTACCTCTGAACAATTCTCATATCTCATTATAAATTCAAGTTCAGTTTTATTAACATTACCTTGATTAATAGTTAAAGACATTGCGCTCATATTTTTTGTATCTTTTCTATCTTTCCATAGATCTATCGCCCACGCCTGACGTATTTGATCCCATGATATAATAGAACAATGATAACACTCATTAGGATTTAAATTAGAATCTATTAAAGCGCCTTGCCATTTAACCTTAGATGTATTAGTTTCTTTATCATATTCAAATGGATCAGTATTTCTGTTTAGCATTAAATTAGATTCTTTACCGTGAATAATATATTTGTTCATACCATTCTCATTTAAAATTGTGTGTATTAAATATGAAAACGAAATTTCATTTAAATTAAATTTATAATTTTTAGTATAATTATTATAATATTTATTTGTTATAACATCATTTAATAATAAGTCATGTAATATTGTTATACTATTAGTAGCAGCATTTTTTAAATACCCCATTGATTTTTTTGAAAATGCCACAATTTTAATATTAGGATCTGTTTTAATCTTATGCCAAATACGTTCTCTAATATCCTTATCTTTAGGGTATGAATTATCACCAGTAACAATTATAAGTTCTAATCCATGCTTATAAAAATGTTTATAAAAATAATCGGCTATTTTCTTATTCTCTAAGAATACTATTTTTGTATCTTTAATTGATAGATATTTAAAGTCGTTCATTTATAAATTTACCCCTATCAGGTATACCCATTCCAACTACAGGAGCATCCCAAGATATATCACTCCATTCTTTAAACATTTTTCCAACTTGCCATAAAGGGAATTTTCTAATATTATCAATAGGTCTATTAACCATAGTACCAATAGACATATTAGTATTCATATTAAATATATCATAATCAGAATATATATTAACCCATTGGTTCGTTGGGTCTTGGCTTTGTGTATATATTCTATGTGATGAATAAGATCTACTAGACCATATATAGTGAGAATACATATCTGGTTTATCAATATTGGTTATAATATTATAATAGTATTCGTATATGAATTCATAACCTTCGGTGTGTATTAACTTACCTAAAAATTCAGGTGAACATGAGAATGGTTTACTATTAGCCTGAATTGAGCTGGCAAGATTTAGATATATTCCAATTGTATCTTTAATATTTACTTTACCTTGATTGTTAACAAGATAATTAAATATTTTTCTAGACTCACCTGACCAAAGGGCAACCTCACCTGTTAATTTGTGGCCTGTATATTGTTCAACGGCATGTCTTTTAGGTGGGTGTGTATTATCTTTCCAATAATTAGAAGAAAATAATTCTGTATCTTCATTAGTAGTTGGACCACTATATTCTATTTCATAGTTTTCAATATCCCAATCCATTTCATCTCTATAACGTTGGGCCAAAATTTTATCTGCATTATGTTTATTATTTTTAGAAGTAATATTAATAAGTTTAGGGTTATACCCAACCTCTTTTAATAACATAGCAATAAAGGCAGAATCTTTACCAGCTGAAAATAATAATGTTGGGTCTTTTAAATTCATATTTTTAGCTACACCACAATATAAATTATATGCATACTCAGGATCATAATCTATTGTAGGTTCATGTAGTATATTGGCATATTCATATGCTTTACCATCTTCAACATAGTGTTGATAATCAATACGTTTTATTTCTTTCCAAGGAGTTACATCACCTACTGTATATTCTTTAAGTATAGCCAATTGACTTTTACACATTTGATCTTCATTAAGATACTTAGTATTATCTTTTACATCTTTAAGGTTAGGTGATATATGATTATTAGAATAAAATAATTGTGTTGTACATAAATGATCAACTACTGCTATCCATTTGGTAGGAGTAATATACACAAAAGCAAATTGACCTTTTAAATTAATAGGTACAATACCTTTGTCTAATTTGGTGAATAAATCATTATCTATATAATTAATATATCCATACACATATAATGTATTATTACCAATAGTAACTTCTCTAAATTTCTTATTGGTGTTTGTATTAATAAATTTCATATCTACTACTTAAAGATGGTTGGTTAACCCTTTGGTTATTTAGCTTAGTACAAGTAGCTGTATGACACTATCTTATTGTTTTTAACTTACATTAACTTGTATGTATATACCTTAATTATTTACGTTTAGGGGGTTTACTTTTGACCTAAAGTATGATATAATATAATAGTGCCAGGAGGCTAATGGTATAGGTAACTTAATACCACTTACCCAATATCATATATCTATACCACCAATCAAATTTAATAATATCGTCATATAATAATCTAAAGTTAACTTGTTTAACAAAGGATGGTATATCTTTAACACAATTAATATGATCAGGTTCATCTATCTTATTATTACTTTGTAGTACTAATAATGTTCTCTCAGGTGTAATATAATATTGTTTCATACTACTCATATTCTGCATATGCTCACATGATGTGTTAATAATCATATGGGATCTTCTTGTCTCTTTATATTCAAAATAATCTATATTAAATATTTTAATAGGGGGTAAATTATTCTCGCCAAAATACTCAATATATCTACCTAATACTCTAATGGCATCTTCATCAATTTCAAAGAAGTCAATACCTCTAATTCTATCACCATATTTTTGAACCAAATAATCTATTAAAGGAAAGCCAAACCACCCACCAATTATTTCTATTTTAAATTTGTTATTAAAATCCGTTGGTATTGTAACATTATCTAAAGCATTTACTAACCAATGTTTACATTTAATTTGGTTAGGTGATAACGATTCAAATAACCTATCCATATCATTAGGATAGTTACGTGCATACCATTTAATTATTTCACTATATTCTAATTGCATCCATATACCAAATAATATTTACCACACCATCTAGTAAATGTGGTTGTATCATATATATCTTTTATATTATTCTGTTCAATCAATTGTTGGGTTGATTCAATAGGGTTGCAATCACCACTATGAAATTCTGAATCACCTATTAAAATAAACTCCCTAGATTTATATATACGACCTAACGGATACATCTTTTCACATGCAAAGTTAACGATAAGATCTTCTTTTAATTCAATATCAAATACTACATCTTTACATACTATGTCATTATATTCCATATTATAATCATACATAGTTACATCATAATCATCTTTTAGCAGATTATATAATTCTCTTTTATTAGATACACCCACCAATGCAATAGTTTTGGCCTCAGATAATCCTATAATTCTACTATATATCCATTCAGTCATGCCACAATTCCTTAACCCACCCTTGAGCTTCATGTAGTTCAAATGCCTTTTCATGTAAGTTATTTGCTTTAATATGTGATGTATTGAACAATGTTATCTTGACATTATCTCTTTTAATATAAGGCGGCTCTGAATAGTTATAGTTATCAACAATGCCTTCTTCCCAAAATGCCAATCTATTATTACGCCAATGCTGGTAGTAAAGATATTTATCTAATGATTTATATGTAAAGAATAGTTTTTCTTTGTGGGTATTAGTATAATCAAATAGCCAGTGCGCATCATCCCAAGCAACAAAAGATGAATTTACATGACAATCAGATCCTTTACCGAACCATTTAAATGCTTGTTCTCTATTTGAATTCCAATGGTTAAATATAAAGGTTGGTTTTTCAAATGAACGAGATAATAGCTCAGTAATATCACCATGTATAAGAACATCTAAATCTATCCAGCATTTGGTACCAGTTATATCTAAATCGAATAGACATAACTTTTCTCGTGTAAAGATTTTATCTTGTGGGTATGCTCTCCATGAATCTGGACCAAATGTATTATAGTCTATAATATCTATTTCAGGATTAATACCTGTTATATCATCTGTGATACATTTAAATTTAAATGGTATAGATATGTTACGTAATAGGCTAGCATATAGCTTATTAACATATTTAGATCCATATTTAGATCCCCACTTAAATGTAAATATGGTTAGTTCTTTCAAGTGCCTATAGATTTACCCTCTTACCCTCAGGCAATTCATCTGAATTTTTCATAATATAGTTTTGTGTTGTATATACTATATATACATGGAGTTTTTAGCTCTATTCTGTAGACTACTAATATTATCTAACATTTCTTCTACTACAGACAGAGGTGCCTGACCTGGTGCCACTAATACTCTATTTCCGTTCTTGAACAAAAAGGTAGTAGGTCCAAGCTCTGGCTCTAGCAACTTATGGTCTTCCCAGTCATCAGTATCAATCTCTCCAAATATAAACTGTTCGTTTTTGATTTTTTTCAACTCTGTTATAAAAAAATCACAGACTGGGCAATCTTTGGAGTGCCACACAACAGCTGCATATTCATTATTATTTACAAATTTTACTAGCGTAAGGTTGTTCAATATAGGTGTCACACCAACATTCCTGTTGCCTCAGCGATTTTAGCCTTTAACAGTCCTTCTAAATTATTTTCAATTATAACTACTGCCATAATGCTATCCAATTCACTAGCATCCCATTTATCCTCAGTTATTAAATTAGTGTTTGAAAATACAGTAGTTAATTTAGATTCTGTTAATAAGACTCCATCAATTTCTTCTGATACTGTAACTTTAAAATTCGTTACCATATCATCAGTATTAATAATTTTTTGTATCTTTTTTATAATTGCCATAGTTATCTCCTATTTAACAAATATATGCATTGTCATCTGTGTGTGATTTGTCACACTAGGACTATTTTCCCATCGACAATCAGTCGCCCATCCGAAATCGCAATTACCACTACAGTTACCTGGACTTGATTTATCTATACCATACCAATGATTGCCTACATTGCCGTCAGCATTACAAGAGTAATCAGGAGTTATACTATTACCAGATACGTCATAAATAGCTGTTGCACCACCTGAGTTATGTATAGATATTCCATCATTAGTTGAGCCCAAATTAGAGTTTAAGTTACCCTTCCAATCCCATTTAACTGTCGAGTTAAAAGATGCCATAAGCCTTTGTTGACTTACACCATCCTGTGCAATTGCTACCTTACCTGGAATATTTCCGCCACCCTGATCGTATAATGATTGAAAGTTACCTCTATCTTCAAATATGTTACTCTGGTATCCCTCACCTAAGTGAGTAGTATTACCGTGACCACCAGGATCTTGTACTTTCCACACTAGAGTCCAGCCACCACCATCTGTAGTCATATCACAATACACTTGTCTTGGTGTTCCATCTGCAATGATCCAATATGCTCCGCTTGATGTGACTCCCATCGTGGTTTTTAATTTATAGCAAGACGACCCTGCTTGCTCTGAAGAAGACCCGTCCTTTGGAGGGATATAATTAA
>LWDU01000737.1_pt1 | contig 14534 bp, 13 predicted proteins | sample 727161 | NCBI WGS metagenome assembly LWDU01 (sample SAMN04566230, study PRJNA314399) | hydrothermal vent metagenome | isolation source: deep sea hydrothermal plume seawater | place: Mexico: Gulf of California, Guaymas Basin | collected 2004-07-11 | reverse complement strand
CAACAAGTTTAGTTTTAAGGTGCCGGAAGGCCATGCGCCGCACCCTATTCGGCAGCGCCTGGTGGCGGCGGCGAATAGCGGGCAGGAAGCGTCAGCTTCATTAAGTCGCCTTCGAGCACAGGCGTGACATCAACCGTCTGCCCCCCGGACATGTCAGGCTGCCAGACTTGCGCAATGCCAGCGTCGGCCGGGAGGCCTTCAATCTCGACGCGGCCATCTGCATCGCTGACACCGGCATAGGCAGCGTCACTGACATGGATATAGGCGAGCATGAGGTCGTGGATGTTGCAGCCGATCGCCACAATACCCGGCGTATCGAAGGTGACGAAACGCTGCTCTTCGCGGCCATACAATTCGAGCTCGAACCTGTTGCCGCGCGAAAACGAGTAAACGTGGTGACGCACACGGTCGAGGTTCGGAAAGGTCACATCCGCGCCGGTCGGAACGGCCAGCACATAAGGCTTGAAGCGGATGTTTTGCTGACTGAGCGCGAGCGGCTGGCCGTAGGACGAAGGCGTCGCGCCGCCCGTATCGAAACTGACGACAGCGTGAGCCACGGGCGCGCCGGACGAGTCAACCACAACTATCGGACGCGCAAAGGATGGCGATGAACACGATACCAGCAACAGAAATAGCGAAATCAGTCTCATTCGTATTTTCTATACAATGTTATTTACACATCTATTAATTATCGGCCGCTATTTCTTGTCACCGACAAAAAATGATCAGGGACAAGTTTATGCTTTCACGACTTCGCAAAAGCGTAATCATGCCGCTTCGCGCGGCCTTGGCAGCGGGCGTTTTCCTCGGGATTCCAGTTTCAGCAGCACACGCTGACATTCTGGATTTCGAAACAGGCGGAAAGCTGCTGCTCACCCGCGGTGTGACCAGCGTCGACGGCGCCGCAGGTGGCGGCATCACGCCCTGGGCGGTCATTGCCGGCAATTCCACCGATCGCGGCATGGGTGGCACAGCCCACTATACCTATCTCGATCTGCCCGATTACAACTTTCAGTCTTACGGCGCCGCGGCTGGCTTCTATAACCGGCTCGAGATCAGCTATTCGCGCCAGGAATTCGATACTGGCAGTACCGGCGCGGCGCTCGGCATCGGCGACGGGTTCACGTTCAATCAGGACATTGTCGGAGCAAAGCTGCGCGTTGCTGGCGATGCGGTCTATGACCAGGACAAATGGCTGCCGCAGATCGCTGTGGGCGCGCTCTACAAGTCTGCCGATCACGGCCCGCTTCTTGGAGCGCTCGGCGCCGAGGATGATGAAGGCGTCGAAGTCTATGCCAGCGCGACGAAGCTTCTGCTGGCGCAAAGCCTGCTTCTGAACGCGACGCTGCGTTATACCGACGCCAACCAGAATGGCCTTCTGGGCTTTGGCGGCCAGGAGGACCATCAGCTCCAGCCTGAAGTCTCTGTGGCATACATGCTTTCGCGGCGCCTCGTCATTGGCGGGGAATACCGTATGAAACCGGACAATCTCGCCTTTGCGCAGGAAGATGACTGGTTTGATGTCTTCGCAGCCTATGCACTGAACAAGAATGTCACCCTCACCGCGGCCTATGCCGACCTCGGGTCGATCGCGACCTTTGAAGACCAGCGCGGCCTCTATCTTTCACTTCAACTGGGATTCTAGCCCATGCGTAATTTCTCAGCCTCCGTCGCACTCATCATCCTTCTGGCTGGTCCTGCAGTCGCCCAGCCCCTCAATGAGGGAGACTCAGTGCCGCCGCACATGCGTGAAGGCGAGCTTTATGTAGACCCTTATGAAATCTCCAATGAGAATGCCGGCGCAGACCCGATTTCAGACCCGAGCGTGCTCGCCGCGTTCAATGGACGCGAAGGCATCGCGCGCATTGTCGACAGCTTTGTTGAGGGCGTGCGCACCGATCCTCGCACAGAGAGAATCTTTGCCGCGTCCGACTGGGTCCGCCTGACCCGCACCCTGAATGAGCAGTTCTGCTATATTCTCGGTGGCGGCTGCGACTATACCGGCCGGGACATGAAAGACGTTCACCGTGACCATGGCGTCACCACGGCCGAGTTTGCTGCGGTGGTGGAGATCCTCCAGGCCGCGATGAATGAGGAAGGCGTGCCCTTCCGCATGCAGAACCGCTTCCTCGCGAAACTGGCGCCCATGAAGCGGGACACCGTCACGCGGTAGTCTTGTCTGAAATGGAATGGCGCGCCTTGAAGGAAATTCTTCGAACGCGCTATTTGAAACATTACAGGACTGGGAGCACCAACTCAAACACTCTGAGATAGACTTCAAGGCTATCTCTCAAAAGCCAAAGGGGCCGCAGTTATGAGCGGCCTTGAGAAAGCAGCAAAGATGGGCGTTAGCGCCCATTTCAAGACCGCTGCGGCGCAACAAGACAAATCCAAGCCCGCACCGCCATTCTCCCTGCGTTTGACCGTTGGAGAGCGCGCAAAGCTGGAACACATGGCCAATGGCAAGTCGCTCGGTGCGTACATCAGAAAGCGCCTGTTCGGTGATGATGCAGAGCCGCGAATGTCACGCCAACGTAGGCCGACTGTTGACCGTATAGCTCTAGCCAGAGCGCTGAGCATCTTGGGCAATTCACGGCTCGCCTCCAACCTCAACCAGATTGCAAAAGGCATCAACAACGGGACCCTGCCTTTGGGGCCTGACCTTGAAGCTGAACTGGCAGGCGCATGCGCTGATATACAGACCATGCGCGACGAACTCATGAGGGCGCTTCGGACGGGCACTGAGGGGCCGTCATGATCCTCAATGGCAATCAACGCGGCGGCGCGAAAGACCTGGCCGTACACCTCATGAAAGAAGAAAACGATCACATTGAGCTTTATGAGCTTCGTGGTTTCGTCGCCGATGACCTGATGGGCGCTTTTGGAGAAGCACAGGCGATTTCGCTGAGCCTGAATCCACCCGACAAGGAATTGGTGGCGGTTTCTGAGTTTGAGGCCGCGATCGATAAAGTCGAGAAAAAGCTTGGGCTGGAAGGCCAGCCTCGCGCCATCGTCTTTCATGAAAAGAATGGGCGTCGTCATGCTCATGCTGTGTGGAGCCGGATCGATACAATCAACATGAAAGCGATCCAGCTTTCTCATTCGCACAGAAAGCTGCGAGACGTATCCCGCGAAATCTACAGAGAGCATGGTTGGGAGTTGCCCACCGGCCTCATTGATCGCGACGCCCGTGATCCGAAGAATTTCTCACTCGCCGAATGGCAACAGGCTCGGCGCATTGGGAAGGACCCGCGAGCGATAAAATCAGCGCTGCAAGATGCCTGGGCAATTTCCGACTCCAAGTCGGCATTGGTGCAAGCGCTCGAAGAAAGGGGTTTCACCCTCGCCAAGGGCGACCGACGCGGCGTTGTTGTCCTAGATCGGGAGTGCGAGATTTATTCACTTCCCAAGTGGCTTGGTATCAAAACGAAAGCCGTTCGCGAAAAGGTCGGACCTTCTGAGATCGCATTGGCCATGACACCGGCTATGCAACGCCTGGAAGCTGAACGGCGCGCCAAAGCGAGATTGGAACGTAAAGCTCTGGACAAACAACGGAAAGAGCTTGTCCGCTTGCAGAGTGCGGAGAGGAAGGCGCTGCAAGAGCAGCACCGCAAGCGCACGTTGATTGAAGCCAAAAGGCGGCAAGACCGCTATCGCTCCGGCATCGCTGGTATTTGGGACATGCTGCGGGGCGAAACGCGTAGGCTTAAAAAGCAAAATGAATTTGAGGCTTGGCAATGCCGGGTTCGCGACCGTTCCGAATTGGATGCGCTTATCTTTGAGCACTTGGACCAACGCCGCGAACTGAACCACGAACAGAAGCAACAGCATCGACGTCAGGCCGATTTGAAACTTACTCTTACTGATGAGCAGCGCAGATACGAGCAAATGCGCAAGCATCTACAACGCTCTGCGAAATCACGATCGTCGCGAAATCTGGAACGGGAACGGTAATCAGTGCGCCTATGAGAATAACGCTTTCAACTCCTGAAGCTGTTCAGCATGGCGCTCTGGATCATTTGTTTTGAACTTCTCCAGATTGAGCAGCTTCCAGCGCACGGCTGGCAAGTCAGCGGCTTGGGACAGGCCGATAAGCTCAAAATCTGGTTCGCAATTGTGAACGCTTTCAAGAAAGGCGGCCGCATCGCCAGTCAATTTGCGGCGTAGCTCAGAAACCAACCTATCGCGTGCCTCATAGAGAGTTTCTAACGGCAGCGGCTTGGCGGTCATCCCTTCGAATTCTCGGGCGTAGATATCACCGAGATCAATCTGACCAGGATCGAGTAATTCATGAATAGGCCTGTTCGAGCTGATTAGATAGATCAGCGTTGCTTGAAAGAGCGCGTCTGATATTCCCTCGCCATGAAGAAGATGATGGACGTCAAAAAGATCGCGGGGGTGAGAGCGATCAAGTGCCGCAATGATCTTACCTGCGAACAGCTCTTCGAAATCGATTACAGGCATTTCTGCAAATCCAAACGCTTCTTCGACTGACGCATGTACCATCATCGGCTTTGGTGGAAACAATGTGCCGCGCATGACAGGTGATACCTCGATCTTCACCTGAGCTTCTGGAGTCTGCACAATGATACGCGTTTCCTGATTGCCGCCGCCAGACACGATGGTTGCGCGGGCACCAGCAACGCTCTTTTCGATCTTCTTCGCTAACCGCCCCAACCCAGATGCGATTGTCGCTAGGCTCCTAGCACGGTCTTCGATCGGTAGATAAATGAGATCAATATCGACGGAATAGCGCGGTAGTTCGCGATAAAAGAGGTTGATCGCCGTACCGCCCTTAAGGGCGAAATCTACTTCTTCCGCCACAAAGGGGATGAGGCGAACCAATAACCGGACCTGGGCGGCGTAGCGTTCACGCATCATCACTCTCTTGCCCAGTGGTCACAAACTCGGTCGGCACCGTTATCCGATAGGTTGGGTGTATTTTGCCGCCTTTAACCAACTGACGATCGCCTTTGCCGAAATCAAGTTTGCTCTTGTCGAGATGTTTCAGCCAAGCATGGCCATGGCGATCCGCGAACACGAAGAACAAGCGGATAACCTTCACCTTCCGGCAGTTTGATAGAAGAGCCATGAGCTTGCGCGGACTCAGGCTCGCAAGCCCCTGGAACACCATATCGAGCTGATCAAATCCTGCACCTTCCGGCAATTCATCGAGCGCCTCCAAGATCGCGCGCTCCGGGCTTGATACCGGAAAGGATGCCTCTCCACCGAAACTGAGGCCACTGCTCTTCAGTGGCTCAACGCCCAGATACGGATCGTTGAAAAGCTTTAGTGATCGTGACTCAAATTTGGCGTTTGCATTGATTTTGGACAACCAGCCTGGAAGCTTTTCGGCGTATAGCGCCACATGCTCCGTGCCGCCCAAAGGCAGATAATGTCCGTGACTACTTTGATTTAGGGCCGTTATGCCACCTACATGGAAATTGATCTCCATGATCATATTCATAGAAGCAACGACAACTTGCCAATCAAGCGGCTTGCTCGCATCAAACTCGGTATTAGGTCTCAAAAGAAGCCCATGAGCTAGACGGACAAACCAGCCACGTTGTACGTAGTCATGGTACAGTGAGTCTGCTATTTGATGCCTACTCATCCACTTGGAATCCACGAGCGCCCCAGGCGGAATAGCATCAAGCACGCTCTTTATCTTATGTCCGTTATCTCCGCTCATAACGGATATTATAGATAAAATTCAAAGATTACTCCAGTCCTCTCTTTAAAAATAAGCGAAAATATCCGTTTTCAACGGAGCTTTCTTAAACTTTTTAAAGGGCAAAGGCTGCGCATAACAATATGTCAGTTTTGGACTTATATTTATTGACAATGTCAGCTTTTTGTGAGAATGTGGCATCAAGGAGGTTAAAATGACCGATGGCCCATTCAAAAATTTGAAGCTCGACAGCCGCTCAAGGCGGTTTGCGGAAGCTGTGCAGAATGAGGCTGAAGATCATGACACTCGTTGCGCTCTTGGCAGCCATGCCATCGTAAACGGCATCCTGTCAGAAAACGAAGGACTGATCCGCGACCTGCAAAGCTATGGTGATGACGGGCAGCTCGATCTTGACCCGAAGGGATCGATCAAGGGCATCTTCGAAAAGTACGACAAGTCGGAATTTTCGGATGACCTCCACCGTGAAGTCGCCATGAGGCTGCACGAGGGCGATAGCTCTCGCGATGCTATCGACAAGGCCTTGGACGCATGTGTCGAAACCAATATCGGCAAGACGCTCACCCGTATTCAGGAAGCTGGCTATGAGGCGCACCGGGAAGGCCCGATGCATAAAGACCAGCTCGAACGACTCATTGAAGGCTCGAACCAAGTAATCAAGAGCCTCGACCGTGCGCGCATTCAGGATGCTGTGAAAAGCTGCGACAAAAATGCGTTCAAGAAGGACGCCAAAAAAAGAACCGGTCTCGATGACCCAATACTGTGATTGTAATGAGTGATTTTTCTAAGATTTCTGAGCGTGACCTAACAATTCTTGAAGCGGGGCAAGCGACTCCGCGTCGAGGCGCTAAGGGGCGCATTTATGCGACCATCGGCTCAGAGATTAAGTGCGATAAGGACATCTTTGACAGCTACTGTCATGAGGGCTGGAGCAATATCCACCACGACCTGCTGATTGTCTGCGCGGCCGTCGAATTTGCCGATCGTCGGTGGGGACGCGGCAATGCACATTGGGCACGGCACTTTCATGTGACTGTGCCCGTGATTGAGCTCGCGACCTGGCAAGATGCAGCTGTTAAGCAAAGTCTTTCCGATACCCTGAGCCACCTGACTGGTGACGCGTGGCGCTTTAGCTTTGTGCGCCATCAGGGCGCGGCAACAAGTAAGCCACGACAAGGCCCGCTCTTCCCGAAACAGCAAAAGGCGTTCGCCATTGCGTACAGTGAAGGCTTGGACTCGCTAAGTGTCTCCGGTCTCTACAATGAGAACGACAATGCCGTGAGCGTGCGGGTTTCGAAATTCAAACAACGCCTCCGCGAGGATGAGCGGCCGTTCGACCGCCTTCCCTTTGATGTAAAGGTGAAGCCGAATGCCGAGAACAGCGCCCGTTCGCGCGGTTTCAAATTTGCGGCGGTGACTGCAATCGCCTCGCAACTGTCAAATGTCAGCCGGATCATTGTGCCAGAAAGTGGTCAGGGCGCTTTGGGGCCTGTATTGCTTCCCCTGCTCAACATCTATCCAGATTATCGGAACCACCCGACTTTCTTCAGAAAGATGGAGCGCTTCATAAAGGCGTTGCTTGGTATCGACCTGACCTATGAACAACCGCACCTCTGGCATACCAAGGGCCAGACCATCGCAGCGTTTCTGGCAAAGCCAGGGGTAAGGCCCCAGCAGGTGATTGATACCCGCTCCTGCTGGCAACAACGGTTCAATGTTCGCGTCGCGGGCGAACTGCGCCAATGCGGCGTATGTGCGGCGTGCCTATTGCGCCGGATGAGCTTGCACGCCGCCGGCGTTGAAGAGCCGCCCGAGAAGTATGCCATTGCCGATTTGCGGGCCGCGCGATTTAGTGATGCCCTGTCGAAGCAAAACAGTTTCAGGGCCACCAACACCCTTTACGATTACGGCTATATGGGCGCGCGGCACCTGCACCAACTGGCCGATTTCGCCAGTGCGCCAGATGCCGCGCTAAAGCCTCACGCATTCCAAATCGCTGAAGCCCTGGGATCGTCAGTAGATGACGTGACGAGCCAGCTTCGGGACATGCTCGTGCAACATTCGAAAGAATGGGCAGCATTCGAGCAGGACCAGGGCGAAGAGAGTTTTCTGCAAATATGGACGAAGGGAGGTCGCCATGGCTGATCTAAACGAGCTGACCGCACAGGAGATTGGTCGCCGCCTTCGCCTTGCCCGCGAAAGCGCAAAAATCCGTCAGGACGAAGCAGCCAAGGTAATTGGCATGTCTCGCCCCACTCTCGTTTCGATTGAAAAGGGGGATAGGCGGGTACGCATTCAGGAGCTTCAGGCGCTTGCGAACCATTATGGGGTATCGGTGAATGCCCTGTTGCGCCGTGAGGCAGTCCATACTGACCTTGTGCCACGCTTCCGCCGACTTCGCGAAACCGAGGATGAGCATACCGGCGAGGCAGTGCAACTGCTGAATGATCTCGTTAGAGCTGAAGTCGAACTGGAGAACATACTCGGCATTGAGCGGCCTAAGAATTACCCGCCTGAAAGAGGCATCAACACCGGCGATGTCGTCGAATTAGCAGAAAAGCACGCGCAGGAGCTGCGCGACTGGCTCGGACTGGGCTCTGGCCCAATCGCCGATATCTTCACCCTGATAGAATTGGATCTCGGTATCCGACTCTATCAGCGCCGCTTGTCGAAGGGTTCGAAGGTGGATGCGCTCTTCACCTACGACCAAACCTTAGGGGCGTGCATTCTCCTGAATGCAAATTTCCCTCAAGAGCGACGTATTCAATCCGCCGCCCACGAACTCGGGCATTTCGTAGGCACCCGCCAGTCGCCAGAAGTGCTGGAAGAAAATGAGAAGTTTCAGTCGCGCGAAGAGCGATATGCTCACGCGTTTGGGCGCGCTTTTCTCACCCCGCGCAAGAGCTTTGAAGCAGCGTGGCGTCAGCTTATCGCTGGCTCTGAGATTACCCGCAGGCCAATCATCGTACAGGCGCACCACTTCCGCATTTCACGCGAAGCTTGTGTGAGGCGGTTGGAAGAGCTTGGAATGGTCAAGCGAGGAGCTTGGGATAAACTCCAGGCCCACGGAAGCATCACTTCAGCGCAGGTGCGCGAAGTGTTGGGCGAAGCTGCGATTAAGCCCGATCCGGCAAAAAGCGATGCAGACCGACCGGTGTCTCATCGAATGAGCTTTATGGCATACACTGCGTGGAAACGTGACCTTATGTCGGAAGGGCAGTTGGCTGAGCTTTTGAGAATCAAGCGGCTGGAGCTGCGCGCTCTGCTCGATCAAATGGAAATTGAGGAGAGCGAGACGGATGACTTGTTTAAGCTCCCTAAAGGATGACCCAACGCCATTGGTGCTTGACACAAGTGTGCTCATCAATCTGCACGCGTGCTGTTATGGCGAACGGATACTAAGAGCGATTCCCAATGAAGTTTTCGTGCCCGCCATGGTCGTGGCGGAGCTGGATCATGAGACTAGCCACGCCAATGGGGACAGCGTCTTCATTCAAAATCTCATTTCGCAGCAAATTGTGAAAGTAATGGAGCTCGACGAAAATGCTTATCAAATTTATGAGCATCTTGTTTGTGGGCCGGGTTCACTAGACGACGGTGAAGCGGCAGCGCTTGCACTTGCGGCTTCCACAATCGCACTGCCTGTGATCGACGAGCGGAAAGGCCGCACGCGCGCGAAAGCGCTCATCAGTGGCAAGGTCCCAGCTTGGTCGTTAGACTTGATCGCCCACCCTGTGGCTCAAGCGTCACTCCCCAAAGCAGTGTTTATCGACGCCGTACATTTGGCCCTGCGAGACGGTCGAATGCGCATAGACGAGAAAAGTTGTGATGCGATTGTAGCCCTTCTAGGGCCCAAGCGCGCACTCGAGTGCAGTTGTCTGCCTGGCTATAAAGTTCGCCGTATCGGTTGGATGCGAGAACTCGGTCATCGAGCCGCGACTGGGAATGAATAGCACGAATGATGCTTCAGGCTCTCCCAAGGAACTCGTGGAAAACTCTATGTTTTTCATTCATTTTCACCAACGAGTGTCGCTATAGTAAAGCAACTTAAGATATACAGAATGCGATTCGATGAACTACACCTCTTACCATAGCAAATATCTTGCAAACAGAATTACGCTTTCTGGGTTGGGTGATGAGGCTTTCGCGAAGTCGCTCTCAACGGCGCGCGTTGATATGAACCCGCATCAGGTGGATGCGGCGCTCTTTGCGCTTCAATCTCCCCTCTCGAAGGGCGTTATTCTCGGCGATGAGGTCGGCCTCGGTAAAACGATTGAAGCAAGCTTGGTGATTGCCCAGAAATGGGCAGAACGTAAACGGCGCGTCCTGTTGATCGTCCCCGCATCACTCAGGAAGCAATGGGTTCAAGAGCTTCGTGAGAAATTCTCGCTCGATAGCATCATTCTTGATGCCAAAACCTACAAGGATGCGCAAAAGGCTGGCGCACGCCGTCCATTCGAAGCGGACAACGCTGTAGTGATCGCGTCCTATGAATTCGTTTCTCGTAAAGCGGACGATGTCGCGATTATAGACTGGGATTTGGTGATCTTTGACGAAGCGCACAGGCTTCGTAACGTTTACAAAAAGAATGCTTCCAAGCGCGCGAAGACACTGAAAGAAGCTCTCAGAAATCCGTTCAAAATTCTGCTGACGGCAACGCCGATGCAGAACTCATTGATGGAACTGTACGGCCTCGTGTCGGTAATTGATGATCACCATTTTGGCGATGAGAACTCATTCCGCACCATGTATGCGGGTGCGCGTTCCTCTCCAGCAAGCCTTGTGATGCTCAAGAGCCGGTTAGCGCCAGTGTGCCAGCGGACGCTCCGCCGACAAGTGGTCGAGGCCGGACACATCAATTACACAAAGCGCCTGCCTCGCACATTCGACTTCGAACCAGGAAACGAGGAAGTCCGGCTATACGAAGGCGTGTCGGCCTTTCTTCAGCGCAAAGACACAATCGCATTTGGCGATAAAGCCAATCACCTTGTCACGCTTGTCGCGCGGAAGATTTTGGGTTCTTCGACCTTCGCCATCTCCAAATTCCTTCAAGAAAAAGCGGCTGGATGAGTCCATTCTGGAAGACATAGATACCTACGACGAGATTTCAGAGGAATTATCGGACGACGACACTGATGCCGATATTGAAGCGCCCGTTGATCCGGCCAAACTTACTGCCGAAATTGCCGAACTGAGATCCTATAAAGAACTCGCACTCTCTATCGGCTCAAACGCCAAGGGTGAGAAGCTGGTTGAAAAGCTGCCAGAAATCCTCGGTGAAATCGTCAAACTGGGCGGTCGTGAAAAGGCGGTCATTTTCACGGAGTCAGTTCGCACTCAGAAATACCTGGCCGAGGTCCTGGGCGCAAACGGATATGATCGTCGCGTTGTGCTTCTTAACGGTCAGAACAATGATGCCGAAAGCAAAATGCTCTATGCGGACTGGATGAAACGCCATGCTGGAACGGATGCGATTTCCGGCTCGAAAAGCGCTGACATGAAAGCCGCTATCGTTGATGCCTTCAAAGGCGACGACAAAACCATTCTCATCGCAACGGAGTCCGGCGCGGAAGGTATCAACCTTCAGTTCTGCTCACTCATTGTGAATTTCGATCTTCCGTGGAACCCACAGCGTGTGGAACAACGGATTGGCCGGTGTCACCGATATGGCCAGAAAATCGACGTTATGGTCGTCAATCTTTTGAACCGGAAAAATCAGGCGGAACGCCGCGTCTACGAATTACTCGATAAGAAGTTCAAGCTCTTCGAGGGCGTGTTTGGCGCGAGTGATGAAGTCCTCGGCGCAATTGAACGCGGCGTCGATTTTGAACGCAAAGTCCTCGAAATCTTTCAGGAAGCCCGCAGCGATGAAGAAGTTCAGCGCGCCTTCGATCAGCTTCAGGAAGAGATGGAAGACACCATCAAGGCAGAAATTCTGGATGCACGTACCAAGCTCATGGAGAACATGGATCAGGACGTCGTCAGCAAGCTTAAAACCCGAAAGGGCATGATAGAAACAACAATGAATGAGTTCGAGCGACGTCTCGCTCTCATCGCCCGCGCAGAGCTGCCCGAGGCAAAATTCCATGGAAGCGATAGCCCGCGCTTTGACTATCAGGGAAAAACCTACACCACTGAATGGCCACTTGCCGATGAAAACGGCTGGCAGTTCTTCCGTCTGGCAGATGGAAACCTCGCTCAACATGTGGTCGATCAGGCCGCCTATCCAAATCAATTGATGGATGTAGCAGCATTGGTTGGAAAAAGCGGTTGGATGAAGGTGTCAAAAATCACCGTCAGCACGCCCCAGTCTGACAGAGAAGAATTAATCGCAGCCTGCGTTGCCGATGATGGAACAGAGGTACATCCCGAAACGGTGGACCGCATGTTCTACGTGCCTGCCCAATCGGAAGAAGCCTACAGCGCAGAAGCATTACCGGAAGCACTTGGTGAACTTGAGGCAACACTGAAGACCAACATCATTTCTGGCGTTCAGGAACAAAACGCCATCTGGCTCGACGCCGAAACCGACAAACTCGACGCCTACGCCGATGATCTTGAGAAAGCTGCTGAAGCCGAAATCAAGGAACTCGACGATGAGATCAAGGCCGCACGTAAACAGCTGCGTAGCAACACCTCTCTGCCGATGGATGAGAAACTAAAAGAGAAGCGCCGCATCAAGCGCCTGGAAGACAAAAGAGACGATATGAAGCTCGAAACATTCGAACGCCGCAAGAATATCCGAAGAGAAGTCAACGACATGCTGGATGACATCGCCAATAGCCTCGAAGCAGAGCCAGTCATCACGCCCGTCCTCACAATTCGCTGGGAGGTGGCGGCATGAGCAAGAAGAAACAAAAGCTGGAACTCACATGGATCGGGAAGGATGACCGCCCAAAGCTTGAGTCGCGCATTCTGATCGAAGACCCCGAACTATCCTATCACGCTCAGGTGAAGCATGACGGAGATATCTTCGACAATATGCTAGTTCACGGAGACAATTTACTTGCTCTGAAAGCTTTGGAAGGCGACCTCGCGGGCAAGGTAAAGTGCATATTCATCGATCCCCCGTACAATACTGGGAAGGCTTTTGAACAGTATGATGATGGTTTGGAGCATTCAATTTGGCTGTCATTGATGAGAGACCGCATAGAATTGCTCAAACGTCTCCTATCAGACGATGGGACTCTTTGGATTTCGATAGACGATAACGAAGCACACTACCTGAAAGTGCTTTGCGATGAAGTCTTCGGACGTCGGCACTTTGTAGCTGACATAATTTGGCGATCTTCAGACAACAGCAACAATGACGCAAAAAAGGTGTCTTTGGATCACAATCATATCCTTGTTTACAGCCAGTCACCCGATTGGGAAACGATCAAACTAAGAGGCGATGATAGCAAATACACTCACTTCAAGAATCCAGATGACGACCCAAGAGGACCCTGGTTTGACGGTAATCCTTTAGGTTCTCCCAACCCGCGCGCAAACCTTCAATTCACGCTAACTTCACCGCAGGGCCATATCATTGAGCCCCCCGCGAACGGATGGCGCTGGTCTAGAGATACTTTGAACGAAAAGCTGGAAACCGGCGAAATTCGCTTTACGCCTGACGGGCGTGGAATCCGTCGGCGTACTTATCTTTGGGAACAGAAGGGGCTTCCCCCTTCCAGCTTATGGATCGATTTGGATGAAACGGGTCATAACAGACAAGCGAAATCAGAACAGAAGCGACTTTTTCCAGGATGGAAAAAGGAAGAGCTATTTGTCACTCCGAAGCCAGAAAAGCTTTTGAAGAAGATACTCGAAGTTTGCACCTATCCGGGTGATTTAGTTTTGGACTCTTTTGCCGGCTCTGGCACGACAGGAGCTGTAGCTCATAAAATGGGGCGCAAATGGGTTATGGTTGAACTTGGAGACCATTGCGTCACGCACTGCGTGCCTAGACTTCAGCAAGTTATTGACGGAAGCGACGGCGGCGGAATTTCAAACGATTTAGGTTGGAAAGGTGGCGGCGGCTTCCGCTATTATCACCTTGCGCCATCTCTTCTGGAAAAAGACAAGTACGGCAATTGGGTCATCTCGAAAGAGTATAATGCCGCAATGCTCGCTGAGGCCATGTGCAAGAACCTTGGCTTCACTTATGCGCCTTCGCAGGATGAGCAGGAATACTGGCGACACGGCCATTCAACCGAAACCGACTTCATATTCGTCACGACGACATCCATGACGCATGCGGCGCTGAAAAAGCTTTCCGAAGACGTGGGACCAGATCGAACACTTCTGGTGTGCTGCAAGGCGTTCAATGCCGATGCCGACGCATTCGACAATCTGACCATCAAGAAAATCCCGCATGCTGTTCTGAGCAAGTGCGAATGGGGCAAGGATGATTACAGCCTGAATGTGGCAAACCTGCCGAGGAGATTGAAGAGGAGCGCATGCGAGATGAGCTGCCCCTGTTCGGACAGGGGGAGGAAGAATAATGCCAAACGATCCACGCATTGTCAGACAGATCACACAGCGACTTTCCTTACGCGCACCGCAGGAGCACTCGCTCGAAATTCTAGCGGATGTCGTCAACGAGCTTGATCTTGGAAAAAACGTCGATCTCCAAGAGGCGCTGTGCCGCATTCAGGCAACATATCCGACGGTCACTGACTTCGAGCGTGACTTTCCGTCACTTTGTTTTGCACTCGCCACAGGCGTCGGGAAGACGCGCCTGATGGGGGCTTTCGTGTCGTTCCTGTACCTTACAGAGCGTTCCCGAAACTTCTTCGTGCTCGCGCCCAACACAACGATCTATGACAAGCTCATTCAGGATTTTACGCCTGGCACGGCGAAATAC
>LWDU01036270.1_pt1 | contig 14537 bp, 9 predicted proteins | sample 727161 | NCBI WGS metagenome assembly LWDU01 (sample SAMN04566230, study PRJNA314399) | hydrothermal vent metagenome | isolation source: deep sea hydrothermal plume seawater | place: Mexico: Gulf of California, Guaymas Basin | collected 2004-07-11 | reverse complement strand
CTGTTGTCTGAGGCACCGTCGGACTTTGCTGATCTGATCGCCGCAAAGCTCGAAGCGACTCGACTGGAAGACGGCGGGTATGCAAAAAGCACAGAGGGATCTGCGGGCAGCACCTATCATTCTTTCATGGTCGCGCTGACCTACGAACTGATTGGCCGACGACCGCCACGGCCAAATCGACTGATTCAGTTTCTGTACGACCGACAGCGTGACGACGGTGGCTTTGTCGAGATCGCGCCGATGAAACGCAGTGGGACAAACCCGACCGCCGCCGCAGTTGCTCTGCTGAACAGCCTGGGCGGGATGGAAGACGACATCGCTGACGACGTGCAGGGGAAGGTGGGTTTCAGGCGAATACGCGGATCCCGTTCGCAGACGGTCTGTCCACATTCACCGGACTGTTGACATCGAAGGACGTTGGCGGGAAAAACATCATTCCTGCGGAACGAGTTCTGCGATGGTTGACCACGCAGATCGAATTGCCCACCGGCGGCTTTCGTGGCGCCAGCTGGGACCAGCAGGCCGACGCCGAATACACGTTCTACGGACTCGGAATCCTGGGTCTGTTGAACGCTGAGTGAGTGGACATAGGTGCGGCTCTTCCGAGATCGACAGAGAAGACATGGCCGCCATAGATTCGGTTAGTGGGTCGCCCAGGTTGCTCGCAACCTTTGGGTGCCGCAGGCACAAGAGGCTGTGATGGAACGATCTTCCGGAAAATGATGTGGCAGAGGTTTGTTGTTTTTCGATTGGTCCGCACAGCGGCCCCTACATGCTACATGCCTGTTGAACGCTGAGTGAGCGGACAGACGTGCGGCCAGACCGACAGCTTCCTGCCGCTTGTTTAACCGCGTGCCCAGCGGGCCGCGTTCTTTCCCTTCGAGCTTGTATCGCCTTCCCTCCGAGCGGTCTTCCTCATCCCACCGGCTCTGCTGGTGGTGCTGATTGACCTTGTCGTCGGACACCGCACTCGCGTCTGAGGGCTGCGTCGGCTTGATTTGGCCTGTTTTGCTGGAATTCTCGGGGAAATCGTGCAAACAAATGACCGCCTCAAGCGACTCTGTCACCATAGGCGACACAGGTGAAGAACTTTCTGCGATACGGAGAATTCATAGCATTTCGCATGTGAAACAGCAGAAACGTGTCGTGAATCAGTTCTGGCGGGGTGCTACAATCTTCGCCTTACCCCGCCCCCGGATTGCCCACCTCGACCTCTTCAGGTTCAAAATCGCTTCTATGTGTAAGCCCATTTCTCGCTCAGCTTGTGCAGTTTTCCTGTCGAAACGACTCCTGCTGGTTGTCGCTCTGGTTCTGAGCGTCGCCAGCCAGGCACATGCACAGCTGGATGGCCGCCTGGCCGCCCGTCCCCTCGGTGTTGGCTACCTGCGGAACATCAACCAGGTGCGGATGCTGGAATACATAAAGCACCTGACCAAACGGCTCGAATTGGGAACCTCGATGTTTGACAACATTCCTGAAGACCAACTGGATGGCTTTCGGTCGCAGGTTGATGACGCCATCTCTGGTACGGCGTGGTACATGGTTCAGGGGCTGATCCCTTCGTTCGAAAATATCTATTTTCAGGAGGTTGCCGACGAGGCGGATGCAAAGCGGATGCTGAACGCCCAAAAGAAAATGTATGGTGCCAACGGTACGTTGCATGCAGAACCTGATGGTATGTTCAAATTGGTGAACCATAACAGCTGGAACAATGATGTTCCCAAAGGCCAGGATCCGGAAGAATATGTCAAACAGTTTCAACACTCCACGGGCAACCGTGGGATGGAGCGATCGGCCAAAGTGATTGAAGTCGATGGAAAGATGAAGATCGAGAATACGTGGACTATGGCTCAGTACTATCGCTATCAGGATCAGTTGCTCTTTAGTGGCAGTTTTGAAGAGTTGTGGAATATCGACTTGCCCACTGCGGAATCACTGACCAGCGGAGTAGACACGCTCAACGACATGGGCCTGGAAGCGTTCTTCGACAGGATTCCCGCGGCCATGAAAATGCTCGGCTGGAACATGCTGAGTTCCGGCGCCAGCACACAGATGCAGCAGCGAGATGGTGAGGATCAGGCAACAGCGGATCTGCGGAAGTCGTCGTATCAGTTTGGCCTGGATGTCACGAAGGCGCTGATGTTCGATGTGGATAAGACACGCGGGTGGCTGCGATTTGCGACAGACGAAGCGCAGTCTGTCCGCGGAGAACTGAACTTTGACACGCGGCGCAACAGCAAACTTACGAAGCAACTGGAAGATGTGTCCTCGGGGAACAGTCGCTTCGCTCCCATCCTGAGGGATGAAGCGGCCGCGACGGTGCACGTCTGCCTGAAGGTGTTCGAAGAATCTGACCCGCTTCTGAATGCCGCCGGAGCGTGGCTGCAGAAATCGATCGCCGAAGCCACCAACGGTGATTCTGTGATGGTCGATGGTGCCAGCCGACTGGCGGAAACCCTGACGGGTATTTCGAACCATCAGGTCCTGGAAGCATTCGTGAAAGTCGGCTGGACGGAATCATCGGGTGGAGTTGTCTACGGCGGACTTCAGGTGGACGACAATCCAGAGTTGCTCCGCAGTCTTCATAACATGATCCTCGGAGCAGACGTACCGACGGAAATGGCCGAATCCTTTGAGATCGTGGAGATGGACGGACTGGAAGTGATTCAGATTACGTCGCCCGAAACCATCACGAGTGAAATTGCCGAGGACACGTCGCTGACGCTGACGCACGCCTACATCACCCATCAGAATTCCTGTCTGTGGTTCGCTGTGGGCGGTGAAAACGCGATTGAGATCATTCGATCATCCGTCGCCCGCTGCTCCGCCAGCGGCCTTGCGGCAAGATCCCCGTTGCTGACAGCGACGGTCGACATGGACCGCTGGTTGTCGTATCCGCAGGACGATCCCACGGGTATCGCCGGGCTGCTGCTGTGGCTGGATGCGAACCAACAACAATTTCCGCCGGGGCCGGTCTCTTTCGGAGTTCGAGGTGGGGCGGGCGAAAAGCCAACGCCACTGCTGCAACGCGTGGCCGATCTTGGTGGAGAAATGCAGGCCGGGCTGACCGTCATCGCGGACAGAGGCGGTATTCGGCTGAATCTGAAAATGGGCGAAGTCATCGCGAACTACTACGCCGCTCGCATGATTGACGCCCAGAATAAGATGATGAATCGGAACCTTGCGCGCGCCACAGAAGCCGCCGAGAAAGCGACCGAGGCCGTGGAAGTCCAGGTTCAACCAGCGGAGTAATGCGGGCCGTCGAGGGTCTACCCCTGAACGATCACCTCAGTGCGCTGTGCCGGCGCCAGTCGCCCGGCCTTGACAACGCCGCTCTGCATGACGGCGATGAATCGGTCGCGATCTTCCAGAATCGATATGTCGCCAACGACGTCGCCATCGACAACCAGCACATCCGCCAGCTTCCCGGCTTCCAGCGTGCCGAACTCGTCACTACGTCCCATGATTTCGGCGCCCGTCTTTGTGGCACACATGATTGTTTCCAGTGGAGTGAAGCCGACTTCCTTTGTGAAGTACGTGAGTTCCCGAGCATAGTCTCCGTGAGGATTCCAGCCGAATCCGTAGTCACCGCCCATTCCCAGTCGCCCCCCGGCACGCAGGATCCGCAGCGCACTTTCGGCGCCGCCATCAAGCGTTTCCTGGTGACCGTCGATGACTTTCTGTGGGAGTCCGAACTCCTCACCGCGAATCACGCTGGCCTTTTCGAAGTACAAAGCAGGCACGACCGGAACGTCTTTCTCCAGCAGCAGATCCATCGCTTCGTCGTCCATGAACGTGCCGTGTTCCAGTGCATCATAACCAGCTCGCAGTGCGTTCTTGATACCCTGGGTTGCTCGACAATGACCGGTCACCTTCATGCCGTGATTGTGTGCCGTCTGGACGACGGCATGCATTTCCTCATACGTCATGCACAGCGTGTGGTGGTCATTCGTATCCGGAGCGGCGGCATCTCCCGTCGGATATGTCTTCACCCATTCCACACCGTCTTTGACCAGGCTGCGGACGGCCCGGCGAGCATCGTCGACGCCATTGATGATGAAGACCAGACCCTCCATACCGATCTTTCGGAACTCCGGATTCCAGTCCATCAGGCCACCAGCCGAACAGATTTCACGGCCGGACGACGACAGTCGCGGACCTTGTATCAGATCGCTCTCAATGGCCGTCTTTAACCAGAAATCCACGTTAAACAGGCATCCGCCGGATCGTGCTGCTGTGTACCCGCATTCCAGCGCCAGTCGACAATTGACGGCCGACAGCAGGCTGACGTATTCCACGGGGTACTTGATGTCCAGATCTTCGAGAGCCCTGATGTTAAAATACGTTGCATGAAAATGTGCCTCGACCAGTCCCGGCATGATCGTACCAGCGTTGGCGTCGATCACTTCAGCGTCCGCGGGAAGTTCGGGAACGCCGTCGGCAGTACCGACGTAGTCGATGCGCCCATCAGTAACTACAACAACACCATCGGAGATAGCCGCGGCGCCGGTGCCATCGACAATCTGACCGTTGCGAATAACGAGAGTGCCAGTTGCGGTTTTCATGTCACAGTCTTAAAGAATTGTTTCGGCAGCATGACCCTCGGTCACCCAGGAGGCTGTCTCGATACGTCTGTTCGTGTGAGCGGCACGGCGCTCGCCGCCGGTTATTGGCAGCATGATCACCCGCGGCTAGCGCCGTGCGGCTCATTGTTTCAGGTATTCGGACATCCTCCTACTCCGATGCCTACAGGCGGTAGAATTTCTGAGCCGTTCCGCCCATGATCTGGTTCCGCTCTGTTTCGCTGAGGGGGCCAAGAACTTCGCCCAACGCGTTGTACACTTCTTCGTAGGTGGCCGCGAGTTCACAGACAGGCCAGTCGCTGCCGTACATACAGCGTTCCGGGCCGAAGGCTTCCAGAGCCGTTTCGACGTACGGTTTCAGGTCTGACGGTTTCCAGCTCTCCCAGTCGGCCTCCGTCACCATGCCACTTAGTTTGCAATAGATATTTGGAAATTTCGCCGCGGCCTTCAGGTCGTCCGCCCAGCCGGCAGTGATCTGATCCTTAATCTTTGGCTTCGACAGGTGATCAATCACCATCGGCAGTTCGGGCAGTGCTTTTCCCAGCGTCACCGCGTGCTTCAGATGTTTCGTATAGAACAGCAGGTCGTACGGAACACCGTGCTTCTGCAGGACCTTAAGACCGCGCAGGATGTTGGGCTGAATGATAAAGTCGTCATCCGCTTCGTCCTGCACAACGTGGCGAATTCCAACAAATTTGGGATGGTCTTTGAACTCCGCCAACTGTGCTTCACATTCTTTCGACGCCAGATCCACCCAGCCCACGACGCCGGCGATGAAGTCGTTTTGTTCTGCCAGTTTCAGCACCCAGCGGTTCTCTGCAACATCATGTTGAGTCTGCACAAAGACCGACTTGTCGATGCCGCACGCTTTCAGGTGAGGCTGCAGATCCGCCGGAAGATAACTGCGACAAATCGCTTCGTGCTGTTCAGTGTGCAGCCAGCTGTAGCTAAAGGGCAGATCCAGCTGCCAGAAGTGTTGATGAGCGTCAATGACCATCGGTTGAAATTCCTGCCGTTTCGAAATACGCCTGTCTGCCCTTCTCAGGCATCCGTTGCGGAACGGACCAGCGAAGCGTACTTCCAGCAATTCACGGATTCCAGCGACAGCACTCAGATGCACCAGTAATCGACGCGGTTGATTCAATTTCGAATCACCCGCCCACCGCTGTTCCTGGCGCAGTCAACGTCGGGGCCCGTGCGGCAACCGACTGCGCGAGTGTCTGTAGCAATGACTTCGCTTCAGACTTGATCCGGACACCTGCCTTACGAATTGGCGACTGAGATGCTGATCATGCTCAGCGTTTAGCGACGGTCTTGCCACAAATTCGCAGCAATCAGGCACGAATCTTTCAGAACGTTCTTGTCCGGCGCTGAGCGACTGGGCAGTTGAATTTTGGAAGGTGAATGGGCACAATCGACGCTGGCGAGCCTGTGCCCTTCACCTCAAATGGCTCTGTCGTTGAAACCCAGCCAGGAGAGACAAACCGATGAAAAAGACACGACGCGCGGTGTATTTGTTCGGCTGGATGCTTTCGCTCCTGTTGAGCTTCGCGGCCGATGCGACCGCACAGGACAACTCGGCAGCGGATCCTGCAAAGCGTCAGGTGTTCTTCGGTGAGCAGCACATGCACACGCGAAACTCGTTCGATGCGTTCACGGCCGGGGTCACGCAGACGTGGGAAGACGCTTATCGGTTTGCCATGGGCGAAGAAATTGAACTCTCCACGACCAAACAGAAAATGAAGCGTCGGACACCCTATGACTTCGTCGCGATCACCGATCACTCCGAGTATTACGGCGTCCTCAAGGATCTCATCGATCCGTCGAAGCCACTCTCGAAATCGGAATTTGCCAAAAACCCTGCAGAAGATGGGCACCGATCCGGCAGCAGCCGGCCCTGCGGTCCAGAAACTGATCCAGACGCTGGTCCAAAACAATCCGATGAAGGAATACGTCACACCGGAACTCCACACCGGAAACTGGAAAAAATTCATCGCCACGGCCGACAAGTTCTACAAGCCCGGTAAGTTCACAACTCTGTACGCCTACGAGTGGACCTCGATCCCCAACGGCGCGAACATGCACCGTAATGTGTTCTTTCGAGAAACGCCGCCGGCGGTCCCGTTCTCCTCTTTTGATTCCATTTATCCCGAGGACCTGTGGACGTACCTGGAAATTTAGCGCAATCAAGGGATTGAGTGCATCGCGATCCCGCACAATTCGAACGTTTCTGACGGCTGGATGTTTTCGCCAAACAAGTTCCTTGGCGGCCCAATGGATACCCGTTATGCGAAGCGCCAGGCGGCCAATGAGCCGCTGTTTGAAATCTGCCAGACCAAGGGCAACTCAGAAGCGCATCCATGGCTCTCGCCCAACGACGAGTTCGCGGATTTTGAGCAGTTTGCGAGTCTGATCAGCCTTGGCACACCGTCAGCTGTGAAGCATGGCTTCTACCGACAGGCTCTCGTTGATGGCATGAAACTCGAAGACAAGCTGGGCCATAATCCCTTCAAAATGGGCCTGGTCGCGGGCGCCGACGTGCACTCCGGATATCAGGGCAACGAGGAGTGGGACTGGCAGGGCGCGCACGGCACCCTGGACGACACGCCCAAGAAACGTCTCAGCCCGATCCCGAACGCGACTGGCGAGACGGGTTATGGCGTCTCCAGCGCTGGAACCACCGCGGTTTGGGCGGATGAGAATACTCGGGAAGGTATCTTTGATGCGATGAAACGGAAGGAAACGTACGGAACGACTGGAACGTTAATCCGCCTGCGGTTGTTTGGCGGCTGGGACTATCCGAAATCGATGGCGGACGCGAAGGACTTCGCAAAACAGGGCTACGCCGGCGGCGTGCCGATGGGACAGGATCTGAAACCCTCAACCGGTGGCGCCAAGGCGCCGACCTTTGCTGTCCAGGCGATGAAAGATCCAAACAGTGGCAACCTGGATCGCATCCAGATCATCAAGGGTTGGTCGAACGTCAGGACCGGTTTTCCTGCCGAAAAAATCTACGACGTTGCGTGGTCCGGCAATCGTAAGACTGATCCCAAGACAGGAAAACTGCCGCCCGTGGGCAACACGGTCAACATTAAGACCGCGACATACACCAACGACATCGGCAATACGATGCTGCACGCCGTGTGGACCGATCCCTAACTCCCAGAACCTGCACCACAACGTCTTCTTCCGTGACGACAAGGGGCCGGACACGACATTCTCTGCCTTCGATTCGGTCAAACGCGAGGATCTCTGGACTTACCAGGAAATCCAACGGGCCATGGGGCACGAAAATATCTCGATCTCGCACAACGCGAACGTCAGTAACAGCAGGATGTTTCCGCCGAGGACATCGTATGGCACTCCGATCGATCGGAAGTGGGCCGAACGCGGGCTGGCCAACACGGTGGCGACGGAAATGATTCAGACGAAAGGCGCGTCCGAAACCCATCCTGCACTTTCACCGAACGACGAATTTGCTGAATTCGAATCCCGTTTTGTGCACATGCTCGGCTCCGGCGGCATCGTGAGCAAAATCGACCACAGTTTCGTCCGCGGTGCGCTGATCGACGGTGTCGGGTTCCAGGAAATGATTGGCGCCAATCCCTGGATGCTGGGGATCGTCGCTGGTTCCGATTCCCACGATGCCTTTTCAGACAACGAAGAGGACAACTACACGGGTGTGCACGGCAACACCGACATGACGCCCAAAATTCGCCTGACCTCCGGTACAACGGTCGCAGGCGAAGCGCCGATCATGTTTGGCACGCCCGGCGCAACCGGTGTCTGGGCCGACGAAAATACGCGTGAAGGAATCTTTGACGCCCTTAAGCGGAAAGAATCGTTCGGTACATCCGGCCCGCTGATCCGAGTTCGGTTTTTTGGTGGCTGGGATTATGCGAAAGACATGGCCGACGCAAAGGACTTTGCCAAACAAGGCTACGCTGGAGGAGTTCCCATGGGAGGCGATCTGCCCGCGAAACCAAAGAGTGCCAAAGCACCGAACTTTGCCGTCTGGACACTCAAGGATCCTGAGCCTGCACCTGATGTGTCAAATGCTTCGACGACAGCACAGGTTGACGTTGTTGCGGAGATCAAGAAGCTAGGAGGCAATTTCTCTCTCTACCCAAAGTCTGGTGAGGTTATCCTAGTCTACCTCCAACACACACAGATCACGGACGAGGGGTTGGCACTCCTGAATGGCCTGACAAGTCTGGGAACACTCTCCCTCGAGGACACTCAGATTACGGACGCTGGACTGGAACACCTGAAAGGCCTGACGAACCTGAGAATACTCTCCCTCGAAGGCACACAAATCACTGACGCGGGATTGGAACACCTGAAGGTCCTGCCCAGCCTGACATCACTCACCCTCAGCGGCACGCAATTCACTGATGCTGGACTGGAACACCTGAAAGGACTGACCAGTCTGAGAGTTCTCAAACTCAGCGACACACAGATCACGGGGACGGGACGATGGTCCCATCCTGCGGTCGAAAACTACAATCCGCGATTCCGCCCGGAGTCGAAAAAACACCCCAGAAATGGTAAGACGTCTTTCCCTAAGACTCTGGACTTTGGTTCGGCGAATCAACATTTACGGCAGGCAGGGAACAGACGACACATGGAATCCGACGAATTCCAGGCCACCATTATCGACGGTTCTGCGGCAGCATCCGTTCACGGGGATCCGTCTGTCGACGTGTCTCGGGCCAACGTTGACTTTGTTGTCGGTGACCGCCCGCAGTTTGCTGACGAAACGGCCGACCTGCTGCGCAATCGGCTGCGCGCGGCCGCACTGGCCCTGACAGTTATTCTGTCAGCCGCATTCGTGGGCAATCTGTTGAGCGGTACGTATTCGCTGTGGTGGCTGCGGGCTATCATTCTGCTGTCGCTGGGAGCGTCGTGGATCGCGCTTCGAAGTCAGCGCGCCTGGACACTGACGCAACTGCGGGCGATCGAATCAACCATCTTCGGAGTTGTCGTCGTTCAGGCGTCGGCGATGATGTGGGCCAGAATGGCAGAATTCGCTGCGGACGGTGACGCCATGTCGGTCATCGCGATCAAGTACCTGTTTCTGGGGGCGTGGTGTTTGCTCATCCTCGTGTATGGCATTTTCATGCCGAACACCTGGAAACGTGGTGCCGTGATAATGCTGCCAGTGGCGCTGTTACCGTACCTCAGCCTGGCACTGCAGCGCTGGCTGGCTCCGGAAGTTGATGCAATACTCGCTGCCGAGACATTTGCTGCTCCGATTCCTCTGCCGCTTGTTGCCGCGCTGGTCGGTGTCTATGGCACACATATTATCAACTCGGCACGGCGCGAAGCTTTCAAGGCTCGACAGTTCGGACAGTATCGTCTGCTGGAAAAAATCGGCAGTGGCGGCATGGGTGAAGTGTACAAGGCCGAGCACGTTCTGCTGAAACGGCCGTGTGCCATGAAGCTGATTCGGCCGGAAAGCGAGGCGGATCTGACAGCGATCGCTCACTTTGAAAAGGAAGTCAAAGCCACCGCGAAACTGACCCATTGGAATACTGTTGAGATCTACGATTACGGTCACACGGAGGACGGCACTTTCTATTATGTGATGGAATTGCTGCCGGGTCTCAGTCTGGAGGATCTGGCAGAACGATACGGTCCCCTTCCGCCGGAGCGAGTTGTGCATTTGCTGCGACAGGTCTGCGGCGCACTGCACGAAGCGCATGCCGCCGACCTGATTCATCGCGACATTAAGCCCGCCAACATCTTTGCCGCTCAGCGGGGAGGCGTTTTTGACGTGGCCAAGCTGCTGGATTTTGGGTTGGTGAAGGAGCGAGCGACCGTTTCGTCGAGTGACGGGCAGGTCTCCACGACCGGTTCGTTCAGCGGCACGCCGCTGTACATGTCTCCCGAACAGGCGATGGCTTACGAGGACGTCGACGGCCGGGCGGATCTGTACTCGTTGGGCGCCGTGGCCTATTACCTGCTGACCGGACGACCTCCGTTTGCCGGGACCAACGTCGTGCAACTGCTGGACGCTCACGCCACGAAAGAAGTTGTGTCACCGTCGACACTCAGGCTTGGGATCCCGAGTGATCTGGAACACATCATCCTGAAATGTCTGTCGAAAGAGCCGTCGCACAGATTTCCGGACGCAATCAGCCTGGAAAGAGCCTTGGCACAGTGCGAAGTCGCTGGCGCCTGGACGGTGGAGCAGGCTGCAGCCTGGTGGGGTGAGCAGGCAACAGTTCAGAGCCCTTCTGATGCGAATCCATCGTCACCGTCAGCGACAGATCCCTTTGGCGCCACTGTGGCCTGCACGCCAGACGTAACTGTCAGCGATGCTGACGACCGGCAGACGGAACAGTTGAAGTTCAAGGTTGAGCCCCGGGCTTGTTTTGTATTCGAGGTCGTCGGGGCAATGATCTCGATTCGTTTCTGTAGCTTCCGGTACTGTGGCTCTTGCTCGCCGTTCGCCGCAGTTCTTCTTATGCTGTGTCTTGTGTTCCATTGAATTGACCGGTCTTGTTGGTGAGATCAATTTCGAAGGGTAATCCGTTGTCGTCCGCTACGAACGAAACTTCAATGAACGTCGATCTGCAGCAGCAGGTGGAAGAGTTGCAGCGGCAACTTGCCGACAGCGAGAGCCGACTGCGTGCATTTCTGTCGTTTTCGCAGGAATTGTTTTTCTGTCTGGAATTCGATCCCCCCGTTCCCACTCATCTGCCTGCGAAGGACCAGGCGGCCATGATGCTGAGTGCGCGCGTCGCGGACTGCAATGCGGCGTTTGCTGAGCTGTGCGATGTCAGCGAACCGGACCAGCTGACAGGCAGTCGCTACGTGTCGCTGGTCGGGACCGCCAGCTCAACGTTGATTGAACGGGCTCTGCGTTTCGTCCGATCCGGATATTGCGTTAACGAGGTTCACAATACAGACACACTGCGCGATGGAGCCGTACGCCATTTTATCAGCAGCTCCCGTGGCGAGATTCAGGGGGGACATCTTGTACGCGGCTGGATCACGTTCCGTGATGTGACACATCAGACGTTGATCGAAGCCGCTTCGCAACAGGGTGAAGCCGCGCTGCGTCGCACCGCCGAACAATTGGACAGTGCCTTTTGGATTATGGATTGGCACAATTTCAAATCGTTGTATTCCGGTCCGGCAATTGAACAGCGGTGGGGAATCTCTCCACAGCAATTGCTGGATGATCCGATGTGCTGGTTGGAACGGATTCACGAACACGATCGCCAGCGAGTTCGTGACGCCTTTCTGACTCATGCAGCCACGGGAGGCTTCGATGAGACGTTTCGGGTTAATCTGCCGGATGGTTCGGTCAACTGGGTGCGGGATCGCTGTTTTCCTGTGCCCGGCACGACAGACGATCAACTTCGTGTGGTGGGACTGGTGCAGGATGTTTCTGAATTACGACGCGCGCAAACGGGATTGAGCAGCCTGTTCAAAGTCTCCACGGAGATGTTGTTTGTCATGGATGTGAACGGGTGTTTGCAGGAAGTGAATCCCGGAATGGCGCAGGCACTTGGCTACGATTCGGAGGAGCTGAATCAAATTTCGCTGCTTGATCTGCTGCACGTGGACCAGCAATCTGCTGGTCGCCAGGTGTTGTCGCGACTGGCTTCAGGGAAACCGGCTGTGGAAATGAACAGTCAGTTCCTTCGGAAAGACGGCAGCGTCTGCCATGTTGAATGGAACGCATCGCCGGCTGGCGATGCAGGGTTGATTTACGCGGCAGCCCGAGACATCTCCAGCGAGCTCACGGAGCAGGATCGTCGGGGGCGACAGGATGCCGCGGCAGCCCGCCTGGATCGCCTGTCACCGCGCGAGCGGCAGATTCTCGAAATGGTGGTGACAGGCAAGGCCAGCAAAGTCATTGCCCATGAACTCGATCTCAGCAAACGCACCGTGGAAACACACCGTGCAAATCTGATGAAGAAGCTCAAGCTGAGCACCACCGCCGAATTGATCCGACTGTCCCTCCAGGCCGCCGACTGAGCCGTCTTCGACGGATTGTCCGAGCTGCCGCTCGGAACCTGTTGGTCCACTCGCCCTGGCCACTGCGCGCGTTTTCCACGTCTCCAGGACTTGCATTGCGCGAGGTTGTCCTGAAGCGCCGCCGTCCAGTCAGCGGTAGCGGCCTCATTGGGCAGTGCCTGTTTCTTTTTCATCGTAACCCGAAGCGTGAGCGAGGAGAGAATTGCGTCGATCGCCTCGCTCACGCTTCGGGATACGAAAAACACTGAACGAACGAAACAAGTGCGCTGCCCAACTAAGCATTTGTACGGATACGTACAACTACGTAACCGACGCTATTTCGCCGAATTCCCTGCGTCTCGCTCCGTACTAACAGTAGCGGAACAAATGTGACCGAGCATATGTCGACCGCGTCGTTTATACGCCCGAGACGGGAGGAATCTCATGCAGAATACACTTACCAGACAAACGGGTAACACAATGTCGTCTCAGCACGGGAGTGCCGAAAACGAGCTTGATGCCCTCTACAAATCGCAGCATCGGGGGCTGTGGGCTCAGTTCTATTCGTTCTGCAGCGATGCCGAGCGAGCGACCGAAGCGCTGCAGGAGGCGTTTCTTCGTCTTCAGCGGCAGGACCTGTCCGCCATCAAGAAACTGGCTGCGCGACGTCGCCCGCAGGAAAAAGCGTTCTGACGCGACCGACGCTCAGCTCAACGACGTTCCGGATTTTGCAGAGAGTCCGTCAGCGATATTTGCCCGCGTGGAGACCCGGCAGATCGTACGAACAGCGTTGGCCCGGCTGCGCGAATCGGATCGGTTGGTTCTTTCGCTGCGGTATGGAATGAATTGGTCAGCGGCACGGATCGCCAAAACGCTCGAGTCTAAACCCCCGGCCATCGACATGCGGCTGTGCCGAGCCCGCGGACGACTACGCGAGATTCTGGCTGAGATGGCTCCGGACCTGGCAGACGCGAATGCTTAGACAGACAACAACGTGGAACGGGTGTGCACGCGACGGCTTCATTATTCTTCCGAAAAACGGGATGTCGTTCTCCCAGCACAACTGTGGCAGTATCCCCCAAGACGCCATTCCGGATGTCGGTGTCTGTCGCGCAGGAATTCCGTGCGATGAACGCAGCGTCGAAATCAATGACATACATTTCGAACTGGATGTGGTGGCTGCCTCTGTATCAGCGGCCCCGAGAGTCGGTGAGTACGCGCGACACGATTGACTGGGGAATGTCCGGATTTGGCGTTGAAACGAGCCGGTCGGTGGCCAGTGATGCGTCCGGCGACTTCGTGTCCACTACAGAACCCGGAGGTAGAAGAATCAGATAATCTGAGCACATGCAGCATGAGTGGCAAATCAGAGTCTGTCGGTATACGCTGGCTACGGGTAGGCGGATCGACGTGACTCAACAGGCAACATGCATTGGGTTGCCCCTTCTAAAACAGGAAACCAGACCATGACGCGAATCAGAACCGCAGCACCATCGGTCGCCATTGTGGCGTTGATTGCCGGATTAATCGGGTATCTGCTCGGCTCGGGCCGGGCGTTCGAGCAGCCACAGGTGCACGCAGCAGCGACGTTGGTCACGGCAGCAACGCCGGCGCTGCAAACCGACAGGGGCGAGCCTCTGATTTCTCCAACCAAAGCTCGGGCAAGGGATTTTTTTGCGCGCCCAACAGCGAGGACCTGGACCCCAATGAGATCCGGATCATCGCCTGTGGCACTGGAATGCCGACTCCACGCCCTCATCAGGCAGCCGCGTGCTTTCTGATGGAACTAGGTAACGGCGATAAGTTCATCTTTGATATTGGTGACGGATCCGTGGAGAGGATGTTTGCACTGCAGATTCCCACTGCGTTCCTCGACAAGGTCTTCATTGGGCATTTGCACGGCGACCACTTTGGCGACATCGGCTCGCTGTATGTGGCGGGCGGAATCGCGGGTCGCTTCACACCGTTGAGAATCTGGGGGCC
>LWDU01039157.1_pt1 | contig 14540 bp, 13 predicted proteins | sample 727161 | NCBI WGS metagenome assembly LWDU01 (sample SAMN04566230, study PRJNA314399) | hydrothermal vent metagenome | isolation source: deep sea hydrothermal plume seawater | place: Mexico: Gulf of California, Guaymas Basin | collected 2004-07-11 | reverse complement strand
TCAAGCAAGTGGCCGAGCGCGACGGGGTCTACTTGGCCAACTCCATGAACAGCCTCCGGATCGAAGGTCAAAAAACCGTGGGCATTGAGATCGTCGAGCAATTCGAGTGGGAGGTGCCCGATTGGATTGTGATTCCCGGGGGCAATCTTGGGAATGTGTCGGCTCTCGCCAAGGGGCTGGATTTGCTCCTTGAACTCGGCCTGATCGACCGAAAACCGCGGATCTGCGTGGGGCAGGCCCAGGCCGCAAATCCTCTCTATCTCGCCTACCAGAAAGACTTTGAGGTTTTTGAGCCCATCGCGGCCCGGCAGACCGTGGCGTCGGCCATCCAGATTGGCAACCCGGTCTCTTGGGACAAGGCCGTTGATGCCCTGCGCCGATACGATGGCGTGGTTGAGCAGGCGAGTGAGTCAGAGATCATGGAGGCCTGTGCGGCGGCCGATCGTACGGGCTTGTTCAACTGCCCGCATACGGGCGTGGCGCTCGCCGCGATGCGAAAACTACTGGACCGGGGGACGATCCGGAAAAGTGACCGGGTGGTGGTTATCTCGACGGCGCACGGCTTGAAATTCACGGATTTCAAGCAGAATTATCACGAGATGAACCTCGACGATTTTTCCCCGGCGCACGCGAACCCTCCCATCGAGTTGCCCGCGCGCTACGACGATGTGCGAGATCGAATGCTCCGGGAGATCGATCTCCGGTTCCGGGGCTGAGCGGTTGAAGCTTGCACTCGTGGCGGCGCTGTTTGCAACAGCGACTCTGGGCCAGGCCGGCGACGCCTGGCAGGAGAGTCTCGACGAGGTCGTGCGCGGTGTGGTTGTCCTTCGTGTCAATTCTCCCCGAGCCTTCGACGGGTTGAGTCCCGGCTACGCCACCGCGACGGGCTTCGTCGTGGATGCCGAAGAGGGGCTGATTCTGACCAACCGTCACGTGGTGACCACAGGACCAGTGGTGGCCGAGGCCGTCCTTCTGGACAACGAAGAAGTGCCCGTCCAGGCGCTTTATCGCGATCCTGTCCACGATTTCGGCTTCTTCCGCTTCGACCCCGAGGACGTTCAGTTCATGAATGTCCATGAATTGGAACTGGCACCCGAACTGGCGCGGGTAGGGCGGGAAATTCGCGTCGTGGGCAACGATGCAGGTGAGAAACTCGCGATTCTGCCCGGGACGATCGCCCGCCTTGATCGTGAAGCGCCGGATTACGGACCGGAATCGTGGAACGACTTCAACACGTTCTACATCCAGGCCGCGTCGGGAACCTCGGGTGGATCATCGGGCTCCCCCGTGGTGGATATCGACGGCAAGGTAGTTGCCATGAACGCGGCGGGAAAAAGAACTGCCGCATCGAGTTTTTTCCTACCTCTGGATCGAGTGAAACGCGCCCTTGAACTCCTGCGTGCAGGAAAAAAGGTGCCCCGAGGCACCCTTCAGACAGTTTTTACCTATCAGCCTTACGACGAGGTTAGACGGCTCGGGGTTCGCCGGGAAACCGAATCTGCCGCCCGGAGCGCATTCGTCGAAGGGACGGGCATGATCGTGGTGAGCGAAGTGGTTCCCCAAGGCCCCGCCGCCGGCATCCTGGACCCCGGCGACGTCGTCGTTCGCATCGACGAAAAAATGGTTGGCGGATTCATTGATCTCGAAGAGGTTTTCGATGATTCGGTGGGGGAGGTCGTGGTCCTGGATGTCGAACGGGGGGGAGAGTCCCTGCGCCTCCAGGTCGAGGTGGCCGACTTGCACGCACTGATTCCCTCGGAGTACGTCGAGGTGGGCGGCGCAGTCCTCAATCCGCTCTCCTATCACATGGCTCGAAATTTCTCGGTGCCCGCCCAGGGGGTCTATCTCGCCAGTTCGGGGTTCATGTTCTCCCGAGCGAGGCTGCCCGCCGGTTCCCTGATTACCGAGGTGAACGGCGTTCCTACGCCGACTCTGGGCGATTTCGAGAGAGAGATGGCGAGCTATCCCGAACATGCACGCGTGCCGATTCGTTTTCACCTTTTGAACAATCCCCGCACGCCGGGGGTCGGGGTCGTGCAGGCGGGTCGCCGCTGGTTTTCCATGCAGCACTGCGCGCGTGACGACGCGACCGGGCGCTGGCCCTGCGAGGCTTCTCCCGATTCGCCGCCGGTGATTGTCCAGAAGCCCGCCACGACGAACATGGAGGCCGTGGGCTCTAGGGCCGTACGCGCGCTGGCTCCCTCTCTGGTCCTCGTGACCAATGATATTCCGTATCTGATTGACGGCGTGCATCACGATCGTTTTCTGGGCACCGGGCTGGTGGTGGACGCAGAGATGGGCCTTGTGGTGGTTGACCGGGAAACGGTTCCGGTCGCCCTTGGGCAACTTTCCCTGACTTTCGGAGCCTCGGTGGAGGTGCCCGGCGAAGTCGTCTACCTGCATCCGGAACACAATTTTGCCGTGGTGCGCTATCGGCCCGAATTGTTGGGCGATTCCCCGGTTCGGAGCGCGCGTTTTCGGGATGATGAAATCGCTGCGGGCGACGAGACCTGGCTCGTGGGGTTGTCGGGTGAGCAGCAGGTCGTTTCCCGGGAAACCCGTGTGGCTCGGAGAGCCCCGGTCTCCCTGCCGCCTCCCTTTCCGCCTCGGTTTCGCGATAGCAATGTCGAACTCGTGATGCTGGAGGATACGACGCCTACGGTGGGCGGGGTTTTGGCCGACTCCAAGGGACGAGTTCAGGCGCTCTGGGCCTCCTTTGCGGTGGGGGAGGGGGCGGCGTCGGAAGCCTTCTTCGCCGGCATCCCCGCGCGTCCGATTCGAGAAATTGTCGACATATTGCGCCGGGGAGAATCCGTTGGCTGGCGCTCCCTCGGCGTGGAATTCAAGCCGTTGACCCTGGCCGATGCCCGAAGCCGCGGCCTGTCAGGCGATCAGGCCAGCAGACTCGAGAGCCACGATCCCGAGGGCAAGCGAGTTCTATCGGTTTTGCGCGTGACCGCGGGAAGCCCATCCGAGGAGTTTCTACGCGGGGGTGATCTGCTGCTTTCCGTGGAGGGCAAGCCGGTGACCCGGTTCCACGAAGTGGAAGCCGCTTCCATGCGGGAAGAGGTCGAACTGCAGGTCTTACGCGAAGGTGAGGAACTCCAGTTGACCGTTCCTACCGAGTTTCTTCCCGGCGAGGGGACCGATCGAGGCGTGCTGTGGGCGGGCACGCTCCTCCAGAAGCCCCCGCCGGCGTTAGCCAGGGATCACGCCTTGCCTCGCGAGGGCGTCTACATCTCACGGTATTGGTTCGGCTCCCCCGCCAATCGCTATGGGCTCCGGGCCACCAGCCGCATCGTCGAGGTCAACGGGATGCCGACACCGGATCTCGATCGCTTTCTTGGAGCGGTCGCCGACACTCGAGATCGGGGCTCGGTGCGTCTCAAAGTGCTTGATCTGGAGGGCCGGGTCCGGGTCAAGACCTTGAAGCTAGACCTTGAGTACTGGCCCACCTGGGAGTTGTTTCGCGGCCGGACCGGCTGGGAACGACGCCGGATCTCGAATCCACCCCGGCCCGTCGCGCCGAATTGAGCCTCGTTTTGGTTTGAGCCCCGCTTTGGTATGAGCCTCGCTTTGGTTAAAGGAGATGCTCGAGCAGGAGCGTCGCGATTCCCAAGAACGAGAAGAAGCCAAGGGCATCGGTGCAGAAGGTGAGAAGTACCCCGGCGCCCAGGGCCGGATCTTGGCCCAGGCTTTTGAGCATCAGCGGAATGGCGGCGCCGAGGAGGCTCGCCACCGTCATGGTGATCATCATGGCCAACAGCAATACGAGGCCGAGAATGGGGTTTCCCTGCCACAAATAGGCGACCAAGCCTGCCAGGATTCCCGCCACGCTGCCGATCACGAGTCCGACCCACAGCTCCTTCCCGACCGCACGCAGGCCGCTGGAGAATTCAATTTCGCCCAGGGCGATGGATCGCGTAATGACAGTGAGTGTCTGAATTCCCCCGTTCCCTCCGACGCCGGCTACCACGGGAAGAAAGATCGCAAGACTGACCAGTTGATCCAGGGTGGATTCGTAGAATCCGACCACCGAGGCCGCGGTGAAAGCCGTGCCGAGATTGACGAGCATCCAGGGAAGCCGCTTGTTGATGGAGACTCGGGCCGAGGTGTAGACGCGGTCGGAATCGGACAATCCGGCAAGGTGGTAGATGTCCTCGGTGGCCTCCTCGTTGATGACATCGATGACGTCGTCCACTGTAATAATGCCAACCATGCGATCATCGGGGTCTGTGACGGGAAGCGCGAGAAGGTCGTAGCGCGCCACGAGTTGGGCGGCTTCCTCTTGATCGGCTTCTGAGGAGATGCTGACTAATTCCGGAACCATCAAACCCCCGACAGGAGTCTCAGGTGGTGCTGAAACGAGTTTCCGAACATGGACCACGCCGAGCAGACGTCGGCCTTCGTCGACGACATAGAGGTGGAGCCCCCCGTCATCCGAATCCCCTTCGAGCCGAATTGCGTCGATGGCTTCCTGGGCGGTCATCTCCTGATGGAGGGCGATGAAATGGGTCACCATTGCCCGCCCCGCGCTGTCCGGGGGATACAGTTCGGCACGCATCAAGTCCCGGCGCTGGCTCGGGGGCAGGAGTTCTTCGACGATCTCGCGGCGATTGCTTGGAAGGTGTTCGACGAGCAGCAGCATGTCGTCGATTTCAAGTCGCGCTAGCACGTCGGCAATTCTCTGGTCGGGAATGTCCTCGAGGATTTGGGGCATCAATTCGGGGGGGAGATGCGCCAGCATCGCCGCCGCCCGGTGGCGAACAAAGAGCAGGTCGATCAGTCGCTGAATCTCAGCAGCGCCGAGGTCGGCGAGCAGTGGGGCGAGGGTGGAGGGATGGATCTCGGCCAGGCGTTCTTCGGCCAACTGGTCGTCATCATTGGCCAGTAACCGTTTGAGGAAGTCGGTTGTGATGTCCTGTTCCGGCATGGGGTCTCGGCGTTTCTCTGGCGGTTATTGTGTTGGACGGTCTATCGGCTGGAACCCGTGGAAGGAAAAGTCAGGGGTGGATCAGGTTCGCCTTTGGCCCTGGGGCCAGGCTCTGCCAGTCGTGTTTTCAACTCGCCGAGTCGTTTACCGCAGAATTGCTTCTTTCTCTACCCGGGCGAGCCCGAGGCCCCTTTTCAGCGAGCTAGAGAAGCCCCGATTAGGGAGGGCGATTCCGAGCAGGCGTGTAGCCGATCAGGGTGTGTCCGAAGTCCTCCACTGTTTTTTTCCGAGGGCTCGGTCGATGGGCGCGTCATCCGGCGTGGAGTCGGCAACGAGGCAGATAATTCAGTCGGAATTGCGTGTTTGAATTAGAGGTCTAGGTCTTTCGCTAGTTGCGCGAACGGATGCAAGCGCTCAGTCTTTCCGTGAACGAGGTGAGAGGTGAGTCCGGTCGCAAAGGACTGAACCGGGAAAAGTTGGGCGATCTGGTCTTTGAGACTGAAGAGCCGGGTCTACGGAACCGATAGAGGCGTTATAGAGAGATTTGAAATCTCGATGATGACTCGGGCAAGGCGTAGCAGGCTGGATGGTTTTGACGTTGCAGAAGGTGTGGGCGCGCAGTGGGTCACGCTGCCGGGTATGGAACGGACATGAACCCAGGTTGAGTAGTTGAATCTGAATGGGCATAAGGGGACAAAGATGCTGATGATGAAGGAACTGATTGAAGATATTGTGCATGCGCTTGTCGACAAGCCGAGCGAAGTGCAAATCAAAGAAGTGATCGGCGACCATGCACACCTCTTGGAACTGCGAGTTGCACGTGAGGATCTCGGCAAGGTGATCGGCAAGGGCGGAGCCCATGCGTCGGCGATTCGGACCCTTATGACGGCCGCGAGCGGCAAAGAGAAGAAGCGATACATCCTCGAAATTATCGAGGACTGAGATTTTCGCTGACTTGCTCGTGGGAGTGCGGGGATACCGTGCCTCCCACGAGGTCGCGGTTGGGGGCTAGGCGCTGTGTGTGACGCGTCCGAGCTCGCGAACCGAGCACCCGGGGGCTGTGGACGCGCCTCCAAGCGAACAGACTTTCAGCGGAATCCTGGGTGCATGAGCGGAATCCTGGGTGCATGGAAGTGATTGGAGAGATTTTTTTCTCGAATTACTCCCCGCCCACGCCCCTCATTCGGAACAAGTCTGAATGGCCCTGCTCCTGGCTGCACGGAGCCTTTTTGGTGGCCCGTCGGGGCGTTGCCCCGCGGGAGTCTGCTGCGCGCTTGACTTGCCGCCGGAGACTCACTAAATCTTGGCGCTGGCCGAACTTCAAAGGGCGAATCGAACGGAACCGAGCGACTGGTGTTTTGAGCACTGTCGGTGCGCGAGGTGGTCAGGTGGGGCCTCGAAAAACGTTTTATCGTCGCTCTTTCCGGTCCGATTACAGAATTCATGCAGGGCCATGGACTGAAAAAACCGATTAAAAACGGTAGGACACGTAATCTGCCGAATTAAACGAGGTGACATAGTGGGAAGCGTGATCAAGAAACGTCGCAAGAAGATGCGCAAGCACAAGCAGCGCAAACTGTTGAAGAGACAGCGACACAAGAAGTAGAGCGCGTCGCGTGTGGAAAACAAAAAAAAGCCACCGATCCCGAAGGATCGGCGGCTTTTTTTTATCGTCACAATGGGATCTCGCGAATAGCATTGGGGGCTATTCCAAACGTCGAACGACCAACACATACGAGTTCGTCAAGACAACGTATTTCTGCATTTCATCGGTACGGCCGCAATTTTGAAGTTCATGTCATTGTTTTTTTTAACCAAATTACTTGACTATGCTGAAAATACTGCCCTAGGATCAATGGCAACAAACGCTCTACGACCTTGGATTGTGAGGAAAAGCAGTAAAGAGCTTTTGACTCACACCCGATGATGGCCGGCGAAGACCGATTTTCAAAGTACGTGTTCAACCGGTTTTCACCGTGTATCGATCAGCACCGAGTCGATCACCGGGCAAATAGCCCGGCCCAGCATTTGGACCAGGGTGCGAGAGCGTTGACCAACAAGGGGGGTGACCCAAATAATGGCAGCTCGAAAGAAAGCCACTCGTAAGAAGGCCGCCAAGCGCAAGGCAACGAAGCGCAAGGCGACCAAGAAGAAGGCGACCAAGAAGAAGGCCGCCAAGAAGAAGAAGAAGGCCGCCAAGAAGAAGAAGAAGGCCGCCAAGAAGAAGGCGACCAAGAGGAAGGCGACCAAGAAGAAGGCCGCCAAGAAGAAGAAGGCGGCTCCGAAAAAGAAGAAGAAGGCCGCCAAGAAGAAGAAGGCGGCTCCGAAAAAGAAGAAGAAGGCCGCCAAGAAGAAGAAGAAGGCCGCCAAGAAGAAGGCAACTCGAAGGAAGAAGAGATAGCGAGAGCTATTTCGATTCCTCTGAGGGGTCTTCCCTCGGGTGGATCGCCAAAAGGACCCCGGCGGACCCCGTGTCGGCCGGGGTTTCTTTGTTCGAGCGGCTGATCTATCGTGCGGCCCCTCCGGCCGGGACCTCCTCCCGGAAGGCATGAAAAACCTCCAGGGAGAACCCATGGCTCGCATCACCATCGAAGACTGCCTCCGCGCGGTGCCCAACCGCTTCCACCTTGTGCAGATGGCCGCAACTCGGGCAAAGCAGATCAAACGCGGTGCGACGGCGCTTGTCCAAGAGAATGAAAACAAGGCCGTGGTAATTGCCCTGCGGGAAATCGCTGCCGGCCACGTGAAGCCCGGCGAGCGGATCATTGATCCCCTTGAAGAGGGCGAGGAAGTCTTGAGCCTGGCCGACGAGGCCGTGGTCGAAGCCGAGGCCATTGAGCCCGCTGAAGAAGACGGCACCGAATCCGCTCCCGCGTAGGCATCGGGGCCGAGTCGCTTTTCCTCAACGAGCCGAGATGCGCCTTGATGGGCGAAGCCAAGCCGCTGGCCGGCACGGCTGTCGGGGCCGAGGGCGATGAATTCGGACGGGTACGTTCCGTCGTCGGGACATACGACGGCCTTCGCTATGGTGGTGCGGTCGACGTGATCGAGGTTCTTGTACCCTCCGAATCGGGATCCGCCTTCACGTAACCCGCCTTCACCTAACCCGCCTTCACCTAATCCGCCAGGGGAGCCCCATGGGCTTGATGCAGCGACGCGATTCGGGCCGAGAGGCACGCCGTGACACCCGAAGAATCCGGGTCGCTCTCGTGTCCGGGGGGCTGTTCAGCGTTGTGTTGGTCTGGGGGGCGGCGGGCTGGGCAGCGGACCCGCCTGGGGATTTTTCCGTTACGGGCGAGGCGTCCGAGTCCGACGGGTCGCCAAGTCCCGTCCCCGTGCCCGAAGTGCGCCTTGAAAGCCTCCTTAAGCTCCCCTCCAGTTGGAAGGGGGGCGAGGAGAAACGCCAGGGACTGAGCGCCGGACAATGGCGGGCCCGGTTCTCCGAACTTGCCGAAGAGCGTCTGGCCGTGGAGCAGGAGGTCGACGAGGCGCGGGATGAACTCGACGGGATGGTCGAGGGAGGGACCGGAGGTCCGTGGCAGATGGCAGCCCCTGGGAGCAACAACACCGAGGTTACACCGATGAGTTTCAAGCACCGGGAGTTGATTCGAGGCGGCAAGGAGCGACTCACGAATATCCGCCGGCGGGAGCGATCCCTGCATATCGAGGCCGATATAGCCGGGGTGCCCAGCACATGGCGCGTCGTCCCGACTGATTCGGCGCCGTGAGCCCGCCCAGTTAGGGGCGCCAACCCGCAACACTGGGTTGCTCCCCGCCGAGTTGCAGGGGGAAGCGCCACGGCTAAACTGGCGCCGCCCAACGTATTCAGGCCCCTTTTCGGGGTTTCCTCAGCGGACGGGGCCGGCTCGGAATCCGGTGGCCTAGGCAAGGTGATGGGCAAGAGGAGCGAGAGCGATGTCAGTTGGCGAAGAGACCGAATTGACCCCGGAAGAGATCGAGACGGACCCGAAGCCCCGGGGTGATCTGGGTTCCTGGCTCTACGTGCTCGGGGGAATCCCGTGCATGATTCTCTTCTTCCTGCTCTTCTTCGGGACCATAGGGACCTGCGACGGCGCCAATATCATGATCCCGGGCTGAACCGTCTTCGGTCCCCTGGGCCGATGTATGCAGGCGGGCGCCGAGAGCTTCAAAATTCCGCCCAGAGTGGAAAAAAAGCCGTTTTGCGCTCAACCTACTCACCGGGTGAGCCGATACGCCCTTCATGGGGTCTCGAGCAAACCAAAAATGCATCGCGCTAATCGCTAGCTTGCTGGCGTGTGCACTGGCTGGCGGATGTGCCGGGTTTTCTGGGGCAGACCAGAGCTACGCGTACTTCACACCGCCCGCTCCCGATGATCAGTGGAGCCCCAAGATTTCGGGCTGGCAGCGCCGGGAGCGCGCTCAGGATCACGCCTTGGTGTTGGCTCCGGCGGCGGTCTCCCAAGCGGCTCCCGCGGAAACGGAGAGAGAGTCTCCGGCCGAGCCCGCTCCGGAGCAGACGCGGGTACTCGATTTGCGGGCGAAGTACGCCGCCTTTCGTGCGGATCAAAAGCGTGCCATGGCGCGCTCGGTTGCCGCCTGGACCCAGAGTCAGGCGCTGGAGCACTACATGGAGGATGGCCCTGTCGATCACTGGGCCACTCTCGAAGAGACCTTGCAGAACAACGGCGATGATTGCGACGGGCTGGAGTTGCTGACTTTTCACGCGCTGCGGGATCTCGGGTTTGAGATGACCGAGGTCTTTCGCGCCATCGTCTACCGCGCCTCCGACGGACAGCACCATATGGTCACGCTGTGGTTCGAAGATCCAAAGAATCCGTGGGTGATCGATCCCACCGGTGCCATGACCCTGGGAATGCCCCAGATGTCGGATCTGCCCGGCTGGATTCCCATCAAGTTGTTCAGCGACACCACGGAGTACACGGTGAGCCCTGTGCTCCCCGACACCGAACCGATCACCGTGGCGGCCCGAGATCTCTAGCAGGGTGTGTACCGGGGCTTGGAGCAGGGCCCTCTCCGGGCGACCCTCGCCTCAGCATGATAGGCTCCGGCGCGCCTAAGGAGACCGAAGAGAGTCTCCTGGGCGTGGCAAAAGCGAACTGTGGTGCGGATGGGGGGCCGCCTACATGACCTGCTTCATGACCTGCTTCATGACCCGTTTGAGGAGTGTTGTCCGGGCTCGTCATTGGATCGAACGCTCGGTTTGCGCTCCGGGGATGGGGTTGCTGCGGGCAACCGCTAGCGGGGCTCTCCTGGCTCTGGCGATGGGCTGCGGTCCCTGGGTTTCCATTGCATCGGCCGAAGACGGTCGCTCGGCTTTTGATACCGTGGTCGTCGACGCGGGGCACGGGGGCGAGGACCACGGGGCCCGAAGCCCGGGAGGGCTGGCCGAAAAGGAAATCGTGCTTGATGTCAGCCGTCGTTTGGCCGCTCGGCTTCGCGCCCAGGGGCTGTCGGTAAAGCTGACCCGTCAGGATGATCGCTTTGTGCCCCTGGAGACCCGGACCTCCCTGGCCAACGCTGCCGGAGCCGACCTTTTTGTTTCCGTCCATGCCAACTCGGCGGCGACCGCCCGGCCCAGGGGTGTGGAGACCTACTTCGTGTCCCTCGACGCCAGCGACGCTGGAGCGGGTCGCCTGGCGCGGAGAGAGAACAGTGCGTTTGCGGGGGAGCCATCGCTCGCCGCCGCCGCTGACCCCCTTGCGGCCCTACTGGGAGACCTGGTCGTCACCGAGCACGTTCACGAGTCGAGCGAGTTTGCCAAGCTGGTTCAGGGCGAATTGGCAGGGCTCGGGGGGGGCGACGTGCGGGGGGTCAAGCAGGCGCCCTTTGTTGTCCTCATGGGCGTTGAGATGCCCGCGGCGTTGGTCGAAATCGGTTTTCTCAGTAATGCTGAGGACGCGGGGGAGTTGCGGAGTGCTCGCCATCGGGAAGCCATCGCGGATTCCATCACCCGAGCGGTGGTGGCTTTCGGGAGAAGGTACGATGCCCGGAGAGGCGTGGAGCAGGGCATTCTTGGCCTGCGTGCCGCACGCTGAAACCCCCTGAAATTTCTAGGGATCGTTTTGCAAAGAGAGGGTGAGTAGACAGAATGCGTAGAGATGGAAGGGCCGCGGACGAGATTCGCTCGCTTGAACTGATCGTCGATTTTACCGAGAACCCTCTGGCCTCGGTGCTTTGTTCTCTGGGCCGCACTCGGGTGCTCTGTACCGTTTCGGAAGAACTCAGCGTTCCCCGTTGGCTCCGAGGGCGGGGCGAGGGTTGGGTGACAGCGGAGTATTCCATGCTGCCGGCGGCGACTGATACCCGGAACAATCGAGAAGCCACCAAGGGGAAGGTCTCGGGCCGAACGATGGAAATTCAACGCCTGATTGGTCGGAGCCTGCGGGCGGTGGTGGATATGCGCGTGCTGGGCGAGCGCTCGCTTTGGGTGGATTGCGATGTCCTCCAGGCCGATGGCGGGACCCGCACGGCTTCGATTACTGGGGCGTACGTGGCACTGGCACTGGCCTGCGAGCGCATTCATGCCCGGGGCGATCTCGAGCGAAGCCCGCTCCGGGACAGCGTGGCAGCCATCTCGGTCGGTATCGTCGACGGAGAGGTGCGCCTAGACTTGCCCTACGAAGAGGACTCTCGGGCGGAAGTCGACATGAACGTGGTCGCCACCGGGGGAGGGCGCTTTATCGAGGTCCAGGGGACCGGTGAGGAAGGGACATTCTCTCGGGAACAGTTGGCCGAACTCACGGCGATGGCCTTGGGCGGCATTGAATCCATCAGTCTGCTTCAGAACAAGGCATTGGCCTCGGCGGGCTTGGACAAGCTTCGCCCGGCCTCGACGCCCGCCGACTAATGGCGCGCCTGCGAGTCATTGCGGCGACCTCCAATCCCGGAAAGCTGGAGGAGTTTCGAACCCTGTTGGCCGACCTGCCCATAACGGTTGAGTCCCTGGCGGGCCTGGGGCCGGTTCGTTTTCCCGAGGAGGGTCTCGATTATGGGGCAAACGCAGTGGCCAAGGCACTGGCCGTGGCCGAGCAACTGGACGAATGGGCGCTGGCCGACGACTCGGGTCTCGAGGTGGCGGCGCTGGACGGCGGTCCAGGGCCTCTCTCGGCGCGATTCGGTGGCCCGGCCCTCGACGATGCCGGCCGGGTTGCCCACTTGCTCTCGGCGATGAAGAACTCGCCACAGTCGAGCCGACTCGCGCGCTTCGTGTGTGTGGCGGCGCTGGTCGCTCCTTCCGGCGAGCAGACCGTGGCCCGGGGCGAGTGTTCGGGACGCATCCTCCCCTCGACCCGTGGCGCCGGAGGATTTGGATACGATCCCATTTTTCTCCCGGATGGATTCGATCAGAGCATGGCGGAAATCGATTCAGGCATGAAGGATCGGATCTCACACCGGGGGCGCGCCTTCGCCGAACTGCGTCCGGCACTGGAGAGGGCCGCCGTCGACCAGTCGTTGGAGGCGCTCGAGGTCCATGGGACGGACGAGTGACTCAAGGGGCTGCTAGGGTTTGCCGCCCATGGAAGAATCCGCGCCCCCCGCTCCGAACTGCGAGCTCTACCTAGTCCGCCACGCTCAGAGCGAGTGGAATGCCAGCGGGCGTTGGCAGGGCCAAGCCGACCCGCCTCTGTCCCCGGATGGGCGGGTGCAGGCGAGTGCCTTGGTGGCCCGCTTGGAGGCGGAACTGGCCGGGATCTCCGTCACGGGGCTCGTGTGCAGCGACCTGGGCAGGGCACGGGAGACCGCCGCAGAACTCGGCCGAAAGTTCGGCCTGATCCCCGTCTCGGACCCCGAGTTGCGCGAGTTGGACATCGGCGAATGGTCGGGGCTCCGGCGGGCCGAAATTGCCGCTCAAGATCCGGAATTACTCGCTCGCTTTGAGGCCAACGATCCCAACGCGCGGCCTCCCGGGGGCGAGACCCGGCGCGAACTCCGGCATCGGGCCCGTTGGGCGATACGCCGAATCGCGAATGGCGACCCCTGGGGTCGAGTTTTGATCGTCAGCCACTTGGGGCTGATTCGCGCACTCCTGCCCGGGGCCGAGCCGAAGAACGCGGAGTTCGTGCGGGTTTCGGCAGCCGATGCGGTGACCCGGCGCTTGCGCCTTGAGTCCGGGGAGGAAGGCACGGGGGAAGGGCCGCTCTAGGCCCCGGCTGTCCAGAGCCTCAGAAGGGCGCTTCGGCCGATGCGCGCGGCACCTTGCCCCGTTCCATGGCCAGCATCCGAATGCCCTCGAGCATGATCCAGATATCCAGGGCGAGGATCAGGGTGCCCGAGAGCGCGAGAAGCCAGAGGGTGTCGAAGTTTTCGTAGTACTGCAGCAGGTTATGAGTCATCGCCCAGGCGCTGGCTGCACCCACGGCCAGCATGGGGACCACGGTATAAACGATCGCGCGCCCCCGGCGCTGGAGCCAGATCGAAACGATCAAGAGGGTCACCGAAGCGACCAGCTGGTTGGTGGTTCCAAAGAGTGGCCAAAGGGCCAGCCCGCCGGTCCCTCCGCCCTGGGTAACGGCCAGGGTCAGCGCTGCCCCGATTCCCAGGCCACCCGCGACAAAGCGGTTGGTGAGGAACTTGAGTCGAAAATGGTCACCGAGTTCGGCGATGACCAGTCGCTGGATCCGCGCGCCCGTATCCAGGGAGGTGGCCGCAAAGGCGATCACGATGACTGCCATGAGTGTCTTGGCGGTCTCCACAGGAATGCCGAGGCTGCCCACGAAGCGCGCGCCTCCCGAGACAAATGCATCGAGCTTGGCCGCCAGTCCGTTGGCGGCCCCCCAACTCGAATAGTGTTGCCACCACTCTTCGCTGGTCGCGAAGCCCGCGGTGGCGGCCAACACGGCGAGGAGTCCGAGCATCCCCTCGGCGAGCATCCCTCCGTAACCGATGGGGCGGGCATCGGGGATGTGGGCGAGTTGTTTGGACGTGGTGCCCGAAGAAACGAGCCCGTGAAAGCCTGAAATGGCGCCACACGCGATGGTGACGAAGAGAAAGGGGAACAGGCTCGGAGCGCCTTCGGGCTCGAGGTTAAGGGCGGGGGCGACCACCGCGGGCTGGAGCACGAAGAGCCCGGCGATCAACAGGGTGAGCCCGGTCACGAGTTGGTGGGAGTTCAGGAAGTCCCGCGGCTGAAGCAGCAGCCAGACCGGAAGCACCGACGCGATGAACGAATAGATGAGCAGGACCCACACCCAGGTCAAGACAGAGATTTCTCGGATCGCCGGAAAAGCGTTGGCGAAGGCCTCGCCGTAGAAAATGGCCACGAGAAGCACGGCGTAGCCCACTAGGGAGGGGACGAGGATCGGGATGCCGTGCCGGTAGGTGAGCCAGCCGAGAGTCACCGCCACGATGATCTGGACATTGATGGGAAAAATTGAACTCGGGGTGGAGACGAACAGGGTGGCGATGATGTACGCGAAGACCGCGAGCACGACCCAGACAAGCAGGCTGATAATGACCAGGAAGAGGGTCTTGACTCGAGGACTGATGACATCGCCGGCGATTTCGCCCATGGACCGGCCGCGATGCCGGGCGCTGATGACCAAGGCGGCAAAATCGTGGGTCGCCCCCATGAAAAGGGTGCCCAGGCAGACCCAGACCAAGGCGG
>LWDU01033530.1_pt1 | contig 14547 bp, 11 predicted proteins | sample 727161 | NCBI WGS metagenome assembly LWDU01 (sample SAMN04566230, study PRJNA314399) | hydrothermal vent metagenome | isolation source: deep sea hydrothermal plume seawater | place: Mexico: Gulf of California, Guaymas Basin | collected 2004-07-11 | reverse complement strand
ATGCATCTTGGCAACCAGACCCCTCGTCTAATCCGACGCTAGCGATTCTGCAGTTACTCCTGATTCACGTTGGCATGTCCTACTTTGTACTTTCCACGACCGGTCCGCTGGTGCAAAGCTGGTTCGCCCGCAGTCTCACCGAGGGCACACCCTATCGATTATATGCTCTGTCGAGTGTCGGTTCTCTGGTCGCATTAATTGCCTACCCGCTGTTTGTCGAAGTCATGTTCGATACCACCCGACAGGGCTGGATTTGGTCCGCAGGATTTCTAGGGTTTGCGATATGCATCACGATTCTCGGGCAATACTGTTTTCGGGCCCCCGCAACTCAAGATATTGATCAAACCGAATCGCCAGCTGTACTCAAAAACACACCTCCTCTGCAGATTCTTAAATGGATTGCTCTGGCCTGCTTGCCCTCAATATTACTGTTAGCCATCACTGATCAATTAACGCAAGATGTTGCTGTAACGCCTTTCCTGTGGGTCCTCCCACTAGCAATCTACTTGTTGAGCTTCATCATTTGTTTTGATCGGCCCGCCTGGTTCAATCGCTCATGGTATGCAACTGCCACCGCTCTGCTTATCCTTATTCTTAGCTTGCTCTATATACGCGAATCGGTCGATGCGTTTTTCGGCGGGAGTTTGCTGCAATCACTTGCGGAGAGCTTGATCGGTACCACGGCCTTAATGGCAGCTACTCTATTCGCCATTTGCATGCTGTGCCATGGTGAACTATATCAACTCCGTCCCGTAAAAATAAAACTCACTCAATATTACGTAGCGATTTCCATCGGCGGGGCCCTCGGCGGGTTCTTTGTCTCAGTTATTTGCCCGCTCCTGTTCACTCAATATCATGAATTTCATTTGGGCCTCGTAGTTGCGTTTAGCGCTGCTGCAGTCCTGTTATTGCGATTAATACTCAATAAACCCGCCGTCACACAACTCGCCGTGGCACTTCCCGTCGGACTAGCATTCGGCATTGTTCTCGTAAGTCAATGGGGAATGACTCAGACTGACGCACTTGTCGCCACTCGCAATTTCTACGGTGTCCTGCAAGTCACCACGACCGCAGCGACGGACACCACACCTGGAGTTAAAGAAATGCGTCACGGTAGAGTTGTTCATGGAGCACAACTTTTGAATCCATTATTACTGCGCGAACCAACGACGTATTACGGTCGAAAAAGCGGTATCGGACTCGTCTTCAACACGCTCAATAACGTCGGCACATCAGGCACTCCAACACCTTTAGACATCGCGGCAGTCGGACTCGGTACCGGAACCCTTGCCATATACCCAACAAAAATTGATCGCATGACATATTTTGAAATCAATCCGGACGTCATACGACTAGCCGAGGAACACTTCACTTTCCTTCAATCCGCCGCTGCAATCGTAAAAACCATCACCATCGATGGTCGTTTAGGCGTAGCAACACTGCCTCAACGCTCAATCGATCTGCTCATTCTCGATGCGTTCAGCAGCGACTCCATTCCGACGCACCTGCTGACTGTCGAAGCGTTTGAAATCTATCTCGATCGACTGCGAACCGAGGGGGTCATATGCATTCACATCAGCAATCAACATCTTGATCTAACCCCTGTACTAGCTGGTATTGCGGCTCGTTTTGACCTTTCCATACGTACGGTTCAATCGCAAGGTAAGGTTACGACTACGGAAAGCACCGACGACGCGCTATGGTGTATTCTGACTACCAATGCGGTTGTGCTAGCATCCTTGGATCATCAAGTGTCCGTGAACAGAGTCGCACCGGAAAGTGCAATCGCACCGTGGACTGACCGATACAGCAATCTGTTGGGAATTCTGAAATGAGCAACAATCGCCAAATTCGCACATTACGCTGGCTGTGTGCAATTGTTGCTGTCCTCGCGATCACCGCGTTAACGGCAGCCGTGGACCATTTTGGGATGACGACATTATTCAACCGAGCGCTGCCGTGCTTGGTTTTCTGCACAACCGTTGTGGTATTCGTAGCGGCGATAGTTGGACTATTTGCACCGCAACAACACTGGCAATATCCGACGACACAACTATTCCAACTGACGCCCCCCCATCTCGATCCGCTGGAAACAACCATCTTCCCTTGTAACGACAACTCAGCACGAAGTGGTTTATTAATCATCTACGCATTTTTGACGTTTGCAGTAGTCGCCAGTCGGTTCTTTGTTCTGCATCAAGACCCAACTCACAGTGACCCCGCTGCATTCCTCAGGTTTGCTGAAGAAGTTCGCGGCTTCGGCGGTCCTCTGGAACTCGTCAAACAGCTTTACAGCGGCCAATACACCCAAGCCAACCAACACCCTCTGGTGATTGGAATCCTCTCACTCAATCCAACTTTAACATTTGCCAAGTTAATCAGCCTCTGCGCTGGCTTTGGAACATTATTGTTGGTGCTGTTGCACGTCTACAAAAAACACGGTGTCTGGCCTGCAACTCTTGTAATAACACTGCTCAGTACAAATTCCGCCTTCGTCTATTTTGCCGCGCTCGCCACCTGCGAAAGCCTGCTGATCTTGATCATGACGAGTGTCTGGGTTTTACTGGATTGGCAGTCAACACACGCACTATCAATGCGGCGCTGGTTTTTCATCGGTGCGCTTTTAGGACTGGCGTATTTAACCAAAGGAACCGCTCCTATTTTTCTATCCGGTGTCGTGGCGGGTTGTTTTGTAACGCGCTGGACGACTGTCGAATCCAGTAACATCAAACAACGACTGATAAGTTCGCTGCTGCCTGTGCTTGTCGTATGCGTAGGCTGGATCGTTGTCGCGCATCCACTACTGATACGCAACGTTAAAGTCTATGACAATCCGTTATACAGCGCTAATCAAACATTCTTCTACATGGATTCCTTTCCCAACGGGATTGATCCGTTTGAGCAAGTTGCAGCAATGGGCACTCCCGCGGAGATTCGAGCAAACTATTTAGCAACCCACAACTTGGCAGACATGACAAATCGGGCGATTACCGGAACAGGGTGGCAAAGCTACATTTTCATTCGTTCACTTGGGCCAACTCCGCTTGACGACAGTCGCGTGCTGTTTGGAGTAATATTTTCATTACTAGCAGGCCTGTCACTGCTTCACGAATCAACGATGATTAAGACGACACTGGCAATTTGGATCGCCTTGAGTCTGCTGTTGTTTGGTTGGTACATTCCGATTGCTGCTGGGCAACGATTCATGGCACCGTTATTGCCGCTACTATTGGCGTATGCTGGTGTCGGCATGTGGCGCGTCATGTCCTATGCCCAACAATGGTCCCGGACGACCATTGTGTTAGTTTTCGGAGTCACCTGGAACGCAATTTGGCTCGTATGGACAACCATCGCCATCTGGCCATAGTGCCATTCATTGCCCCACGCTTTACCCGTTGTCATTTAAACTCTGTTGCCACGATTGCAACAATTCCAACGCCTTCATCGGCGTGAGGTTATTCAAATCTTGCTCTCGAACTTTTGCCAGCAACGGATGCTCTTCATACCCAAACAACGACATTTGAACGCCCTTTAATGCTTCTTCAGCGGAATCCGTAATCGGCACGGTTTGCACTCCGTGTGAGGCTTCTAGGTCGGCGAGGATTTCTTTGGCGCGGCGATTCACTCCGCGTGGTACGCCGGCAAGCCTGGCTACATGGATTCCATAACTTTTATCCGCACTGCCTGCGACAATTTTGTGTAAGAAAACGACCTCGTCATCAAACTCTTTTACCGCAACGTTTAGGTTTGACAGTCGCTCTAACTGGGACTCCAAATTCGTCAATTCATGATAGTGTGTGGCAAACAATGTTCGCGCTCGCACCTCTTCGTGGATATGTTCGATAATTGCCCACGCCAGCGAAACTCCATCATAAGTACTCGTCCCCCGCCCAATTTCATCAAGAATAATCAGACTAGATTCAGTCGCCGTATTCAATATCCTTGCCGTTTCTGTCATTTCCACCATGAACGTACTTTGGCCTCGCGACAATTCATCGCTGGCGCCCACGCGAGCAAATATTCGATCGGCGATGCCAATCACCGCTTTCTGAGCAGGTACAAAACTACCGACTTGCGCCATCAACGTAATCAGTGCGACTTGGCGAATATACGTGCTCTTTCCAGCCATATTTGGACCGGTAATCAACAGCAGGTTACTACCCTCGGAATCCGCCAAAGTATCATTGGCAATGAAAGTTCCATCCGGTTCGATAATGTCCAATACCGGATGTCGCCCGTCACGAATCTCCAACACCGGTTGCGTGCTCATTTCCGGACGACAATACCCTCGCAACACCGCTAACTCCGCCAGTGACAACAGCACGTCGAGTTGCGCAAGTTGGTCAGCCGTTTGCTTCAGTGACAGTCGACAAGCTTGCACCTCGGCACGGACTTTCACAAATATTTCAAGCTCAAGTTGACGCGCGTTATCGTCCGCGGACAATATCTTTTCTTCGTGTTCTTTTAACTCTTCGGTGATATACCGTTCGGCATTCTTGAGCGTCTGCTTACGGGTATATTCCACCGGAACGCTGTCCTTGTTCGCGTTGGTCACTTCCAAGTAGTAACCGAACACTTTGTTAAACCCGACCTTCAAAGTGGGAATACCAGTGCGTTCCGCTTCACGTGCTCGATATTCGGCGATCCACTGTTTGCCACCAGCCGCAAGATTCTGTAGTTCATCCAGCTCCGCATCATAGCCAGAACGAATCATTCCGCCGTCGCGGGTGGTCAACGGACATTCATCGACGAGTGCCCTGTCTAGCAATTCACATAACTGGTCGTGCGGGTCGATATTCCCGCGAACCTCTATCAGCAGGTTACTCTGACACGACACGAGGTCATTGAGAATGGGAGGCAACTGTTTTAGTGTCGTGCCAATTTGCCCAAGATCGCGGGGGCTAGCACGACCGGTAGAAATACGAGCCAGTAAACGCAAAATATCATACACTTCTCGTAGCTGCTGGCGTACTACGTCGCGCAGTCGATTGTCACCACACAGTTCCTGAACCGCATCCAGCCGTTGCTCGATCTGGTCGCAATCTGTTAAAGGGTTCCCTACCCAGTCGCCTAACAATCGCGAACCCATCGCTGTGGCCGTCTTATCCATTACGGAAAGTAACGATCCTTCGCGGTTACCATCGCGAATCGTACGCGAGATTTCCAAGCTACGACGAGTCGCTTCATCAATTTCAAGCCTATCGCCAACTCGATAGGGCAGTAGATTTTCAAAATGATCGAGTGATGTTTTTTGAGTCGTGTGCAAATAATCCATCAATGCACCCGCTGCTCGAATCGCGGGACGATCATCATCGGTGAATCCAAAGCCTTCGAGATGATGAGTTTGGAATTGTCTGGCTAAGGCGGTTTCGGCGCTATCGTGCGAAAATGCCCAGGCCGGACGGCGCGTTGAACTGTGCGTCTTCGTCAATAATAACTTCGGCAGGACCAATCCTTACGATTTGGTCTGCTAGTTGACCCAATGTACAAACCGACGCCAAAAATCTGCCGGTGGATAAGTCAGCCCATGCCAAACCGATGCGAGCGTCGTTCGGATCTTCAAGTAAAGCCGTTTTACGTCGACTATCATCCACGTCCTTGACGATGGCCAGTAAATAGTTACTTTCGCGTGGATCGAGCAGAGCTTCGTCGGTGAGTGTACCAGGTGACACGATACGTACAACTTCACGCTTAACCAGGCCCTGCGCTTCCTTGGGATTTTCAACTTGGTCACACACGGCCGCGCGATGTCCAGCCTTGATCAATCGAGCCAAATAACCATCGAGTTGATGGTATGGAAACCCTGCCATCGGAATGGGATTCTCGCTTTTATCACGACTCGTTAGTGACAATCCGAGTACACCCGACGCAATCCGCGCATCCTCGTGGAATAGTTCGTAGAAATCACCCATCCGAAACAACAACAGCGCATCACCGCAGACGGATTTTGCGTCATCATATTGCTGCATCATTGGGGTTTTAGCCATAGCGGTCGATTTTAACTCGCTTCAATAAAAAAAGAAACATACCCACGGGGAGGCAATTCTTCAACAGCAGGCATTCCGCCTATTGAGCGACCGTCGTCGCAATTGCCCACTGACCTTCGTTCTCATCCACACCCAGCACAAGCTTTTGAATATTCGTAATCCCCTGCACTTTCAGTGCCGACAGCAAGCGTTCACTAATATATTCAGCCAACCGTTCCGCCGTAGTATTATTCATTGGTAAGATCGCGCAATCGTCGAGCGGAAAAATCCAACGACGATCTTCAAAGGTGACAAGCACTTCTTTTGCATCTGCCTGCACCTTTATCGTCGGGTGCGATTCGGGTAATAACATCCGGTGGTCTAGTTCTTGAGTAATCGCTTGCAAAGCATCACGCAATGCGATGAAGTCGATTACATATTCATTTTCATCCAAGGGACCATAAACTTCGGCGAATACTCGATAGTTATGACCGTGCAATCGTTCGCAAATATTTCCAGCGAAGGTAATAAAATGAGCCGCACTGAAAATCAAGCTCTCTTTTTCCAACTTTACGCAGTATTGTTTTGTCATTTTATATCCATGCACATGTGTGCGTTTGCCCCTATCACATTCAGTATCATTGTTCTGTCGGCAGCCATCCTTCGATCAGCCCCACGAATATTGCAGCGCCAATAAAATCGGCCGTCGTTCCTGGGTTGCGCCGATGTCCATCACTACGCAGCCAGAAATCGAGTTCACTGAGATCACGCACATAAAGATCTAAATCCTGAGCACCCGCATCCACAACAACACGTGCACGCCGCGCCGCTTCCTCAGCAATTTCAACACCGCACTTCCTAGCAATCAAGCTATCTGGGTGTTGACTCATAAATTGTACATGGGTTTCTACAATTGCTTCAGTCAGAATCATCCCTGCCTCTAATTTTTCTCGAAGTGGTCGAACCGCATCCGCAAACAGATCAACGAAACCGTTTCCATATTGAGCTGCAATCAGATCGTGATCTTGCGCTGCGGACATCGCTTCAAGTAAAGAATCCGGAGCAGCATCTGCGATATCCATCGATTCAACTTCCCCCATTCCTCCTGCGTCTGCGAGTGCAATGGCCTGATATATATCTTGAGCATCTGCGGCGGTTAATTCGTTCAGTACGATTGGCATGGCAGTTTCGTCAAATACAGTCGCTTTAGCGAGTGGTGCCATGAGCAGCATCAACCCAAGATTTGTATTCGTCGACACAACGGATTGAGTTGCTTGTATCGCGGCCAACACCAGACTCCCAACTCGGAGTTGCTTTGCTAGGTCAAATACGGGTCCAATCGCGACTGCACTGGTTTGAAAATCATAAAACGTCAAATCTTCAAAGTCCGCGCCGCGGTGAACATTCCCAGGTTTGGGTGCGGACACTTCCAACAGGCAAGCTAGCGTGGCCATTTGTCCTAGCGATTGTTGTGCCATCTTCATTCGCCACTAGCCGTCAAAACGGATGTCGTAGTTGTATCGAGAAACGTTGAAATCGCTGTCAGGACGTCTGCTTTGGCATCCTCTAATACATAATGACCCGCATCGGCAATTTTCAGGACACTAGCCGCGGGAAAAAGTTCTTGGAATTTACTTAGGCACTTAGAGGAAAAACACCAATCCTGCATGCCCCAAATAAGCTGGATGGGATTATCTGCTAAGTGATTGAGATTTTTTTCGATTTGCACAAGTTCATTGTAAACGTGGTGGGATTTAGAAAACGGGATGTCCTTGACGAAGGCGTCGATTGCCACTCGGTTTGCATAACCTTTATAGGGAGCCAACAAACCAGCTTTAGCAATACCTGATAATTTCGTGCGGCTCATTGTCATCCGAGTGGCTGGACCGGCAAATAGATTGAGTCGCCGAATCGCCAACGATCCAAGCCAGGGAAAGCGTAACGCAAAAATACGCCAAGGGATATACAACGGCGGGAATGCCCCCGTATTTAGAATCGTCAAACTACGGATTTTCTCTGGGAATTTCCCCGCCATCCCCAAGCCGATGGGACCACCCCAATCGTGCACCACTAAATGCACGCCATCCAACTCCAAGTGTTCCATTAGCAGTGTTAGATTTTGAATGTGTTGCGTCAGTGTGTAGGGATACCTCTGGGGCTTGCTGCTCAGGCCACAACCAACGTGGTCGACGGCTATCGCACGATAGCGATCCTGCAGGGATTGTACGAGGTGCCTATAGTAAAAAGACCAGGTTGGATTACCATGCACCATCAAAACCGGTGGGCCAGATCCTTCGTCCACATAGTGCAGACGATTCCCATCATCCAATTCCATGAAATTAGATTTAAAAGGATATTCGCCTCTCCAAAGTTCGTCGGTCATGTCTACCCTAAACCACCTTCTCGCGTTGTTTTGCTTATACTTACCGACTCGACTTGCTTTTACGGTGATACCACCGCGCCAGTTGCCTAGACGTCAGCGATGGGAATATTCTATCCTGCCAAACCCCAATCAATGCTTTCCATGACAAAATGCTTTCACGCCTACCTTTTTCAATCGCTCGGACTATTTTTCGAGCAACAACCTGCACGCTCATGCCTTTATCCGACTTACCCGCTTGAGGCCCCGCCAACAATGAGTCAAAGAACTCCGTTCTGGTAGTGCTTGGACTTACTAGTACAACATCAATCTGCTCATTTGACAACTCGGCACGTAACGCATCGGAGAATCCATGCAGAGCGAATTTACTAGCGCAATATTCGCTATTTCCTGGCAAGGCAACGTGCCCTAACACTGAGCCGACATTACAAATCACTGGAAACTGTGCTCGGCGTAAATGTTGGAGATGACCGCGAATCAATTCCAAGGGAGCAATGACGTTTACGTCCATTATTTGCTGCAGATATTCAGGCTTGGAGTCGGCAAATGCTTGGTGCGAACCGATGCCGGCGTTGTTAATTAGGACGTCCAGAGTTGAATCCCAATGAGTATCGACCCACTGGATCATTTCCGCTCGAAAGTCACCACATGTTATGTCACCAGCAAGACAATGAATCGTACCTGAGCATTCTTTGACTGCCGCTTGCAGTGTCGTCAGACGCTTTTCACGACGAGCGACTACTAGGATTTCATTTCCTGTGGCCGCCAACTGTTGAGCTAGGGCGTAACCGATGCCGCTCGAAGCTCCTGTCAGCAATATTCGTTTTGATTGTAATTTTCGTTTTGCCATGAAGCGTCAGGCCTCTTCCGTCATTTGCCGTAGACGTTGACCGTCTTCCGAAACCTCGGAAACGGTTGCCTGCGTGCGGTCGATTTGTCCTGCGAATTTTGCGGGCATACGACAATGTATCGAAACGGTCGTATTAGAGAACTGCTTGGAAAGCACTTCGCCCCGTGCCGCAATGAAAGCCATGAGTTTTCCATTGGAGACATCCGTTTGCACATTCAGTTCTAAAAAAGAACGACTCAACGCATCACTCACTGCCATACTCAGGTTATCAAACCCCTCTTTAGTGACAGCGCTAATCGCAACGGCATGTGGGTAGCGATTCAGGATCACATCCAACAATTGCGGAGTTGGCATTTGATCGATTTTATTGATAACAAGCAGCGTGTCCTTTTCTTCAATTTCGATTTCTTCGAGCACTTGGTAAACCGCTTGAATTTGTTCGTACACGGCTGGGTTAGCACCGTCGGCAATGTGCAGCAGTAAATCGGCATGCCGCGCTTCTTCCAAAGTTGCTTTAAAACTCGCGACAAGCCGATGGGGAAGATTCTTGATAAACCCGACCGTATCGCTAAGGAGGATCGGGCCCCAGTTTGGCAAATGCCAGCGGCGGGTTCGCGTGTCTAGTGTGGCGAACAGTTTGTCTTCAGCTAATACATCTGCTGCTGTGAGAGCATTCATAACCGTGCTTTTACCGGCATTTGTGTAACCCACGAGCGACACAGTCATCACGTCACTGCGTGATTGCACCAGTCGTTCTTTGCGTTTTTCGATGACTTGCAATTCTTTCCGTAAATCACTGATGCGTTTTTCCACTAAGCGGCGATCAACCTCTAACTGTTTTTCGCCAGGTCCGCGCATACCGACCCCCATTTTGACTCGGTCCAAGTGAGTCCACATGCGTTTAAGGCGAGGCAATGAGTATTCAAGTTGAGCAAGTTCCACGGCCAGTCTTGATTCAGGCGATGAAGCGTTTGAAGCAAAAATGTCGAGTATCAGTTCTGTGCGGTCGATGACTTTTACATGGACCGCTGTTTCGAGGTTACGGGTCTGAGCGGGACTTAAGTCGTTGTCAAAAATGACGACATCTGCTTCGTGGTGTTCAACCAAGGCTGCAAGTTCTTCGACTTTTCCTTTGCCAAATGCGGTAGCCACGTTCATCGAGTTTCTGCGCTGTGTGATACCAGCAGCGATCTTCGTTCCTGCGGTTGAAGCCAACCGTTCGCATTCGACCAAGGCATCGTCTAAGTCTTCATCTTGGGAAAACAGCACTTTTGCTAAAATCGCGGTTTCTCGAGCTAAACTTTGCTTGCGCTGATGTTCCTGCACGTGTAGTGATTTTCCTTGACGGTGGGGAAAGATATTTATGAAATATCCGGTTTAATCAATATTTGATTATAACGTTAAATGATTAGTTTACCTACGCAGCCAACATCGGATTCGGACTGATTCCAGCACAATCGTTGTTGCATAATTGCTTCTTAAACGTAGTCGCTTTATACTGATACCAAAAGCGAAACCATTTATTTACAGCATTACAAATCACTATTGGATTATTCCCCACTATGACAACTGCCGCAGAAAACAAATCGCGTCGTCGATTCCTACAATCAACCACCGCTGCCACACTTGCAGCTGCAACGACACCCCTACTAGCCGCCCCAAAACAACCACAACCGATTCGGTTGCAAGCAGCAGTCAGGATTGCCCGTAAGCCAATTTATACAATCTCGCTCGCACAATGGTCACTGCACCGCACTCTTCGCTCCGGCAAACTCGATAACCTCGACTTTGCTAAGGTCACGAAAGAAGAATTCGGAATCAATGCGATTGAATACGTGAACTCTTTCTTTAAGAGCAAAGCAGAGGACATGACGTATCTTAAAGACCTTAAAAAACGTGCGAAAGATCATGGTGTGACAACCAATTTGATCATGATCGATGGTGAGGGCCGACTTGGTGACCCCGATAATGCAAATCGCACAAAAGCTGTTGAAAACCACTACAAATGGGTGACCGCGGCGAAGTTCCTAGGCGGGCACTGCATTCGAGTTAACGCTGCATCCGCAGGTGAATATGATCAACAACTGGAACTCGCAGTTGATGGCCTCCGACGCGTGAGTGAATTCGCAGCGACTCATGATATGAGCGTCATTGTTGAAAACCACGGCGGGCTCTCGTCCAACGGAAAATGGCTGGCTGCTGTCATGAAAAAAGTCGGCTTAAAGAACTGTGGTACGCTTCCCGATTTTGGTAACTTCCACGACTACGATCGCTATCTTGGAGTCGAAGAAACGATGCCGTTTGCTAAAGCAGTTAGCGCCAAGAGTCACAATTTTGACGAACAGGGCAACGAAACCAAAACCGACTACCTAAAAATGATGAAAATCGTTCTTTCCCATGGCTATCATGGTCATGTCGGCATCGAGTACGAAGGCGGAGGCCTTCCAGAAATGGAAGGTATTCGAAAAACCAAGGCTTTATTGCTCAAAGTACGTGAACAGCTGACAAAAAGCTAACAAGTGTCTCGGTTTTCACCATCGTTGGCCTAAAAATATGGCGCACGAACGTCCATTAACCTCAATCCCTATAACTAGGACATTTGGTATATGCGATAAACTCGCCTGCGCAATAATTAGGCAACTAGTCGGTGGTGATTCACTGCGCAGCGCTGCCTAAAAAACTGGCAATCGCGACCTTGTCCGCAAAACACGGTATTTATAGCGTTTTTCGGATCGATTTGACGCTCTCGAAACAATAACAGCAGAAAGACAGTCACTGTTATTTATCGAGGGGAGTTCGATGACATCGATCAAATCAAGTTCATTTAAGGACAACCGCACAACACAAACCAAGCTAGAGCCTCGGCCCAGATATTATGACCAACATGGGAACGCGATTTTAGCTCCGGTTTCTAATATCCAAACGTTACCTAGCACAGAGTCGGATCCTGGTGACTCCGATAATCCTATTTCCGTGAAGCAACGACGCCAAGCGGTGCAAAAGGCATTAGCGATGTCGTGGGAAACCAACGATTGGGAGGATTTCTTTCGCGAAATAATGAGCATGCAAGGGTTGATTCACCAAATGTTCCCCAGCGTCATACAACGCCGTGAATTTGAAACAACTCCAGAATATGTTGAGATCCAACACATGATGGCTGAGATGCGCGGTCGGCGCAAGAAGCGACGACAGGACCGGGAAAAAACTCGCGTGATCACCGTCCGCCTACCAGAAAGCCTGCACGCTTCACTGCAACACGAAGCCGAGCAACTTGACACCAGCATGAACAAACTCTGCATATCCAAGTTGCTCCAAATAATTGACAAGCAACTCGTCCAATAAAAAAGTCCGCGCGTATATTAACGGCCAGTCATTCTCCTGCGGCGGACTCTACCTCTACTCGCGGGTAATCGGCAATTCGTAGCAGGCAACGGTGGTGGCATTTCGCACAATCAACTTGTTATCGTAAACAGCTGGATTTGCCCAACTGATACCGTCGAGTGCTTCGACCGTATACAAATTATCAAACCCAGTTTCGTGTGGCCGCAGAAAATGCAGTGGGCCATCTTCATCTTGGACAACAATAATATCGTCAATCATCAAAATCTGGCCGTGATTGAACCGCCCCCTCTTCCACACCCGTTCGCCCGTGGAAATTCGAACACACTCTAGAATCCCATCCGATAATCCGTAAGCCAAATCGTCGACTGCCACAATGTTCGTATACTTCGTTTTTAGGACTCGAGCGTTTTCCCAAATTATTGCCGTACTCCAGTCACCATCGGCCTCGGAAACTGAAAACAAAGCCGCCCCTGTACCGTACCCTTTGCTAATCCACAATCGGTCATCTCCAACAGGAACCGCCTGACTATTATTAGCTCCACTCGTACTCGAACCGGGCCAGGGATGTTCCCACAGCACTTTACCCGTTTCAATTTCGTGCCCTGACACCGTACTTTCATTGACACTCACAACTTGCCTCTGACCACTCAACATCATGACTATCGGAGATGCGTAACTCATTTGCACTTTCCCAGCTCGCCACCGCTCTTCACCCGTTTCTTGGTCAAATGCGACGAGTGAATGAAAAGGACCTCCTGGTGCGCCACCAAGCGGGACAACGACGAGTCCATCCACAGCCAATACAGAGGTACTACGCCCCCAAGCGAGGACCTGCTTCTCTTTTTTTGGAGTCGATCCAATCATATCGAGTAGCTCTTTTTCCCACAGCACATCACCTGATTCACCCGCAAGACACACAAAGTGACCAGTCGCTCCGACACTATATACTCGACCTCCAACAATTGCCGGTGTCGCCCGCGGTCCAACACCACCAAGCAACGTAGCATGACGCTGTTTCACCGTATGAACCCATCTAAGTACTCCGCATTCGCTGTTGAGATCATAACAACTAACAACCTCCTCGTCCCCACGTTGCTCACAGGTTACAGCGAACCCGTTCACTATCGCAAAAGAGGACCACCCTGCACCAATGTCATGTTTCCACAATCGCTTAATGTTTTCCTCGTTAGGGTCCGCCGTCCAACTCGCATTGGAAACATGCGGATGCCCTGTGCGGCCTAGAAATCGTGGGTAATCCAATTTTCCATTTACGGCCTGCAAATCAACCGTACCTAACTCAACTTGAGCTGACGCCTGCTCCAGATTTTCATCGGCCAACTTCGTACCACGTAATTGAATCGTTGGCAACAACAAACCAGACACGGCTGTAATTTCAAACAAAAGGGCACCTACCCCTACAAGCAACGGCACACCGACAAGTACACCCAGTCGCACTCGCGCAGTAGCGCAACTAAAGATCACAAATCGCACATACAACACGAAACCTAAGATCATTAACATAAATGCGCTTAATACATTGTTCATAGCGCGATCATTCGGCACGGTCCAGTGTGACACCGCAAGACAAAGAATGGTAATTCCAAACACAATTACAAACCATCGTGGAAATATCAATGCGCGCTGTTCGCGCCGATACCCCTTAGCTGCGACTGATTCCAATTGTGGGGAGGGTTCCTGTGACTGATTCATTTCAATAACACTCGGAGCACAAATTACAATATAACGAAAATCATGTCATAAACGAGGAAGTGACTGGGCTATAAGCCGGGTTTTGTAATTACCGAAGTAATGATGGTCATTCATCTAGGACGACAATTGCTTGCCGTCTCAAGCAGCCTACCCGAAAGTCAACGAGAACGAGCCGCTCTCGGGGCACTTGCGCACCCTTCCTTCCTGTTTGGCTTTGCTTCCAATGGGGTTTACCTAGCCACACAGGTCACCCTGCATGCTGGTGAGCTCTTACCTCACCGTTTCACCCTTACCTGTTT
>LWDU01041198.1_pt1 | contig 14549 bp, 12 predicted proteins | sample 727161 | NCBI WGS metagenome assembly LWDU01 (sample SAMN04566230, study PRJNA314399) | hydrothermal vent metagenome | isolation source: deep sea hydrothermal plume seawater | place: Mexico: Gulf of California, Guaymas Basin | collected 2004-07-11 | reverse complement strand
AAAGTGGGAACCCCTGTGTATGTAGAATTAAATTACAAATGTAATACAGCTTTCCAAGTCGGTGTTATTGCAAATTATGATCAACCACCTGTTATCATACAGTCTATTCTTACAATAAATCCTAAACTAGAGTGGAATAAAATTTATATTGATTTGACCTCTGCTATAATTAACACTCAAAATGCAGACAGTCATAAAGTTTTTATCTCTATGAGGAGAGATATTAATAGTAATGAAATAGCCGAGTTATATGTTGATAATTTCAAAATTATATATTAAATTGAATAAAACAACACAACTCATAAAATATCTATTTTTTGATTTCTTATCGGCAGTAATATCGTGGACTTTATTTTTCAGCTATCGTAAGGTTTTTATAGAAGAGTTAGCAATTGATTTTACCAATAAGTTTTATCTTGGCATTGTTCTCATCCCTATTTTTTGGATAATATTATATGGCGTAACGGGTACTTACAAAAACATTTTTAGAAAATCGAGACTGAAAGAGTTATCGGAAACATTTTACATAGTGCTTGTTGGCACAGTCATTATCTTTTTTGTTGCTCTACTTGACGATTATATCGACAACTATCGAACTTATTACAGTCTCTTTGTTGTTCTTTTTTGTGCGCATTTATTTTTCACTTCCCTTTTTAGGTTTTTACTCACCACTATTACTGCAAAAAAAGTCCATCAGAAAAAGATAAGTTTTAATACCCTTATAATTGGAAGTAATGTAAAAGCAATGGAAATGTACAAGGAATTAGAAGGTCAAAAATTATCGTGTGGATACAATTTTGTTGGATTTGTAAATGTAGAAGAAAAATCGCAATATCTGCTGAGTGAATTTATTCCTAAACTAGGAAGTTTAGAAGCTATTATTGAAGTAATAAATGAGTATAATATTGAGGATGTAATTATTGCAGTGGAGAGTGCTGAACACCATAAAATTGAAGAGATTATTGACCTATTGGAAGGTACCGATATCTATATTAAAATGCTACCGGATATGTATGATATTATTTCTGGAAAGGTAAAAATGAGCACTATTTTCGGAACTGCCCTTATCGAAATTGAGCACGATTTGATGCCTACTTGGCATTGGTTCTTGAAAAGAGTATTTGATGTAAGCGTTTCTTTATTTGTAATTATTATCCTTTCTCCTTTATTTTTAATTTCTGCGCTTTTGGTTAAGTTTTCTTCATCTGGAAAAGTTCTATTCAAACAAGAAAGAATTGGTTTACATGGTAGAGGTTTCAATATTATTAAGTTTCGTTCTATGTATGAAAATGCAGAAAGTAATGGGCCACAACTGTCCTCAGATGAGGATAAGCGAATTACACCTTGGGGAAAAATTATGCGCAAAATAAGACTGGATGAATTGCCACAATTTTATAATGTATTAATTGGTGAAATGTCAATTGTAGGGCCAAGACCTGAAAGACAATACTATATAAATTTGATAGCTGAAAAAGCCCCTCATTATCATCATTTACATAAAGTAAAACCAGGAATTACATCCTGGGGGATGGTAAAATTTGGCTATGCTGAAAATATTGAACAAATGATTGAAAGAATGAAATATGACATTTTGTATATAGAGAATATATCCTTTGCTTTAGATTTAAAAATTTTAATATACACAGTGCTAATTGTATTGCAAGGCAGAGGAAAATAGATAGGAAAAGAAATTAGACAAAAAACAAACAACTAATAAATGAAAAACATAACCGTAATTGGAGCTGGTACCATGGGCAATGGAATAGCCCATACTTTTGCCCAAAGAGATTTTAATGTAAACTTGGTTGATATATCGGCAAATGCATTGGAAAAAGCAATTTCCACTATCGGTAAAAATCTGGATAGAATGGTAAAAAAAGAGAAGATTACAGAGAAAGAAAAGATTAGCACGCTATCTAATATTACAACTTATACTGATATATCGGAAGGGGTTAAAGGAGTGGATTTAGTAGTGGAAGCAGCTACTGAAAATAAAGAGTTGAAACTGAAGATTTTTGGGCAATTGGATAATGTGTGTGATGAGCATACTATTTTAGCCTCAAATACCTCATCCATCTCAATAACTGAAATTGCTACAGTAACCAATAGGGCAGAAAAAGTGATTGGAATGCACTTTATGAATCCTGTTCCTATTATGAAACTGGTAGAAGTAATAAGAGGTAAAGCAACTTCAGATCAGGTTACTTCTACAATAATGGAGATGAGTAAAACTCTAGGCAAAATTCCTGTTGAAGTGAATGATGCTCCAGGGTTTGTGGCTAATAGAATACTCATGCCAATGATTAATGAAGCCATTTATACTTTGCATGAGAATATATCTTCTGTTGAAGGAATTGACACGGTAATGATGTTAGGCATGTCGCATCCTATGGGACCCTTGCACTTAGCTGATTTTATTGGTCTAGATATCTGCCTTTCGATTTTGGAAGTGATGCATGAGGGATTTGGTGGTAAAAAATACAGCCCCTGTCCTCTTTTAATAGAAATGGTAGCTGCTGGTAAATTAGGCATTAAATCAGGTGAAGGTTTTTATAATTACTCTGATGGATCCAGAAATAAAAAAGTTGCTGCACAATTCAGTAAAAACTAATTCAACCTTCCTTCCAATTTTGCTTGTAGAATAATATGTTCAATTAGCATGTCTTCTCTATCATTTACTGGGTCGTATTTAGCTTTCAAATTGTTATCGTAAAACTTGGCTAAAGTTTGCCAAAAAAAAGCATTGAATCTTCCTCTGTATGATTTTACTAGCTCATAAGAGGTGATTTTGGTTTCCCGAAAAATCAGCTTTACCAATATCCGTCCCTCACTCATGGTTAGGTTTTTTAGTTGCTCGGTATATTCTTCTTTTATCCATTTAGCTACCTCTTTGGTGTAGCGTTTTTTATGCCTTCTTTTCGGAATAGAATCTAAGCCAATTTGAATTTTTTCTAGTTTTACTTTTGCCGACAAAGCATAAGGATATACTTTCAATACTTTTCTTTTTAAGATGTAATAGCGCAATTTTTCATCATAATCCTTAAAAGCCAAAATCTCTACTTCTGGCACTTTGGAAAGAATGATAGTATCTTCATCAACTATTGTAAATTCTTTAATAGTAGGTTTTACTTGCGCCCTTACAAATAGTCCAAAACCTAAAAAAACTAGAAGAAAAAGTATCTTCTGAAATTGCATCTTATTTTTGAAGAATGAGTTTGTGTTCAGTGCTAGCATTAGCAGTTGTTACTTTTGCAAAATATATGCCATTATTGAGTTTGCTTAAGTCCAAATAAAATTCGAGAGCATTTACATCCAAAAATTCAAATAATAATTTACCACTTACATCCATAATTGAAATGGATTCCATTGGCATATCGCTACTTATTTCGCACATACCTTTTAGTGGATTAGGATGCACTGCAATTTGATGTATTTGTTCATTTAGCCCTGTATATATTGCTGTAAAATTAGCAGACAAAATATCACAGCCATTATGATGAATCTCAACCGTATAAACACCAGTTTGAGAAATGGTAATGCTAGAAGAATTTGCACCATTTATCGCTACCCCAGCAAAATACCACTGATAAACATATAATGGATTGTTAGTTGTAGAAAGCTGATTTCCATTTTGAACTATTGTTGGTATAGGAAGTGGAGGATTCAAAACAGCTGTAATCTCCTTATATTCTGATTTGCAATTTTCTTGCACTTGCAAGTTATAATAATAATACCAGTTGTCCTGAGTGCTTGTGATATTCGCTCCTGTAAAAGATAATAAGCTTCCTATATTTTGAGGGAAAGTAGCGCCATTGTTATTTCTAAAAAGCCCTGAGTTGGAATACTTTAAGCCCAATTGCAAATCTGTTCCAATAGGAATATCAAAATCTAAATTCAAAGTTTGCTTCCCAACTATTACTAAAATAGTAGTATCATCCAAAACAGTTCCATTATTATCTCTCAACTCAAAGGTAATGGTATTGGCAATATCAGCATATACATCAGCCGACACTAAATTACACTCTGAGAAACAATCAAATATCATATATCTTAAGCCATAATAAAAAGCCCCTCCTCCAATATTGGTATCTAGCGGCCCTCCAAAAACAGGGGGAGAATTTTCAGTTAAATAATAATTAGTGGCAGTATTCAGTATTGGGGTGTTAAATACATTTCCAGTAAAAATAGAATTTCCAGATGTAGTATCGTTAAACCAATTAATTTGTCCTGTGGAAAAACTTATCAAATTGAAAGAACTTGAATCGGCACAAATAGTGTCGTTATAAGCAATAGGTGCAGTATTATAAGTCACAGCGATATAATTGTTTTGAATAACAGAATCACTTCCTAAAGCATTAGAAACAGTTAGACTTACCGTATAAACCCCTTGGTTTTGATAAGTATGTGTTGGATTTTGCTGAGTAGAAGTTGTGCCATCTCCAAAATCCCAAAGCCAAGTGTTTGGCATATTTAAGCTAAGGTCAGTAAAACTAATAATGCCAGAACAACTATTGGTGCTACTTGCCATTATTATTGCAAAAGGTGGTGCCACACATCCACTATTTGTGGGTTGCTCATTTATTGCAACTGCTCTTCTCCCCTTTTTAGTTGGGCTAATATAGGCACGAATACTAAACCAGCTATCAGTAAGACCAACTGTTGTATTATGGTAAAATGCAGAAATCCCAGTAGAAGAAGTGATGGAATCCATATATTTTTGGCCAAGCATGGATATTTCATACCCACTTGCTCCTGTTACTGGGCTCCAGTAAAAGTAAATAGAATCAGGGCAAGTCCAATCCACCACAAAGTTTTGAGGGATATTAAGTATGGTAAAATTAGCATCCGATTGATCACTTTGTGCTCCTCTGCTTACTCGCATTAATGCATATCCAGTAAAATTGTTTGGAACTGTCCAGTTATAATAACGAATAGAAGAATTCACATTAGAGGAAATAGTAGTCCAGTTAGTTCCATTATTGATGGAATATTCCAAAGTAAAGGCACTAGTATTTCCAAAAGCATCCCAACGAATCATTTCATTTTCTCCTGGTACCAATCCTTCCCCGCCATTGGGGTAAGTAAGCGTTACTGCCTCTGATATAATATCATAAACTACATAATAAGTTTGCGGACCATAAGGAACGGAAGTTCCTGTAACCGAAAGAGAATAATTCCCAGCCACAGGATTATCTAGAGTTACTTGCTCCATATTGTTTCTGTCATCTACCCCTCTTGTTGCGGGCTGATTCAAAATGGTTGCATTGGCAGTATGGTCTAACACCCAAGGTAGATAATTGGTTCCGTTTGGAGTAGTCAATTCGATATCCAAGTTATTGATAAGGGCAATACTTGCACTAACACTTGCTTCTTTATCGTGCCAATAAACCATTACTTTTAGCTGCTCAGTTCCAGTAGGGATAGTAATATTATGGGTATTATTTCCCAAATGCGAGATACTATCTTCATTATAACTTTGAGTTTCCAAAATTTGAACAGCACGCAAAGCATTTACCTCTCCCCAACCGTATTTAAAATCAGGACCAGAATTACCCAAATCATCAGCAGAATTTAGTAAAATTCCTTTCATTAATCCTGAAGGTGGATTCACTCCTGCATTTAGTTCTTTGTATGCTTGGTATAACTGCCCCATCACCCCGGCAATTCCAGGGCAAGCCATGGATGTTCCAGTATAAGTATCATAATCATTAGTGGAAACAGTGGAATAAACAGAAGTTCCTTTTGCTCCAATATCTGGTTTTATTCTGCCATCATGAGCAGGTCCTCTACTAGATGAATTTGCCAAACCACTAGAAGAGTTGAGGTTTGCAGTAGCAATCACATTTTTAGCTTGTTTGTGTCCTCCTGTTACATTTCCCCAATTACTTCCTGCCCCATAACCACAATCGCTAGTGCCATCATTTCCTGCAGAAAAAATATGAATCAAAGAAGGGTATTGCCTTATTTGCTCATCTAAATCTCTTGCTAAAGTGGTATAGCCTGCATTACAGCCATTAGAATATGATTTAGAAGTTATGATTACATCACTATTTTGGTAAATTCCAGGAACACTATAATAATTGTTATTGGAGGAAGAATACACATACAAAAAGGCAGCATCTGCCATTCCTCTGCCATAAGGATCCAGATTACCTGCTCCCATAATAGTTCCTGCAACATGGTCGCCATGGCTTCCACCACTGCTACTCACAGCACTTTGGTCTAATCTCCCTTGGTAATCGATATGTGGGCCTATTTCTCCATCATCTTGCATCATGATATTGATACCTTCTCCATTGTAATGTCTTCCGCTTGTGTATTCTGCATTGATAACATTGGAGCGGTGAAGCGTTCTCCCGCTTTTGTTTTCAGGATAAGATGGTGGATCTATTGGTGCAATAAAATGCACAAAAGGATTGTTTGCTAATTTCTCTAAATTGGAAATAGAGGTGCTAACAATAAAAGCGTGCGCATAAGTGTTAATTTCTTTTACATTAAAGCCCCCTACTTTGAATTGTTCAAATGCTAAACTCAAATCAGCATCTTTATATATTAGAACTTCCAGCATGGCATTATCGCCATCTTTTGCCCAATCTGGGCAATTTCCGTTTTGAAGTTTTGGATGTATTTTTTGAGTGGCTTTTACAGGAAGCAGTGCGTTTACCTTAAAAGATTCCAACTTATTTTTGGTAATATTTTTAGAGAGCGAAACCAAAAAAGTATTGTTTGGAATGTATTCCAAAAAGTGAACCCCTAGTTTTTCCATTTTTTGTTTTCGCTTTGTACTTGGCAAAACAGAAAACTGCATAAAACGATAATATTTGTTATTAAAAACAGCAGGATTGTTTTTATTAAAATCAGCAAGTATAATTTCATTATTTGGCGTAAATGTGCCCGATTTTAGTAAAATTTCAGGATTTGAATCTTGCGCAAAGCAAGTAGCGGAAATAATAAAAATTGTAAGTATAGTTAGTGCTCTCATTATAAAAATTTGTTTTCGCGAATTTACAATCGTTTTTCCTTTTTAAAGAAACAATTCATTTAAAGTTAAAAAAATCTTATTTGCTCAAGAGCTTTTTGTATACGTATATTTTATTTGGATAGGTTTAGCTTTGGGCAGATTAAAATGTATAGCAATCTTGAACTTGGTATTTATACGGACTCCTTTATTTATTTGGCCAGGGTATTTTAATAGTTTCACAATGCGTTTTGCTTCCTCATCACAGCCATAGCCAATACCATTTACCACCACAACAGAATGTACTTTTCCTTTATCGTTCACCTCATATTTTAGAAAAACCTTACCCTCTACTCTATGTAAAACTGCTTCTTGTGGGTAGCGCAAATTCTCTTTTACAAACTTTTTTAGCGCTTCACTCCCACCGGGATATTCTGCCTTTTTTACAAACTTTTTGTCTTTCATAATTTATGTAAAAGTAAGCAATTATATATTTTTTTAGTTTTGAAGGGTGAAAAAAATACTTTTTATTTTATTTTGCTTACCTTTTTTGGGTTTTGGGCAACAAAAGACCTTTATAAATGATGATAATTTTGAACAAGCACTTATTAATTTGGGTTATGATAATGTGTTGGATGATTCTGTTTTAACGGCAAATATTTATCCTGTTACAGTATTAAATGTTTCTGCACAAAACATTAGTGATTTTACAGGTATTGAGGATTTTATGAATATGGATGCTTTCAATTTCGGTGGAAATTTAATTACTTCCATTGACCTATCAAATAATATAAAATTAGATTCAATAATTGGAGTACAAAATATGTCGCTAGACACAATAGATTTAAGCAACAACACATTACTTAGATATGTAAATCTTTGGGCTTTTGTTTCTTTGCAATCTATTAATCTTGATAATCATGATATATATTTACGGAACTCTTTTTTTATTATTACTTTTACATTATGAATTTAAAATTAGAAAAACCAATTGTTTTCTTTGATTTGGAAACCACAGGTATACAAGTGGCTAAGGACAGAATTGTAGAAATTTCTATCCTAAAAGTATTCCCAAGTGGAAATAAAGAAAGTAAAACATGGCTTGTAAATCCTACTATCCCAATTCCAGCAGAAACCACTGCAATACACGGAATAACGGATGAAAAAATAGCCAATGAACCTACATTTAAAGAACTTGCAAAAGAAATTTCTGAATTAATTCACAACTGTGATTTAGCAGGATTTAATTCTAATAAATTTGATATTCCATTATTGGCTGAGGAATTTTTAAGAGCAGAAGTTGATTTTGATATGGAAAACCGTAAAGCAGTTGACATTCAAAATATCTTTCATAAACTGGAGCAAAGGACTTTAGTTGCAGCTTATAAATTTTATTGTGATAAAGATTTAACCAATGCACACTCAGCTGAGGCGGATACCACTGCTACTTATGAAGTATTACTTTCCCAATTAGAAAAATATGAGGAGCTAGAGAATGATGTAAATTTCCTTGCTGATTTTTCTCAAAGAGGAGGAAAATTTGCAGATATGGCAGGATTTGTAAGATTTAACGATAAAGGTGAAGAAGTCCTTAGTTTCGGAAAATATAGAGGAGTAACACTTAAACAAATCTGGAATGAAAATCCTGGTTATTTTTCTTGGATTAACCAAGCAGATTTCCCTTTATACACCAAAAATGTGATGCGAAATTTTGCAGATGAAATGAAACTTAAAAAAAAGTTTAAGTCTTAATTGATGAAGATTATCTGTATCGGTCGCAACTATGCAAATCATGCCAAGGAATTAGGAAATACTATTCCTACTGAACCTTTGTTTTTCTTAAAACCAGAAACTGCAATTCAGCCAAAAGGACATCCTTTTTTTATTCCTGATTTTTCTAATGAGATTCATTATGAAGTAGAATTAATAATTAAAATTGATAAAATTGGGAAAAACATTGAGGAACTATTTGCACACAAATATTATTCTCAAATTGGCTTAGGAATTGACTTCACGGCTCGTGATATTCAAGAAGAATGTAAAGCAAAAGGACTTCCTTGGGAAAAAGCAAAAGGATTTGATGGAGCAGCACAAATCAGTAGATCGTTTATCAATAAATCAGAATTAGATTTAAATGATATTTCTTTCTTATTAGAGAAAAATGGGGAGCAAGTTCAAATAGGAAACAGTAAGGATATGCTTTTTTCTTTCGACAAAATCATTTCCTATATCTCAAAATTCTATACCCTAAAAATTGGAGATTTATTTTTTACAGGAACTCCTGCAGGAGTAGGGAAAGTAGAAAAAGGAGATATACTAAAAGGGTTTATTGGTGAAAAAGAAATGTTTAAGGTTGGAGTAAAATAGACTAATCTACCAAAATTACTTTTTCTACAAACTCTTGCCCTCCTAATCGTATTTTCAGAAGATAAACACCAACAGCATTTTTTCTTAAAAAAGAGAGATTGATTTGATTGTTGGTTTGGGCCGTGAGAGAAAAGTTAAATTTACTAATTCTATTTCCTTTTATATTATATACTTCCATTCTCATTGCATTAGTGTTGGCAGCATAAACATAAATATGGCTATTTGCAGTAATTGGGTTTGGCACAATAGCAAACACATCTGATTGTGTTTGGTTTTTTGGTTCTGTTAAAAGTAAATCAGCTAAAGCAAAGTTAGGCAAACCGTTTCCTAAAGAATCATTCGGATTCTCATGTAAATGCGCACTCAAAATTATAGCATTAATAATTTCCATATTCGTTCTGTTAGGGTGGGCTTGCCAAAGACAAGCAGTCATCCCCGCAATAATTGGAGAAGAAAAAGAAGTGCCATTTCCAGTCAAAGTCCCATTATCAGAAGTAGCAACAATGGTATTACCGCCTTGCGCTACAATAGTAGGCTTTACTCTACCATCAGCAGTAGGGCCGAAAGAAGAAAACCATGCAAAATCAGTATTCTCATCCACAGCACCTACAGAAAGTATGCTATCGGCATCAGCAGGAGCGCCAATATAATGCCAACTACTAGAACCAGAATTTCCAGCAGAATTTACCACTATCATTCCCTTTCGGCTAGCAAGATTTGCTGCAATACTTACTGGTGTTGTTCTGCCGTTCATATCCGAATAAGTATGGTTTTGAGAAGCATCATCAAAAGTGGTATAACCAAGTGAAGAATTGATAATATCAGCACCTACACTATCGGCAAATTCTGCCCCGCAAAGCCAATTGTATTCTTCAATCAAATTCTCGGTATCACCATCTTCCGTGCGTAAAAGCCAAAAACAGGCATCAGGGGAAGTTCCAATTATTTCTCCTTTATTTTCTGCTCCCATTGTGGAAAGAACCATCATACCATGGGAATGATCCTCATAAACTCCTTCTTCTTGCCTTACAAAATCCCAACTCCCTAAAATCCTACCTTCATCAAAAAGTTTTTGAAATGCATCCATTTCATCTGCTTTACTAAAACCAGCATCTAAAACTGCTATTACTTTCCCCTCTCCTTTCAAATTTCTTTTATGTAAAAACTCTCCTTTTAACATTGCTAACTGATTATAAGCATCTCCATAATCTGCTTTGCTAAAATCAGTTTCAAGCTTAGATTGTTTTTTCTGATTGGATTTATTCTTGTTCCACTGCCCAAAGTAGAAAACACTTTTTACAAAAGGAAAAGTAATCTGATTTACAAGCGTAGAATCATTAGTAGTAATCATAATTCCATTAAACCATTTGGAACGATTTATTATATCAAAGCCTAAATCACCAATACTATCGGCATACCAGCTATTTATTGGTAAATCTTGAATTTTTATATCAATCCCCTGATTAACTCTCCTGTCAATTGCTCTTTGCGAGAGAAAACCCTCTGGCATATTCAAATCGAAATTAGAATTGTCTTTATCCGTGAAAGAAACCCAATATTTATAGCTTATGGAATCCTGCTGAGCAAAAACACAAAAAGGAAATAGTAGTAGAAAAAGGAACTTATTCATTTTTCATAATAAAACCACCAGCAATTAAATCGTTTCCTTCATAAATAGCAGCCGATTGCCCAGGAGCAATGCCTTCCACTTTTTTATGAAATAGCACTCTCAGATTCTTTCCCTCATTTGTAATAGTTGCCATTTCCCCTTTGTGTTTGTAGCGAACTTTTACTAAACATTCCATACCATCCTCAATTTCAGCATACTTTACATAGTTGATGTTTCGCACATACATTTCTTGCTTTTTTAAATCTTCTTTTGTACCCACAACCACTGTATTTGTTTCTGGTTTAATTCCTACAACATAAGTAGGATTATTCCCTAATGAAACCCCTAATTTTCTTTGTCCAATAGTGTAAAAAGGATAACCATCATGCCTGCCGACAACCTCTCCTTCAGTGGAAACAAAATGACCACCTTTTACTTTTTCTTCCAAACCTTCTACCCTTCTTTTTAGAAAACTTCTATAATCATTATCAGGAATAAAACAAATTTCATAACTCTCACTTTTTGCAGCTAAAGATTTATAACCTCTATCAATTGCCATTTGTTTGATGTCCTTTTTATGGAATTTTCCCATAGGAAAAATGGTACGCTTCAAACACTCCTGAGTAACCCCCCAAAGCACATAGGATTGGTCCTTACTTTCATCCAATCCTTTGGAAACCACAAACCTTCCGTTTTCTTCATGAACCTGTGCATAATGCCCAGTTGCAATATATTTGCATTTTAGCATATCTGCTCTTTTTAAAAGTGCCTCCCATTTGATATGCGTATTGCAAAGCACACAAGGGTTTGGTGTGCGTCCTGCAATATATTCATCCACAAAATTATCAATGATAAAATCACCAAATTCTTCACGAATATCTAAAATAGTATGAGGAAAACCACAATCCACTGCCAATTGCCGTGCATCATTTATGGAATCCAGACTACAACAGCCCGTTTCTTTTTTGCTTCCGCCTGAATTTTCATAATCCCATGTTTTCATGGTTAAACCAATTACTTCATAACCTTGCTCATGCAGTAATAATGAAGCCATGGTACTATCAATACCACCACTCATTGCCATTAATACTTTTCCTTTACTTTGACTCATTGTAATTTATAATTGTGTCTTGTTTTCCTTCTTCTGAAAAATATATCCACTCGCCAACTCGTACATTATTTTTATACATGCCCTTAATGTCAATTTCTCCACTAGAATGATAATACGTATAACTACTATTTAACACTCCATTTTCGTAAGTCGTGCTCATAATTAATTGTCCTGTTTTATAATATTGTTGCCATTTTCCGTGCTCAACTCCTTCTTCCCAACTTTTAACTTCATACAATTCTCCTTCCTCATAAAATGTTTTTGTCGTTCCGTACAAATTACCAGCTTTATATTGCTCGCTTAAAATAAGGATTTCATCTTCATTATAGTAATTCCAAGTGCTGTCTTTTTTTTGATTTACATAAAGCCCTGATGCTTTCAGTTTGCCATTTAAATAATAAAAATGAGTAGATGCTGCCTTACCTTTATGAAAAAATTCTTTGCTTGCTTGTAACTCACCACTATTGTAATAATATTTGAAAATACCATGCGGAATATCATCCTTAAAAATTCCTTCATATCGTTTTTCTCCGCTTTCATATTTCTTTACCCAAACTCCTTGTTTTTTTCCACTAGCATCCACCTGATTAACTGTTTGACTAACAGATAAAAAAGGAATAAGTAATAAAAATAAAAGTAGTTTCTTCATAAAATTATTTTTTGGCAAATATAGAAAGAAAAAAAGTTAAATGATTATAATTTTTACAACATCAAATCCTCAATACCATTAACAAAACTTCCCCATGAAAAGCGTTTCTTTTCAGCACCAGTATTAATCGTAAATTCTGCCTCTTTATTGTTAGTGTAGAAATCAACTATTGCATCAGCAATTGAAGTTGGATTTTGAGAAGTAACATAACCGACCTTATTATTTGGTACAATTTCAGCCAAACCACCTACATCAGTAACCAACATTGGTCTGTCAAAAGAATAAGCAATTTGAGTAACGCCACTTTGGGTTGCTGTACGATAGGTTTGCGTAATCATATCAGAAGCACAAAAGTAACTTTTTACCTTATCAGCAGGAATAAAATCACTTTTCATAATTATATTATCTGCAATTCCTAAATCATTAATCATATCAGTATATTCCTTTTTATCATCATAAAATTCTCCTGCAATAATGAGTTTAATTTCCATTTCTTTTATGCGATTATCTGCCATAGTTTGTAACATTAAATCCAATCCTTTGTATTTGCGTACAAAACCAAAAAATAATAAGTGTTTATCTTCAGGATTTAGCCCTAAATTTTTTATGGCTTTTTCCTTTGCTATTTTCTCTCCAAACACATCATAAATTGGGTGTGGAATATATTTTTTAACTGTAGTTTTTGTAAACTTTGAAAGGTCATCCAAGACGGAAGCAGAAAGAGTAAGAAAAGCATCACAACTTTTTATAAAATACTTTGTAAAGATAGTGTCTCCCATCCTCTTTTCATGGGGGATAACATTATCTGTAATGGCTAAAATTTTGATTTTCTTATTCAATAAGCGAGCAATTGACCCTAAGCAGGGCGCCATAAAAGGCAACCAATATCTAATAATAATATAATCAGGATTTTCCTTATTTATTTTACGAGCAACTTGAATCCAATTAAAAGGATTCACTGAATTGATAAGTGTCTTTATTTTTAAATTTTTTGGGGCTTCTCCAGTTTCGTATTGGGTAGTTCCTGGAAATAAAAAACTAGGATATTGAAGTGTAAAAGAATAGAGCGTAATATTATCTCCTCTATCATGATAAGCCTGAGCCAAAGCATTATTAAAGTTAGCAATCCCACCCCTAAACGGAAATGCAGGGCCAATAATAATAACTTTTCGTTTACTCAAAATCTAACTTTCTTTTTCTATTTGATAGTTATTTCTGTCAGCTGAATTTCTTGAAATCATTTCGGCAATAAAGCCAGCAAGGAAAAGTTGCGCCCCAATAATCATGGAAGTAAGGGCGATATAAAAACCGGACATTTCGGCAATATTTTTAGCTGGAATATCAGCAAACATGGCATACAATTTAGCACCTCCTATATAGCTAAACACTCCAAACCCGAGCAAGAACATCAAAGTGCCAAAAACCCCAAAAAAGTGCATTGGTTTTTTACCAAAACGAGAGACAAAAGTAATGGTCATTAAATCTAGAAACCCATTAATAAACCGTTCCATGCCAAATTTGGTTACCCCATATTTTCTTGCTTGGTGCTCCACTACTTTTTCTGTTATATTTGAAAATCCTGCCCACTTGGCAATTACCGGAATATATCGGTGCATCTCTCCACGCACTTCAATACACTTTACAACTGCCTGTTTATACGCTTTTAATCCGCAATTAAAATCGTGCAAATAAATGCCGGAAGCTTTTCGGGCTGCCCAATTAAATAGTTTAGTAGGAATGGTTTTTGTTATTGGGTCATATCGTTTTTTCTTCCAGCCAGAAACCAAATCATAACCTTCTTTGACTATCATATTATAGAGTTCTGGAATTTCATTCGGATTATCCTGCAAATCGG
>LWDU01036686.1_pt1 | contig 14554 bp, 16 predicted proteins | sample 727161 | NCBI WGS metagenome assembly LWDU01 (sample SAMN04566230, study PRJNA314399) | hydrothermal vent metagenome | isolation source: deep sea hydrothermal plume seawater | place: Mexico: Gulf of California, Guaymas Basin | collected 2004-07-11 | reverse complement strand
TCCGATCAATTCATATTAAAGAAAGTGAAGTGACAGGTTCGGTATTCCTTCATGAACTTTTTCATGCATTGCAGATAGAGTTCCGACCCTCTCTGAAGATTCTGTTGTCACGTGGAATGCTCGAAGGATCTGCCATGGCCATTGAAAACGGCTTTTTCTCAGTTCCCGAATCGCATGCCTTATTGGCGGCAGCAAATCAGATGAATTATCTTCCTCCGATATCTTCGATCATGTCTGTTCAAGGATTCAGTCGGCATCGGGAATCGGTCGCCTATTCTGTTGCCGGCTCATTTATCGGTTTCCTGATATGGGAACATGGTTGGGAGCCATTCAAGGCACTCAACCGAAGCATGGATTATCTGAAAGTTTATGGAGTCACCCTTGATGAACTTGAACACCGATGGTTGAAATTCTTGAAACAAGTTCCCTTCAGCAATGAAGAACGCCGAATCAGTGAGGGGCGATTCAACCCTCGCTCCAATCCCGGTTACCGTTCACAAACATGTCCCAAAACCGGAGCACATCACCAGAGCCGGATCAGGAAGGCTGACGATCTATACAGGGCAGGGCAATACCGGAATGCACTTATCCTTTATGATCAATTGAACCGGGAAAATGAAAGTTTTCAGGGGCGTTGGAAATCCATTCAATGCCTTGAAAAGGCGGATGCATTGGATGATGCTCTGGATCGAATCGTTCAGCTTTGGGATTCGTCTGCGTTAAAACCCTCCGAAAAATCTTCCCTGCTCAAAATGAAGATTCGCGTTCTTTATCGTCTGAGAGACTGGTCTGCCGCCCGGGTTGTGATCGATGCGCGACGTCAATTGAATTTGGAAACAGACACGCAAAAGTTTTTATTTGAAAACCTTATCGATCAACCGTCCCATCAGGAAACCTTTGCGGACTATCTTGATCGACGTGATCGGGAGTCTTCTCGGATGCTATTGAAAAGAGCGATGGATCTTCATCCTGCCAGTCCGGTTTTTCCATTCCTGATGATTCGCGAAGGGCTTCAGAAAATCCGTTATCAACCTTTACTCAGGAAATATGTTTTCGATTTTCTTGAAAATAATCCGAATCAAGGTGATCTCGTCCAAACGGAGTTGCTGAGAGTTCTAAGACAGGCCTTCGACCGTGCTGAATATCAGGATTGTGATAGAATCTGCCAACTCATGTTAGATCACTGTCGCCATCCGGTTTCTCGGTTCTACGCGAACTTCAATATAAAGCGCCTGAGTTTTGAGAAAGAATAGAAATCAGCAAACTTCAGAATTAAGGGGCCACTCAATAATAGCTTCGCCCCCGCCCGAGCGGGCTTCACGCTTCATAAACCATGCTGAATATGGATTTAGAACCATTGTTTCTCATTACGGTCATACCGCCCATTCCGAAAACCGTTGAAAAACACGGACAGCATGGGATGAATAATTTCATCCCCTGAGTCATCCCGTTCCAGGTTGCTTTGAGCAACATAGGTAACCATCTCTGTATTGTGAACCAAAACATGATACCAAGGCTGGTTTTGCTTAGGTTGCGTCTGGTTGTTTTGATACCAATTTTCGTCTGCCGTGCAGGTCAAATCGAAATCAACGATGACGCCGCGGTATTCATATCGTTTGTGATGAATCAGGTCTCCTGACTTAAAACCAGGAGATTTTGGAGGATCAACAAAAGAATTAAGGAGTTTTATCAATTTTCAGTTGAGGTGAGTATCCAGTTGGAGGGCGAGGGTAATTATGTCACACTCTCTGGGGCAGAATAGTGACATAATTCAAAAAAATAAAGGAATATTGAATTTTTCCAGCCGTATTATCTCTAATCTTTAGAAGGGAGGAAAAAACTCTTGATATTTTTTAAGAATAAAGTTGAGGCCTCCTCCTCAAGTATTGAGGGAATACATCCGAAACTATCATGTGGGGTATATCGAAGGTTGTTTTTTCAAAAAAAATCGAAATAAAAGCAAAACAGGAACGAATCGTGCTTTGAAATATACTTATAATGAAGGAAGCAGCTACCAATTTAGCGGAGTTGGACAAATACTTGGAAATGATTTCCCGGTATCCGTTGATTACTCCGGAACGGGAATTGGCATTGGCCAGATTGCTTCAGGAGGGGTCTCCTGATGAGGTTGCCAATGCGAGAGATGAATTTATCCAGGCAAATTTAAGGCTGGTTATTAAGATCGCATTGGAATACGCCAATTGTGGACTCGACCTCTCCGACTTGGTCAGTGAAGGCAACCTCGGTCTCATCAAAGCAGTCGAGAGGTTTCGACCTCTAAAAGGAGCCAAGTTTTCTACTTATGCCTCTTTTTGGATCCGGCAGCGCATTCGGCGTGCGTTATCCAATCAAGCGCGAACTATTCGTATACCTGTACACCAATTGGATAGGCTCAGGAAAGTGGCCCGTCTCAAGGGCGCAATGGAACGGAGCGAGGTTGTGAACCTGAGTGATCGTGAGATTGCTGAGAAAATTGGATTAAGTCCCGAAAAACTGAAAGAAACTCTTTCCTTGGTGAATACGACCGTCAGTTTGGATGAACCGGTGGGTAGGGAGGGTGATGGACGCAATTCTGTCCTGGATGTTTTGCCCGATCAAAATGTAATCATGCCCGATGAATCCACCGAAGAGACTGAGATGATTTCGTTTCTCAACTCCAAAATGGATGGTTTGAATCCTCGACAGCAGGATATTTTGACTCGTCGGTTTGGTTTAAATGGAAAAGACCCGGAAACTTTGGAAACAATCGGGTTCGATTACAAGGTGACTCGAGAGCGAATTCGTCAAATTGAGGCCGACGCTATTCGGGTTTTAAGAAAGAGTTTTCAGAAGATGGAGCACGACGGGAGGAAAGCTGTTTTACTTGGGGCCGTTTCTGCCTCTCCATCTTCACTGTTGCCGGCCTCAGCAGAAGGGGGAAGCCTCTCCCGGGTTCTAAATCAGATGGTAGGGCAGAAGACCAAAAAACGCATTGCTCCCAAACCGTCCTACGCGCAAGCGGCTTGACGTGAATGTAATTATTTGCAATGCAGGTGGGGCTTTTTTCAACAGATTTTTCCGTTCTTCTTTGATGGCACTCTAATTGCCCGGCAGGGGTCCTCGGACTCGGGGTTTAGTTATCTGAGTCTTCGACTTTGCTGTGATCCACCTTGAGAAATGTCGGTTCCAGGTAATTTCGGGAAATACGGACCGCATGGTAAGGTGACGTCAGGGATTGGCTGACCATGGTTCCTTTGGCGGGGTCTGTTTCGGTATAGGACACTTCCAGTCGGTCATTTTCGAGTCTGGCAGACACGATTTCCACCGAAAATCCGCCGGTTGGTTTTTGTCCTGAATGAATCACCAGAACGATTTCTCTAGTGAAATCGACCTTTGGTGCCCGGAAAGTTGATCGGAAAGTATCGGATTGGTTTTCTTTCTGCCATGCCAAGAACTCATTGCTCGAGCGAAACACCAATTGACTGGATTCCTGAATTCGACCGATAACTTCTTTTTCCACAGTAGTGATGGGGTAGGCATTTTTGTCCACCGAGCGGCAGGCAGTTAAAATAAGTGATCCCAATATCAGTAATGTCAAGAGGACTACGGTAACCAATCGTTCGGCAGATTTCATAAGCCAGCAATCTGTCATTTTTCCATGGATTCGCCAAATAATTTCTTTGGATGTTATTCCGGTGTGATCCTTTGGATTTTTATGTTCATCCGATTCCTTAGTGTGCAGACTGTGTCACAGAAATGATTCTAACGGATATCGAGTTGAATAGTCTGGTAAATGCGACCAGTAGCCATCCTCATGAACTGCTTGGAATGCATCCACTTGCTTCCGAATCGGGATTGGTTGCACGTGCCTTTTTTCACAATGCGAAATCCGTCCGAATCGTTCCGATTCATGAGGTCGGTAAACCTTCTTTCCGATTGAAGTGCATCCATGATGACGGACTATTCGAAGGTGTAACCGACAAAGCTGCAGAGGTTTATTCATACGAGTTTAAAATTGTTGAGAAGGATGGAACGGCGTATTCCTGCCGGGATGGGTATTCCTTTCTTCCTACTCTAAAGGATGAGGATCTTTATCTTTTCGGGCAGGGTAATCACCTTAATATATTTGATCAGTTGGGATCACAAATACGAGAAATCGATGGGTGCCCGGGGGTATCTTTTGCTGTTTGGGCGCCTAATGCGGCGCGAATTTCAGTTGTCGGTGATTTTAATGATTGGAATGGTCGTCGAAACCAAATGAGGCTTTTAGGCGGTTCAGGAGTATGGGAGATCTTTATCCCCGGTTTGGGGGAGGGGGCCCATTACAAGTATGAAATAAAGGACCAAGAGGGGAAAACGATATTGAAAACGGATCCTTATGCCTTTTTCTTTGAAGAAGCCCCTAAGAATGCCTCGATCGTTTGGAATAACCGGAAGATGGAATGGACGGATGCCGAATGGATCGAAAAACGCTCCCAAAACGATCCTCTCAAATCACCGATTTCCATCTATGAGCTGCATCTGGGCTCCTGGATGAAGAAAAATGCCGCGGAATCCCTCAACTACCGTGAAATTGCCGAACCACTGATCCTCTATCTCCAACGGATGGGTTTCACTCATGTCGAGTTGCTCCCGGTGGCTGAGCACGCTTTTTATCCTTCCTGGGGATATCAGGTTACCGGGTTCTTTGCTCCGACTATTCGATACGGGACTCCGGATGATTTCCAGTTTTTGGTCAATGAACTTCACCAAGCCGAGATTGGAGTCATCATAGACTGGGTGCCCGCCCATTTTCCCCGTGACGATTGGGCATTGGCTCAATTCGACGGTACCTGCCTCTATGAGCACGACGACCCACGCCAGGGGGTTCACCAGGATTGGGGAACCTGTATTTTCAACTACGGTCGTCATGAGGTGAGAAATTTTCTGGAAGCGAACGCCCTGTTCTGGTGTAAGCGCTTCCATGTGGATGGTTTACGGGTAGACGCCGTGGCCTCGATGCTCTACCTGGACTATTCGCGGAATGAAGGGGAATGGGTTCCCAATAGGTTTGGAGGCAGGGAAAATCTGGAAGCAGTAGATTTTCTTAAATCATTCAACCATCGAGTTCATACAGAATGTCCGGGTGTTCTGACCATTGCGGAGGAGTCGACCGCATGGCCTCAGGTAACCCGCCCTCCTTACTTGGGAGGACTGGGATTCACCTTCAAATGGAACATGGGTTGGATGCATGACACCCTGAATTATTTTTCGTTGGATCCAGTTTTCAGGAAATACCACCAGAATGATCTCACCTTTGCCATGCTCTATCACAACACGGAAAACTTCATTTTGCCGCTTTCTCATGATGAAGTGGTGCATGGGAAAGGTTCTTTGGTTAGGAAGATGCTGGGAGATGACTGGCAGCGGTTTGCCAATCTGAGGTCATTGCTGGGGTATCAATGGCTGTTTCCAGGTAAGAAACTCCTGTTTATGGGAGGGGAAATCGGACAGTCTCTGGAGTGGAATCCCAATTCCCAGTTGGAGTGGGATTTGTTGAACCAAGGACCTTTTCACGTTGGACTCCAGAAATGGATGGAGGATCTCAACCATTTCTACAAAGACGAGCCGGCGCTCTGGGACGGGGATTACGACCATCAGGGATTTCAGTGGATTGACTGCGGAGATAACGATCAATCGATTTATTCCTTTGTCCGAAGAAGCTCGAATTCAAAACATCTTGTGGTAGTGGTGCTGAATTTAACTCCGGTTTGTCGGGGAGATTATCGAATCGGGTTTCCGATTGGGGGAACTTGGCTGGAACGATTGAACAGCGATTCATCATTATACGCTGGAAGCAATGTCGGAAATGGTGGGCAAATTGAAACAGTTGATTCGCAAATGCACGGTCAACCTGCTTCCGCTGTTTTGGCTCTGCCTCCATTAAGTGTTACGGCCTTCATTCCCAAATCGAGTTGATTGAAAAAAGATTTTTCCGCAGAGAAAATGGAAATTCTTGAGGTAGAGTCGGTCATCGTATAGTGCTGCAGACCATTGATTGTGAGATGGGTGCCCTCAGAAATCAGTCCCTCTGCGGAAGATCGTTTTCCGTGAAGAATTTTCATTAAAGCTGCAGAGGGTGCGCTTATGTCCCTGCCTTGTGATCCGGTCAGTCTAGTGCTATACTCTCTGTCGGAAACCGTTCCTGAAAACCAGGTGCCTTTCCTCTCAGACATTCCACTCAGATAGTTCAGTGATTAATAAAAACGATTTTCAGAGATTGCCGTACAATGGTCCACCGAATTTTGAAGAATTTCAAAAACAGATGGCGGATTTCATGCGACACCAGTTTCAGCCAAGTTCGACAACTCCAACCACAGACTCCGATTCTTCGGGGGATGCAACGGATCCTTCTCCAACGGAGGAGGACGATTCTTTCGATTTCGACTTAATACCTCGTGATGTCAAAGCTCATCTGGATCGATTTGTGATTCGTCAGGAAACCGCGAAACGGGTGTTGTCGGTAGCCTTGTGCGATCATTACAATCATGTGAAATTGGCCCAGCAGGGGAAATCACAGTCGAATTACGCCAAGCAGAATATCATTCTTGTCGGTCCCACCGGTGTCGGTAAAACCTATTTGATCAAAAGCATTGCCGATCTCATCGGCGTGCCTTTCGTTAAAGGGGATGCTACGAAATTTTCCGAAACCGGATATGTAGGTGCCGATGTGGAAGACTTGGTCCGTGAATTGGTCCGCAGGGCCGACGGCGATATTGAAAAAGCCCAGTACGGAATCATCTACGTGGATGAAATCGACAAAATTGCGACTTCGACAAATCAACAGGGTGGACGGGATGTCAGCGGAAGGGGCGTTCAGACCAACTTGCTGAAATTGATGGAAGAAACAGAGATTTCGGCCCGTTCTCCGAACGATATTGCTGGACAGATTCAGTCCATGATGGATTTTCAACGAAAGAAAAAACCGGCGGGTAATACCATAAACACAAAACATATTCTATTCATTGTGAGCGGTGCATTCGACGGGCTCAACAAAATCGTGGAAAAGCGTTTGCGTGAATCGACAATCGGGTTTGCCGCTCAACCGTCTGACGGGAAGATCAATGAGGAGATGCTCGAAAATGCCCAAACAAGAGACTTCATCGATTTTGGGTTCGAACCAGAGTTCATCGGTCGTCTCCCCGTTCGTGTGGTCTGCCATTCTCTTGTTGCCAATGATTTATTCCAAATCATGAAGACCTCCGAGGGCAGTCTTATTCGGCAATATGAAGAAGCATTCGGCGCTTATGGTCTTCAGGTATTGTTTGAAAATGCCGGACTACAAAGTATTGCCAACAGAGCTGCGGAAGAAAAGACAGGTGCCCGTGGGCTGATGACAGTCTGCGAACGGGTTTTCCGCGATTATAAGTTTGAACTTCCGGGATCCCACGTGAAGCGGTTTTCCGTCACCTCCGAATTGGAGGAACACCCCAGAAAGACCTTGGATGCCCTGCTTCATGAACAGGAGGAGGAAGAGAAATGCATCCTGCGGAGTATTGTAAATGAGTTTGCTCAACGATTTCATGAAAGTCATGGATTGAAGATCCGGTTCGAGGATGCTGCTGCGGATTACCTGATTGAACTGGCTGCAGAGCAAGGCAGGCAGGTCAGGGTTCTTTGTTCCGAACGTTTCAAGGATTTTCATTTCGGTTTGAAGTTGATTGCTCAGAACATGGGGACCGAAGAGTTCGTGATCAATCGGGCCATTGCCGAAGATCCTGAAAAAAAATTGAGCGAGTGGGTGGTGGAAAGTTATCGGGGAAAAGACTGATATTCAAGGAGAGGAAGTGGAGATTTGTTCCTTCAACCACTTGGGACGGTTCGTGGTGATTCCATCCACTCCGACATCGATAAGTCCTTTACCTGCCGGTGGGTCATCCACTGTATAAACCACTAAGGACAATCCTGCCTTCTTTATTCTTTGAACCGATTCAGAAGTCAGCGGTCCCTTGTAACTCACATCCAATCCGTCCAGTCCTCCTGAGACTGTTTTAGCAATCAGTTCATCAATCGCGGGGGTCCATCGGCCGGTTTTTTTGTCCTGCTTGAAACCGGACAGATAATAAACCATAAGATTAGGCATGAGTTTCTTAGCTTGGGTCACCACGTCATAGGAAAAACTGATGATGGCGGTCTGGTCGGGTTTCTTTCCGGCGTTTTTCAGATCTCGCTCCAGCACAGGTAGGATTTCAGGACCGCACTTGATCTCAATAAAGAGGCGTTTCCCCTCCGGGATTGTTCTTAATACTTCTTCCAGAGTCGGGATGAGTTCTCCCTTCCACTTTGAGGATTTCCATGCTCCGAAATCCAGATTACGCAATTGTTCCAGTGTCTGATTCTGGATTTCCCCATCATAACCGCCCGTGCGTTTGGTGTTTTTATCATGATGGACGACAATGTGCCCATCCCGACTCAAATAAACATCGATTTCCACTGCGTCGACATTCCGGTGCCAACCCAGATTGACTGCGGCGAGAGTGTTCTCCGGTGCATCATGCGATGCTCCGCGATGCGCTATAAACTCCAGGGCTTGGACTTTCGTCGTCATGAGGGTCGTCACGATGAAGATTCCCATCAGGTAATGCTGAATTAATGAGCTCATTTTCTCTATTTGCTGCAATGTAAATCGCTTCGTTCGGTGTCGGCAATTGAATTCCGAACGATTTGTGAAATTCATTCAGGAATCTCTTTGACCCGGCTACGACTATTGACTATTTTGACCACGGAGAACTTTGACTAACTGTTTTGACGCGTTGGCCTGATTGGATAAGAAGGCACGCTCAGAAATTCCAATGAATTTCTGCTGGGAATTATTTTTTGCAAATACCGAGTTATCCTACGTCTGGAATGAAGCGACGTGGGCCGGCAAGGGGATCATTATCTTCCTCTTCTTCTTTTCCCTTGTCGCATGGACCGTGATGGTCTTCAAAGCCAAACAAATCCACCAAGCTAAAAATCTGAATGGGGACTTTGAAGTGGAGTTCCGCGGACAGGAAAAAGTCCTGGATGTGTATCGACGGGAAATCCATGTGGAAGGTTGCCCGCTTTTTACCGTCTATCAGGAGGGGTGTCAGGAATTGGAACAGCGCCTGAAACGTTCTGATAACCCGGATGTGGGTGACGATATTTCCCTGAAGAGCATGGAGCACATTAAACGAACTTTGGAGAGATCCGTTTCCCAACAGTCTTTACGTCTGGAATCCGGATTGATCCTGCTGGCAATCGCCGTCAGTGGAGCTCCCTTCATTGGGTTACTTGGCACAGTATGGGGAGTGATGAGTGCATTCAGCAACGTTGGGTTGGAAGGGAACGCCCAATTGGCCACGCTTGCTCCCGGAGTTGCTTCGGCTTTGTCAACGACCATAGCCGGGCTGTTCGTGGCGATTCCCTCGATGTTCGGCTATAACTGGCTGGTTCATAATCTGAGGGTGTTCACAGTGGAATTGGATAATTTTGCTCAGGAACTTGTTTCAAAAATGGAAACGGAATATCTGAAGGATGACTGAACAAAACCGAGTTGTCCGAGTTCTAACCGACAGTCGTTGATTTGTATGAGACGGTTTTCGGACAGAAACTCACTTGTCACGTTGAGTGAGATCAACATCACTCCATTGTTGGATCTCGCATTTGTCCTGTTGATTATTTTTATGATCACCATGCCACCAATGGTGGAAAACGCCATGGAATTGGATTTGCCCGAAGGGGGAGATGAATTGGGACCCCGGAATGAAGGTGATATCCGCTTAGTGGAAGTTACTCCGGAAGGGGAAGTATTTCTAAATAAGGTTTCCATGACCTTGGATGATATGGAAAAAGCCCTTGTCCAGGCCAAAGAGGCCAATTCTCATTTGACAGTGGATTTCCGGGGCGACTCAAACAGTATGTTCAAATACGCAGCCCGGGTTCTGGATGTCTGCACTAAGAATCAGATTCCTATCCATATTCGCTACGAGAAAAACCAATAAAGAAGATTTCAACATCACTGTAAATCTCAGGACATGAATCGACTCGAAAAGAAATGTTTCTTTGTTTCCTGCATACTGCATGTCGTCTTTCTGTCGGTATTGGTTTATCGATCAGACCTGTTTGCCGAAAAACCGGTAAAGCCAGTGAAGATTCCCATTCTCAACGTGATTTCTGCCGAAGCCGTTGATGCGTTAAAATCTCCAGGCGGCGTCCTCGAAGAACCGCCTAAGAAGAAGGATCCACCCAAGTCTAAACCAAAAGAACCCTCTCCCAAACCCAAGCCCAAGCCGGAAGTAACGAAGGATCCGCCGAAAAAAGACCCGCCGAAGCCTAAGAGCCTTCTATCAAACCCAATCTCAAACCGAGTAAATGGAAGCCTTCAAAAAGGTCCGTCCGGCCGAGTAAGCAGGCCCCCAAAGCCAGGACATCAAAAAGCGACGAAATCACTCAGGCGATGAACCGATTAAAGACAGGCTTAAAACCCATGGGAACTATTCGTCAGGTAGGGCCGGGAAGTGGGCAGTTTGCCAATTATGCTTCTCAGGTGTTCAACAAATACAATAATGCCTGGGTCGCTCCGGCAAATCTGTCCGATTCATCTCTGAAAGTGGAGGTCGAAGTGGTGGTCTCTCGAAATGGTAGCGTCAAATCCTCTCGGATTAAAAGAGGTTCCGGTAATTCTCTTTTGGACCAATCTATCCGAACGGTCTTGAAACGAGTGACATTCATCGCTCGTTTTCCTAAGGTCACCAAGGATTCAGAACGCACTTTTATCATAGATTTTAAACTTACTGCCGACCGTTAGGCTGCACAATGAAAACCTTAAAAACCTATTTTTTAAGCCTCGTCTGCATTTTGTCAGTTGCTGTCGTGCTCCAACCGATCACAACCCGGGCAGCGGTGGATCGTATCGAAATTGACAGACGAGGAGGGGATCCCAATGCCCCGATCCCCATTTTCCTGAAGGGGTTTTCCAGTGAAACCATGGGAATTCTGAGATTTGATCTGGAAGTGGTAGGATTCGAGATTGTCTCTGCGGCTGATGCCTATTATGAGTTATCCGGATCGATCGGAACTACTCTCAAAGCGAAACTGACGGGACGTGGGTCTTCCAAAGCATTGTTTCATCTGGATTTTGAAGGCGCCTCACGCCGTCATGTCCATACGCTTTCAGATCAGGTGGTCAAAGTCGTTTTTGACGGGCAGCAAAAGGGTATTGCACGGACCAAGATCGCCTTTAAAGTGAATTTTGGGAAATACAGTGAAATCTACCTGTCGGACTATGATGGAAATAATATGCAGCAAGTTACCTCGGATAGATCCTATTCCGCAGCTCCCTGCTGGGTGCCGGGGCAGATGAAGCTTTATTATACTTCCTATAAGGAGGTTTTTCCGAATATCTACTCTCACGATCTCATAACCGGTGTTCGGCATCGTATCGCAAAATTCCCCGGCTTGAACACCAGCCCTTCCAGTAAGAACGGAAGTCCCGATGCCTATGTCAGTAACCTTTCAGGAGGAAATCTCACCCAGTTGACCCGTACCAAACTCGAAGAGGCATCCCCTTGCTGGTCGCCTGACAGCAAGCGGATTTGTTTCACCTCGCGTCAGAATGGCAGACCCCGTCTCTACACTCAGTCGGTAGGTGGTGGAAGCATGGTCCGTATACCCACTTCATCCGGGTCGGCTTTCGAGCCCGACTGGTCACCCGATGGGAAAAACATCATATACACCATACAAAGCGGACGATCGTTTGAGCTGTGGTTGGTCCCGGTTGATGCCCATGGAAATCCGACCGGCAAAAGCGAATTCATGACAGTCGGTGAAGATCCATCCTGGGCTCCAAATTCCCGTACCGTTATCTTTACCCGTAGAGATCGTAACAACCGGAAACTCTCTTTGCTTGACGTGAAAACCAAACGTGTCAAATATGCCCGAATTAAATCGGGAAAATGTTCTCAGCCTGCCTGGGCTCAATGATACCTATAACTCCTAAATCAATGCTGATGAAAAAAATATCCCACCTTAGTTTTCTCCTTGTCGTATTCGTTGTGGCCTTGGGCGGAACCGGTTGTAAAAAGACGCCGAAAAAACCGACACCGATTCCATCCGGCTCGGGCGCGGTGGTCGGCAATCCGGGAATGGAATCAGGTGGCATTTATGATGAAGATGTCAGCACCGGTGGATTTGGGGAAGGCGACAATGGCGACCTGACACCCATTGATGGTCAGGGAATCCCGGGTGCCGATTCCGATATCCTGGCCCAGATGACGGCCGATCGCGATTATTTTGCCTCCAATACAGTTTATTTTGATTTTGACCAATCTGATATTCGCCTTGGTGAGGAGTCGAAATTAGAAGCGATTGCCAACTATTTTGTGAATAATCCCACTCACCATCTGTTGGTTGAAGGGCATTGTGACGAACGTGGCACTGAAGAATACAACCGTGCATTGGGTGAATTGCGCGCGCTGTCCATTCGGGAATACCTCGTTAGACTTAGTGTAGGATCCAACCGAATCCATACCCTCAGCTACGGAGAAGACAATCCCGCCGTGGATGGCCAGAATTCAGACGCGCACGCTCAGAATAGGCGAGGTGAATTCGTTCTTTATACGCCCTGACGGTTTTCATCTTGGGGAGAGATTTAAGCGAATCGCGAGTGGAGCGCTGACAGCAGGCCCTACCCTTGGCAAAATACATCCTTCTTTAATCAAGGAATTTTGGGGCTTTACTAAGAAACAGGAATCGATTATACTAAATCTGTCTTAATGAATTATATGAATACAATACTTGCTGGAATGATGGGTGGCTGGGAGATCCTAGGGATTCTCGTGGTTGTTTTAATCCTTTTCGGTGCGAAAAGGTTGCCCGAGCTGGCGAAAGGTTTAGGAACAGGGTGCCATGAACCTCGATTCTGACGAACATTATTCGCCGCCGCCGAAGAAAATCTCCCAAACTTCCAACCAAACAGATGGATCGGTGCCTAGTCATGCTGATTCTTCAACCAAGGTTTCCTGATTTTCCTGGAATCGGTTTCTAATCGGTCTCTCAGGTAATATTGAAGCGGTATGGAGAATTCCAAGGATGATGATGTGCATCCTGATCCAGGGACAGAGCTGTATGATGAGGCTCTGGCCGATGGTGGTGGGCCCATAAAGCCTTTCCTCGGACACCTCGAAGATCTTCGTTGGGTGCTGATTCGGTGCGTTGCCGCAGTGGGTGTCGCGATGGTGGTCTGCCTGATCTCAGCGAAAAGCCTCGTCTGGGTTCTTCAGTTGCCTCTTTTAAGTTCCGGCTTGGAAGTGGTGCCGGACTTGATGTCTTTAGGGCCGACAACTGGGTTCATCGTGGCTTTGAAAATGGCCATGTATGGAGGATTGATTGTTGCCTCTCCCTTTCTGGTCTTTTTCATCGGGCAGTTCGTTATTCCCGCATTGAAAAATTCGGAGAAAAAATTTCTATTTATCGCTTTCGGGGTCGGAACCGGGCTTTTTTTTCTGGGAGTTGCCTTATGTTATTTTTATGTCGCTCCGATCGGCATCAGGGCGATGGCAAACTTTAGTTCCTGGTTGGGGTTTGCGATTGAAAATTGGAAGGCTGAATCCTATTTCGATTTCATCACCAAGTTCATGCTGGGCATGGGGGCGAGTTTTGAGATGCCGGTCATCGTGCTCAGTTTGGTGAAGATCGGACTGGTGGATTATCGGAATCTTGCCGGGTTCAGGCGCTACATGATCGTCATCTGCATGGTGATTTCCGCCATTCTGACTCCTCAGGATATTATCAGTATGGTCATGGTAGCCATTCCATTGATCGTGCTATATGAAATCTGCATCTGGATCGCTTGGTTCTGGTTCCGAAAAGAACAGAAAGAAGCCGAAAAAGAGGCATGATTGGACCCGATAGTGAAGGTGTATTTAAGAATGTAGTATTTCCCATGAAATTTCGTGAAGTTTCTTCACAAAAGTTGTCCACAAAAATAGTAAATCGAACTTTACAACGATTGTATAATCATTAAGCTCTGCCCATCACTATGAAAACTCCGACTAGATTTTTGATAATTACTGTATTGTTGACGTTATTCTCCTTCGGTTGTTCCGGCCCGGAAAAAAAGCTTGGGCGAGGCATTTCCAATACGATGGAAGTTGTACGATTAGGAGAAGTGCGCCATTCCATTGAACATGCCTATCTATGGGAAGGGTTCAGGAAGGCTTATACCACCGGTTTGGTGAGAGGAATTAACAATACCATTAAAAGGACCGCAGTGGGACTCTATGAAGTGGTGACTTTCCCCACCCCTTCCTACGAGCCGGTATTCGGATTGGATGATCCCGTTTACCCTGAGAGTTACACTCCGGGTGTGATGGAAGGACCGACCTTGAATACCGATGTCGCCATGGGATTCTCCGGCGGTGATGTGGCTCCTTTTATTCCCGGAAGTCGTTTTCGAATCTTCGAGAATTGATCTGTCTTTTGGATTAAATGTTTTTGGCTAAACGCCGTCATTGATTCTCAATGACGGCGTTTTTCTTTTCAGATTCCATGTATTTTTGCTCAGGATGATTGA
>LWDU01044715.1_pt1 | contig 14560 bp, 12 predicted proteins | sample 727161 | NCBI WGS metagenome assembly LWDU01 (sample SAMN04566230, study PRJNA314399) | hydrothermal vent metagenome | isolation source: deep sea hydrothermal plume seawater | place: Mexico: Gulf of California, Guaymas Basin | collected 2004-07-11 | reverse complement strand
AAAGCATTTTAGATAAGTTTATTGAGTTGCGTGAAGTCCATAAACTGAAAATCAGCTTTGCTCTTCAAGTTGATACTCTTTGCAACCAATTACCAGGTTTTATCGAAAAATCAAGGCGCGCAGGCGTTAAACGCGTTTTCATCGGTTTAGAAAATATTAATCCAGATTCTCTATTGGGCGCAAGCAAACGACAGAATAAAATTACAGACTATCGCACAATGCTACTCGCTTGGAAAAAGGCAGGAATTATAACGTGTTGCGGTTATATTTTAGGTTTTCCAAGAGATACGGTAAAATCAATCTTGAAAGACATCGAAATTATCAAGAAAGAACTTCCTGTAGATTTACTCGAATTTTTCTACCTTACACCTTTTCCTGGTTCAGAAGACCATAAAAAATTACACGCTGCCGGAATTGAGATGGATAAAGATTTAAATATGTATGATGCAAATCATCCAGTAACTGCCCACCCTAAAATGTCAAAGGAAAATTGGAAAGAAGTTTTTCATAAAGCCTGGGAAGCTTACTACACGTATGAACATACCGAAACACTATTAAAACGAGGGATGGTTACCGGAACAAGTCCAAGCAAGACAATAGGTTTAATTACCTGGTTTAAGGGGTGTACCTACATCGAAAAAGTCCATCCTCTTGAAGGTGGATTTTTTCGCCGAAAATCACGAAAAGAACGACGCCCTACTTTACCAATTGAATCGCCTTTTATTTTTTACCCAAAATATTTTTATGAAATAATTTGGAAGCATTTTTCCTGGTCCTTGCTTGTCATAAGAATGCGCCTGATTCGCAAAAGAGTTTACAACGATTCGAAAAATCGGGAGTACATGGATTTGGCTTTAGAGACTATGATCGAAAACGAAACCGAAACACTTGAACTTTTCCAAACTGAAGCCGCCAAGAAATTTGTCAAAAAACGTCATCGATTCGAACAAATGCGGCTAAGTGGAACTCCTGTCTCATAAAGTGCTTGACTCTAAATTAAGTCTCAATGAATTAATAAAACTATGAAGCAATTGGGATGTTAAAACAGGTTGGTACGTTTCTAAAGCTGAATAGTTTTTCAATAAATCCCCCCCTAAAATACCTGAACCGTAATCAAATATCATTTCATGGGGTTGATATATTCGGGCAACTTTTTATACACATCTGATAATTGCTTTGATATCGTGGCAAAGTTGTGGGTATTTCAGATGAAAATCTAACCAGTTTGTTTGAGTATCTAAGGGATGCAATGATACTAATTTATAAGGTTGAAATGGATAATTAGTAGACATACATGATTAATATTCAGTATTTTAAGACCATTTTAAAACATCAAAATTCAGTTTATCCAGTTCTGACAATGATTAAATACTAGTATGTCAATTTAAAAAAATGATAGTAAAAAACTAGTAAAGTCTATAAATTTTTAGGGACTATTTTAAATCGTAAAGTAAACTCTAGAGTACTTAAAAGTTGTAAGAATTTTTTAGTTTTCGATTAATACAAACCCGAATTTAATTTTCAAATTATTTTATTAGCCAGTGTGGTGAAATTGGTAGACACGCACGTTTCAGGGACGTGTTCCTTTACGGGAGTGGGAGTTCGACTCTCCCCACTGGCATATATTATTTTTAGTTAAATTTTTTTATTTTCAATTATAAGAAATGATAAAAGTATTTACTCGGTAAACACTCATATTTCAACCCATAGCCAATCCTGTTTACAAATTCTTTATAATCATAATAAATTTTTCCCGGTATGTTCTATGTCTTTCACAAGAGATATCATCAGAGTAGTTTTAAAATATTTTCATAGATAGTTTTAGAAATATGGAACATTTGTGGTGGAGCTACCATTAACCCAATCATTCCAAGTCTTTCATCAAGTGTTCCTACTAGTTCATAATCCTTTGGTAATCCCATAATTCTCATCGCTTCATAAGTTGTGAATCCTCTATCAAGTTCAGGGTGAAGGTGACTAAAAAATGTAGTTTCTAATCCTTTTTCTAATAAACAAGGTGAAGGCTCATCCCAAGGAACTCTTCTAGTTTGAAATAAACTACCATTTGGACTAACATCACCCACACTTTGATATGCTATAGGATTCTTAGGAAGTTTCTTAACAAGGTCATATTTACTTTGAGACTTTAAAACATCTTCAAGAATCCTACTTTCATCCATATTTTTTTTATCTTTAAGTAAATAAAATATAGCATCTCGTAATGTATATGTATCAATTAATGGTTCTGGAAAAACCCTAGAATTGAATGTAGGAAAAATCAACCCAGTAATTTGATGTCAAAGTTTTTCTAATACATCATCTCTAATAGATATTATAAAAACTCTTTCACGTTTTTGTGGGACACCATAATCAAAGGAATTAAATACTTTATAGATTGTTTGATAACCATTTCCTTGAAACCCATTAAGCATTTTTTCAAAATGTCTTTTAACTGGGGCCATAGTTAAACCTTTAACATTTTCACAAACGATTACTTTGGGCTGAATTATTTTTGCTATGTTAATGAAGTCAAAAGTTAAATCTTCAATATTAGCTTGAAGCTTTCCATAAACAGTTTTGGTTTTGTTCCAACCTTTTTGTTTTAGGCCCGACATAGAAAATGGTGGGCATGGAGGAGAACCATCGAGAATATCTAATTCTCTTGGTTTCATTCCGGTCTTTGTATGAATTTTATTTCCAGTTAAATTTCTAATGTCAGAACAAATGTGTGGTGTATTTGGATAATTGTGTAGATAATTTTTAATACAGGTCTCTTGAAAGTTACACACTAATCTGATGTTACCACCAGACATTTTATACCCTGTTGAACTTCCTCGTCATTTTCTAAAACTAGTTTTACCTCTTATTGAAAATCGTGATTCAAGTTCGGATTGTTTATCTTTCCATATATTTACTATTTATACATCTACATAACGTTTAAGAGAGTTGAAATGTTGCAATATAAATTATTATAAAAAAATATTTTTATGTATTATAATTTAAAAAATTTACATGATTCAGATTTCTGTGAAGGTAAACTTGTGAAAGTTAGATTCTTCTCTTAATTAACAATTTTTTAATAAATTAGAAATTGGAATTTTTGAAAAATTAGAAAACGAATTATATTAATTAGTAACGTTACCCAAATATATTTCCTTACAAAGGTATTGATTCCATCATGGAATTAAGGGGTCACATTGAAGATCTGCCTCACAATTAACTCTTCACCTTGGTCGAGGTTTAAAGGTGGTGGACAACTTGCAGTACATCATCTAGCATGTGCTCTTTTTTCAAAGGGTCACCAAGTACATGTCCTTTATTCTAAATATCCTCACGAATATTTTAATATAGAGGTCCCATATAAGATTCATTGGGTAAACCATCATGATTTTGCTACTGTTAATTTGAATATTTTTTCCTTCTCTAGGATTTTAGGTCCACTCGCAGAAAAAGAAAAATTTGATGTTATACATGGGAATGCTGAAGAAAGTTATTGGACTGGAAAAATCTCAAAAAAAAATAAATCTACCTACGTTTTCACCTCACATACTCCCAATATACCAACTACGGGAATGCTCAAAGGAATAAATAGGCCGGTTCGATTCTTAAAAAGCATTAACACCTATTTTTTAAGATCTGCGATCATTGAGGCGGATCATGTTGTCGCTTTTAGCAAATTCTCCGGGGATCTTATTATAAAAGGGGTTGGGGATACTTGTGCCAATAAACTGAAAATAATTCCTCCAGGAGTTGAAAGTTCTTGGTTTGAAGTGGAGAGAAAACCATCTTCCAACTCGGCGCTTTTATATTGGGGTCGACTAGAAGATGAAAAAGGTCTTCCAGAGCTTTTTCATGCTTTAGAAGTAGTTTCTAAAATAATTAAAGATATAAACCTGACAATAGTGGGTGAAGGGAACCGACTAATGGATTATAAATCTTTGATTGCTGATCTTTCTTTGACAGATCGAGTCCAATTTACGGGCTGGTTAAGCAGTAGTAAAATACAAAGCTTAAGTGCGCAAAGTAGTTTAGGACTGTTCCCCTCCAGAGTCGAAAGCTTTGGATTATCTGTGGTTGAAGCAATGGCTGCTGGATTGCCAGTTATTGCCGCGAGTGGTGGGGCGTTACAAGAAAATGTAGAGGAAGGGGTGACAGGAACATTGGTACCCATAAATAACGCAGGGGCACTTGCAAAAGCAATTATTTCTACTTTAGAAAACTTAAAACACACAGAATCCATGGCAAGAGATGCAAAAAAAAGGGTTCAACATAAATTTAACTGGGATAAGGCTGCAAACAAAATGGTAGATTTGTATAATTTATCTAACCGTATGTAAGTGTGTGATATGTTTTACTTCCTTTAGAAATTAAACTCAATATCCGTTAAGATTAATAACCTAGGAATTATCTATGAATGAAAACGCTACATTAGAAAAAGAAAATATTGGAATCAATGCGATCCCTTTGGTTTCTTCTGGTCAACATAAAAATTCAAGTCCATGTGGCAATATATTAAAAAAATGGATTAAGAAGATGCCCTATTTTCATGCCATAGATTATTTTAGACGTAAAATCTACGATACATCCCTTTTCGATAGTTCGATCCAGCCTCTGGCAAAAACTTTGGAAGAGTGGCCTGGTGCACTATTGATAGACACCACCAATCGTTGCAACGCGAAATGCGTCTGGTGTCCGAATCCTGATCTCACCAATGTTGGTGCCATGGATATGGTTTTGTATCGTAAAATTATAGATGATTATGGACCACGAGGTGGTGTTCTGACATTTGGAACATTCGGTGAGCCATTGATGGATAAACATATAAAGGCACGTATCGAATATCTGCAACGGTATCCTAAAATCCATAAAAAAGAACTCTTAACGAACGGATTTTTTCTAAATGAAAATATTATTCCAGTAATTTTAGACAATGGAGTAGGGGTAGATATAAGTCTTGATGAACTTGATAAGAAGACTTTTGAAGATGTAAAAAAAATGAGTTTCGATGTGGTGCGTAATAATATAGTGACCTTCCTTGAGATGAACAGTCAGGCTAAACAATCAGTTCCTGTTAATATTCGGATTAAGACAATGAAAACAGTTGAAGAAACTATGAAGCAGGAATTATTTAAAATTATTACTTCATACGACTGTTCTGTGGTGATGAATACTATCGACGATAATATCATTTCAAATTGGGCTGGGAAGCTTGATAAAGAATCTTTTTTTCAGGAGCATGAAATTTCCAAAACTAGTAAAACCCAATTCACGCATAAACGATTTAATCAGACAAACATTGCTCCGTGCACACAGTTGTGGAAATGGATGGTTATTTACTGGGATGGTAGTGTGGTTCTGTGCTGCGCTGATATGTTTTCTCAAACAATTGTGGGTGATTTGAAATCAAATTCCATCAGCGAAATATGGAATGGTCCAAATATGAAAAGTTATCGAAACCAGATGGTAGGAAGGAAGAGATTTGAAGTTCCTCTTTGTCAGGATTGCGACATTCATTTAAGTTGGCATAATTTAAAAGAATATTATGATAAGAATGGTACTTTCCGTAGAGATCGAAAATTCATCATGGGTTAGTAACATTTGAATTTGGGTTGTGAGTAGTCATATTTATAGAAGGACATCGCTACTCCATATTAAGTAGTTTTATAGAATATTTTCTCTCCAGCAAAATCCGATAGGTAATACCCTTGGCTTTTTCCGAATATAAATTTTCTCAACCTCCCCAATTAGATATTTCAATAATTATAGTAAGCTTTAATACTCGCGAAATTCTTATGTGTTGTTTAGAGTCGATACAAAAACAAACAAAGGGGGTCTCTTATGAAGTTATAGTAGTAGATAACGCTTCAGAAGATAGGACAGCCGAGACAGTGTCTAAAAAATTTAAAAATATAAAGGTTATCGCTAATAAAGAAAACCGTGGTTTTTCGGCAGCGAATAATCAGGGAATTCTCATATCAAAAGGTAAGAAAATTGCCTTTCTAAATCCAGACACTTCCTTAACTGAAAACAGTTTTGAGAAAATATTAAAGTATATGAAGGAACACCCAAAATTTTCAATTCTAGGCTCTGGTATAGTTGATAAAAACAACAAACCCTGCCCTGTTAGACTGTGGGAAGACACTCCACAGAGTGCCGCATTGAAAATTTTAAACATTTATGAGCCATCTAGTGAATTAAAAAGAATGGGGAAAATGGAGGCGAAGGAAGTCCAGGTAATTTCTGGTTGCTGTTTTGTTGTGGTAAGAAAATTGATCGAAACAGTGGGTTTGATGGACGAAAATTATTTTTTATACAATGAAGAAGACGATTTTTGTCGAAGAGCACGCATTAAAGGAATGAGAATTTGTTTCTATCCGGAAACGTCTGTTCGGCATTTACATGGGAAAAGCACACATCAAGAAGCCTACAGAGAGAAGGTTATATTTGAGACATATAGAAGTAACTTATATTTTTATTCTAAATATTACTCTAGACCATGGAGTTTAATATTAAGAATTTTATATAAGCTAACTTTTGCCATAGGGCTTATACGATCAATAATTAAATATTTAGCGGGCAGAGCGACAGCTGACGATTCTATTCAGTTAAAACTTCGTCTACTATTGATGACCTCTAAAAAAACCGGCCCTTCTAGTTAAGAAGCCTAAAGGCCTCTTTTAAATTATTCTTAGGGTATAATCATGCAGGTAAACTAAGAGGATCTTAAAAAAATTACTTAAGATTGTTTTTTCAAAAAAAATAATAAGAAAAGAAAGAAACCATGTTTCCATGTGAGTAAAAACTATTTTTCAAAGAAAATTTCTGGAAAGAATTGAGAGAGTAGTCAGAAATCAATTTGATCAGGAATGCTATTTTTTCTTAAAATAATTGCCAGCATTTGCTTGTCGTAAATGAGTAAGGCTAAATCAGTTAGTCCATCGTCATTAAAGTCTTCCCCAACCATAGCTCTTGCGTTGGCTCCCACAGGATAGTTAAAGTGAGGGAAAATAAAGGTTCCATCTCCTCGACCTTCCAAGATAGAAATAGATGTGTCTCTTCTATTAGCTACTGCAAGATCTGGAACATTGTCACCAGTAAAATCTCCAGGGACAATGTATTCTGGACCTTTCTCGGCAGCAGCATCTTCAAGAGAAATGAAGCCGTTACCTCCACTATTATTAAGAAAGATTTTAATTACATCGTTCATTGTGCTTGAAGTAATCAAATCATCTCTACCATCATTGTTGATATCATACTGTGTGATAAAAGCGGACTGTTTTCCGCCTAATACTTTAACTGGGGCTTTAAAGGTGCCGTCTCCATTTCCATGGAACAGACGAATAAAATTTACATGAATACCGTTAAATGCAATCGCTATATCTAAGTTCTTATCCTTATCAAAATCTCCAACAGTCATATAAGCAGGCGTTCCGGATGCATTATATACGTCGCCCATTTTAAAATTACCATCACCTATACCAAGAAGAATAACTAATTTATCAAACCGAAGCGTAATAGCTAAATCGAGTTTGTCATCGTTATTAAAATCACCAACTGATACAGCAATAGGAAGACGCCCTACTTTAGTAGTGGATTTTTTTTTAAAGATTCCATCTTTTTGTCCAATTATGATAGATACATTACCATCTCCATAATTACTGACTGCAATATCTGGAATGTCGTCTCCATTAAAATCACCTACTTCAAAAGCCAAAGGTTCTCGCCCAGTGTTCATGGTGAAAGGTGATTTAAACGTACCATCACCAATCGCTTCAAAATAACTCAAGGTATTACTGCCGGCATTGGATACAAGAATATCGGGAAAGCCATCTAGATTCATGTCGCGAGCTCTTAGTTCGTCAGGTTTTTTGCCTACCTTATATATAGTTGGTAAAGAAAATAAGTCGGGCGCAGGTTCACTCTGAACACAAGAGGAAAAAAAAAGAGCTATAGTAAACCCAATAAATAATTTGAGGGAAAAAAGATATCTTTTTGAAGAAGCTATATGACTAGTAAGTATATGAAGCATGAATTCTTTATACCCTATGCTTTAAAAAGTGTAAAGCTTGACAGATAGATTGATGAAACTTGACTCTTAAGAGTCGAGTGTTAAAATTTTTAACAATTTTTAAGCACTTAAGTCTAGATCGTATGACCTTTCCTAATAATTTAGCTAGAACTATTATTTTCTTATTTTTAACTTTAATGCTTTCTGGGTGCCAAGTTTTAAAAAACCTGGATATTTTACAATACAATCAGCTAGGGGTTTACCATACAGTTCATAAAGGACAGACACTTTATTTAATTGCTCGTGAATATGAAGTTAGAGTCGACCGGTTGAAGCGAATCAATGGTATTTACGATCCAAGTAAGCTTCAAATAGGGGCGCGATTATGGATTCCAGGAGCGTTGCAGGTCTTAAATATAGATACTAGTATAAAGAAACAGACGTTAGCAAAAAATAAAAACCCGAAAAAAAAAATACTAAAGAAAGATATCAAAACGATAAAAGGGTTTTTAATTTGGCCACTTAAAGGGCAATTAACATCCAAGTTTGGTAATCGAAGTGGAAGGCATCATGATGGAATAGATATCGGTGCTCGTAAAGGAACAACAATAGTTGCAGCGGCAGGAGGAAAAGTTATGTTTAGTGGCTGGGGTCCTACAGGATATGGTCTTATGTTAATAATTAAACATAAGGTTAATTTGACTACGGTTTATGCTCACAATGCACACATTCATGTACATAAAAATCAGATAGTCAAACAAGGACAGAGGATAGCATCTGTTGGTAGTACAGGGAGATCTACAGGTCCGCATTTACACTTTGAAGTCAGAAATGATTCTCATCCGATCAACCCTCTAAACTATCTACCAAAAAAATAAACATTTAATCTGTTTACGTGACAGGTTCTTACTCTTTTATAATGTCAATGAAGTAAATATTTTTTGAATACTTACAAATCTTAAGAGGCAAACTATGGAAACGTTGAAATCTGTTATTCGGGACATTCCTGACTTCCCAAAAGAAGGTATTATTTTTAAAGACATTACTCCGCTTCTCTCTAACCCTGTTGCCTTTAAACAAGTCATAGATACTTTGAGAGATAGGTATAAGAATAATAGGGTAGATCAAGTTGTGGGAGTAGAGGCACGAGGTTTTATTTTTGCTTCTGCACTGGCATACGCACTAGGCTGTGGAGTAGTGATGGTAAGAAAACCAGGTAAGCTTCCCTATAAAACATTTCAGAAAAAATACAGTCTTGAATATGGTGAAGATAGTGTAGAGATTCATCAGGATGCTTTGAAAAAAGGACAAAATGTTATCATTATAGACGATGTCCTTGCGACTGGAGGCACGCTTAATGCTTGCATCGAGCTAATAAATAAAAATTTTGAAGTTGAATTAATCGAGGTCGGTTTTCTTATAGAGCTTGATTTTTTAAAAGGGCGTGAGAACCTCGGGAAGGTACCTATATATTCAATGATGCACTTCTAGTAAGGAATTTTAGATTATTATAATTAGATAGCTGTCAATTTAGTAGTTTGGGCGGGTTCAATTGTTTTGATATAAAGTTCGTTTGCCAAGGCATTAACCAGTTGACGGGTATCTTCCAGATAATCAGGAGAAATGATCAGTTCTATTATGCTTTGTTCTGAATTCACTGTTCTTACAATAGCAAGGTTGTCATATGCCTCAAAGGTACTAACAATATATGCGATGTCTCTTTTTTCGACTTCTAGAAGCCATTGGATCGAGTCTGCGTGAACCATAGTAGTTGGGCGAGTTATTTAAGCATTAACATTATTATGGAAACCGCAGCTGGAGTAATACCTGAGATACGGGACGCTTGTCCTAGTGTTGTCGGGCGTATATTCTCAAGTTTTTGAACAACCTCACAAGATAGACCCGATATACTTTCATAGTTAAAGTCGATGGGGATTCGGTAGTTTTCTAGTTTTTTTTGTTTGGATACAACCTGGTTTTGTCTTTGAATGAATCCTTCGTACTTAACTTGAATCTCTACCTGCTCTCCTGCAAGTTTTGATAAAGAGGCTCCATTGAATGTTTCTATGATTTGGCTGTAAGTTACTTCAGGACGCTTTAATAATCCAGCGAGAGTGGTAGGAGTTTTTAAACTTTTAACACCCAGTTGAGAGACCAGTTCTTTTCCTTGTTCATTTGGAACAACTTTGGTTGTATTAAGTCGCTTAATTTCTTTTTCTACTGTTTCTTTTTTTAGAAGGCAAAAGTCATACGTTGCATTTGAGACTAGACCGAGTTGATGACCTTTTCCCATAAGCCTTGTGTCAGCATTGTCTTGTCTAAGAAGCAAGCGGTTTTCAGCACGCGATGTGAACATACGGTAGGGTTCCTCGGTTCCTTTGGTCACTAGATCATCAATCATTACTCCGATATAGCTTTCCATACGGCTTAAAGTAAAAGGTGCGCGGCCGAGAGAGCTTAAAGCGGCGTTTATACCCGCTATCAGTCCTTGGCCTGCAGCTTCCTCATAACCCATTGATCTGTCCGGCGTGGAAGAGTCCTTTTATTTTTTTAGTTTCTAATGTAGATAAAAGCTGTGTTGGTGGTACAAAATCGTATTCAATCGCATAACCTGGAGCGACGATATCGGCATTTTCAAGTCCGGGAATAGTGCGTACTAATTTCCATTGCACTTCTTCAGCTAAACTGGTGGAAATACCATTTGGGTAGATCCAGTCTGTGTTTAGTCCTTCTGGCTCAAGAAAAACATGGTGTGAAATCCGATCGGGGAACTTTACAACTTTATCTTCGATAGAAGGGCAATAGCGAGGTCCAACTCCTTCAATAAAACCACTATAAAGAGGTGAAAGGTGCATGTTTCTGCTAATAACATCTGCTGTGCGAGCATTTGTATATGTTATGTGGCAGGGTACCTGAGGCTGGCTTATTTTAGTGGTTGAAAATGAAAATGGTTTTGGATCAAAATCTCCTTGCTGTATTTCACATTGAGAAAAATCGATAGATTTGCTAAGTAATCGTGGAGGAGTGCCTGTTTTTAAACGGCCAAGTTCGAATCCCTGGTCCAGAAATGATTGCGAAAGTTTGTTCGAAGGTTTTTCACCTACACGCCCAGCAGGCCAATTTTTCATTCCAAGGTGGATACGTCCGTTTAAAAAAGTCCCTGTAGTGATGACTATAGATCTAGAATTTAGCTCAAGCCCAGAGCTAGTTCTTAAACCTTTGACCGAACCTTTATCAAAAAATAATTCATCTACTTCATCACATATTAAGCTGAGGTGGTCTTGGGATTCAAGGACTCGACGCATTTCTTTTTTATAGAGATGTTTGTCTGCTTGAGCTCGGTACCCTTGAACAGCTGGTCCTTTTGAAGAATTGAGGACGCGAAACTGGATACCTGTTTTATCAGTACAGCGTGCCATTTGCCCACCAAGCGCATCAATTTCACGTACAATATGCCCTTTGCCTATTCCACCAATTGCTGGGTTACAGGGCATAAGCGCTATTTTTTCGAGGTCAAGGGTGACAAGGGCGGTGTGTACTCCCATCCGAGCAGAAGCAAGAGCGGCTTCACATCCTGCATGCCCACCACCGATAATTATTACACCGTAAAATTTCATAAAGTATTTTTGCCGATTGTCTCTATAATCTAGGTAGTTCTATTTTACACTAAAGGTTAAATAAGAAAAACTGCAATATTAGTATAAAATAAAAGGATTATATTAAGAGGCGAAGCAAACATCCTTCTATTCCAATAGAATAGATAGAAGTGCTAAGCTTTAAAGTATGAGAGCTTGGGTAGGTGATAAAGGAATGTAGTGTTTTTAAATATTTTTTATGGTACAATATAATATATTCATTCCTGCCTTTCATTAAGAACTATTTTTATCCCTTTGACAACTTTTAAGCATGAATAATCAGGTGTACCCTGAAGAGCGTATTGTTATTACAGGCATCGGGCTTACTGCTCCAAACGGAAATAATCTCAAAGAGTTTCGTGAGAATTTGCTAGCAGGGAAGTCTGGGGTGCAGAAATTCGAGACTCGTTATGTCGGTAAAGTACTTGCTGGAATCTGTGACTTCGATGCCTTAAAGTATCAGAAAAAAAAAGAATTGCGTCGAGGTACTCGAGTTGGATCGATCTCGATTTATTGTTGCCGTGAAGCGTTTAATGATTCTGGGATTGACCTTGAGTCGATCGATCGGTCAAGGGTAGGAGTATATCTTGGTGTTACTGAGCATGGTAATGTGGAAACAGAAAATGAAATTTACAATATCAGCAAGTATAATTACGATACCAAGTATTGGTCTCACCATCACAACCCGCGCACCGTAGCTAACAATCCAGCTGGTGAAGTAACCCTCAATATGAAAATCACCGGCCCACATTATACTATAGGGGCGGCCTGCGCGGCTGGGAATATGGGGGTTATTCAAGGCCTGCAGATGTTACGACTGGGCGAGGTAGATATCGCTTTAGCTGGTGGGGTATCGGAGAGTATTCATACCTTTGGTATCTTTGCTAGTTTTAAAAGCGAGGGAGCACTGGCCGAGCACGAAGATCCGACTAAAGCAAGTCGTCCGTTTGACAAAAATCGTAACGGCATTGTTTGCTCAGAAGGAGGAGGTGTCTATGTATTAGAACGTCTTTCAGATGCTCTAAAACGTGAAGCTAAAATTTATGGTGAAATTGTCGGGTACGCGACTAATTCTGATGCTTTTGATTTCATCCTCCCAGAACCTGGAAGGCAAGCAGAATGTATACGCCTAGCTCTTAAAAAAGCAGGTCTTAACCCAGGTGATATTAATATATTAAATGCCCATGCAACCGCGACCCAGTTAGGCGATATTCAAGAATGTAAGGCAATTCGGGATGTTTTTGGCGAAGAAGAGACGGTTTGGATTAATAATACTAAAAGTTTTATTGGACACACTATGGGTGCAGCAGGAACACTTGAGCTCGCAGGTAATTTACCAGCTTTCGAAGACGGTCTAGTTCATCAGACCTTGAACCTAGATGAGCTTGATCCCGACTGTTACCTGAAAAATATTGTTTGTAACCAACCAAAGCAGTTAGATCGTGTAGATTTTATAATGAACAACTCTTTTGGTATGTTCGGAATAAACTCAGTATTGATTGTAAAAAGATATAAAAATTAAGTTGATATTTTTGAAGGAATTCCATAGTATCTAAAGTTTAGGAGACCATTATGACTAGAGAAGACGTAAGACAGGCCGTAATAGATATTCTTGGAGATATTGCTCCCGATGAAGATTTAAGCTCCATCAAGGACGATCTTACCTTACGGGAACAGATGGACCTTGATTCGATGGATTTTCTCGATATCGTGATGGAGCTTCGTAAGCGATTTAATGTTGAGGTTCCTGAAAGTGACTACCAGGAACTTATCAGCATGGCCAGTTGTATTAAATACCTCCAGCCTCTCTTAAAAGACCACCAACTAGCAAGTTAACTGCTACTCTTCCCTTCCAATTAAAATTCGAATTACTTTCTCTTTTTTTGTATTATAAGTGCTGATTTTTCTGCTAATCATTACAGTATTTGTTATTTTTGGAAAGACTTTTCACATTTTTTTTTAAATTCAAGGAAGTTTATGAAGTACGACGTTATAGTTATTGGTTCTGGGTTATCTGGCCTAGCTGCAGGTATACGTCTTGCCATGTTTGATAAAAAGGTTCTTATTATTGAGAAACATACAGTGGTCGGCGGGTTAAACTCTTACTACACTCGAAAAAATAGAACCATTGATGTGGGTTTACACGCGATGACGAATTATTCTCCTAAAGGAGCGCGCAATACTCCTCTCGGGAAATTACTTAAACAACTCCGGTTTAGCCATGATGATTTTCGTCTTTATGAACAAGAAATTTCAGAGATTCGTTTTCCAGACAAATGTCTCCGCTTCACCAACGATTTTGATTTACTGAAACAAGAAGTCCGCGAGCAATTTCCTGATGAAATAGATGGGTTTATGAGACTTGTTAGAAAGATAGAGTCTTTTGATGAATTATCACTCACTGCAGGCAAATGGACCTCTTCTAAAATAATTTTGGGTGGCTATATTTCTGATCCAGTCCTCATTGATATGTTGTTTTGCCCACTCATGTATTATGGTAATGCTTCAGAACGGGATATGGATTTTTACCAGTTTGTAATTATGTTTAAGAGCATTTTTATGGAAGGCTTTGCTAAGCCTGCGGGAGGAATGTTCTATATTCTTAACCTTTTAGTAGATAAGTATAAAAGTCTTGGTGGTGAATTAAGAATGGATGCAGAAGTAGATGTTATTAATTCTAGGCAGGGAGAATTTAGGTCCCTGAATCTAGTTGGTGGTGAGGAGTTGACAGCATCCGCTTTGATTTCCTCCATGGGCCGCGTTGAAACTTTGAGGCGATGTGATCCTAAATTGATGGAGCAAGTTACCAATGATTCAGAAGGGCGGGTATCTTTTATGGAATCTCTTTTTGCATTAGACCGGGAACCTAAGGATCTTGGTTATTGTCGGAGCATAATATTTTTCTGTTCAGATTATC